>Ga0307444_1000252_pt1 | contig 27538 bp, 22 predicted proteins | sample SalMarSW160340MG_FD_202145 | JGI IMG/M metagenome (GOLD analysis project Ga0307444, IMG submission 202145) | Salt marsh sediment microbial communities from the Plum Island Ecosystem LTER, Massachusetts, United States - SW1603-40 | ecosystem: Environmental > Aquatic > Marine > Intertidal zone >...
ATGCTCTAACCTATATAAGTCAAGAAAGACCATGTAACATCGAAGGCAATATCAGGCACTTGACTTTGCATTTTTTATTTGTAGAATTTACCAAGGAGGTTTAATGCGAAGAACAATATTATTTTTAATTGCGATATTGGTTTTAGCTGCAGCACAAGATAACGTAACACTTTTACGGTGGGCTGGTCCTGATGATTCGAAACCAGAATCATTTGAAGAATGGATTAAATTACACCCGTACACGGATTTTTTTTACACACTCGATTATATAAAACATGGTGACCGGGCCGGCAACATCGCAATATTTACTGAACAAAGTATTGCCAACGCCCTGACTACCGATCTGAACCGACTGACCAGCAGTCTGCAGACCGAGGGATATACAGTATACAGCTATCAAATGACTGGAGGAACACCAGAAACACTACGGACAATGCTTCAGAATCTTTACAATGGGAACGGTCTCGACGGTGCATTGTTCATAGGGAACCTTCCTATCGCGTGGTTCGAAGTCGCTAATGATTTTAATCAGTACGGCTACGCCGATTTCCCTATTGATCTCTTTTTTATGGACCTCGACGGTACCTGGCTCGATACGATGAATACCGGGAATGGTAAATACGATGGTCATACTGGTAATGTCCACCCTGATATATTTGTTGGCCGACTTTACCCGACAGGATTGGGTGATGACACATTACTCCTGCAAAACTATTTTAGAAAGAACAACTCCTTTCGTCATGACACGCTGCTCTTGACTCAACGTGCCCTGGTGTTTGTCGATGACGACTGGATACCATGGGCTGGTCAGTGGGCTGGCGACGTGGCACTCCTGTATTCTGACACAATGAATTACTGGGATGCAGAGACAACGAGAGCGACTATCTATCGCCGGAACCTCGATACAACCCAGGCTTTTGTGCAGGTCTGTGCGCACTCGTGGCCTGGCGGTCACCAATTCACGTACAACTACGGCGGCGCATATGATATGTACTATTCTTATGAATACACTAATCAAGACCCGCCTTCAAATTTCTATAATTTTTTCGCTTGTTCATTCAGCCGGTATACCGCCTCAGGTAATTGTGGTGGTAACCAAGCAATATTCAATGCAAGTTCTGGCGTGGGCTCGATCGGTTCCACAAAAACTGGCAGCATGCTCGACTTTCAGTATTTTTACCGACCTCTGGGTCAGGGCAAAACCCTGGGCGAAGCATTCAAATACTGGTTCTGTTGTATCTACGATTCAGTCGGCATGTCCTTTGATAAGCTGTGCTGGCACTATGGCATGACCTTGTCCGCCGACCCATTTCTCATCCCGCTCGGACATAACACAGGGATCGCCGATCATAGCGCAGATGAAAATACAAGCTCGATATTCAGCGTGCAGAGCAATCCGGTAGCCAAACATGTTCAAATGAACTTCATGCTTAAAACCGAACAAGAATTGACGATCGCTGTTTATGACTGTTCCGGCAGAAAACTGAAGAACACGGCTTATCATCTAGCAGCCGGAAAACACAATATCGCTCTTGTGTTGAATGATAAATCCGGTAATGAACTCACCGCAGGTATTTATGTCCTGAGGGTGAATATCGATAATAAGATACTCACCAGAAAGATAGTCAAAATATAATGTATTGATGTAATATGGAAAATAAAAAAGGCGCTGATTTTTGTCAGCGCCTTTTTTATCGAGGTATTACTGATGCAGCCTGACTACATTTACCAGATTATTACCCTGATCATCAACGATAAAATATACTCCAGGTGCTGCGCTGTTGCCTTTATTATCTTTGCCATCCCAGGCAATAGTAGTAGGCACAAGGGAGTAAGCAGTAGGCAGTGACAAATCCTTTATCAAACGTCCCGTAGCATCATAGATTTTTAACCCCGAGTACTCGATACTCTGTGTTTTATTGAAACTTATAGTGGTACTGTATCGAAAAGGATTAGGTGAAACTGAAAAAAAGGATTTTGTAGCTAGCCCGTGTTCTTCAATTCCGGTCACGTCCAATACGATTATATTATCGCATTTTGTCGAGATCGTATCCGCCATACTAAAAGTATATATACCAAAATAGCCTGAAGATACACTATCATTTATGATCGGGCATCCCGGGAGTTCCTGGTCATCATAATAACACCATAGCGAATCGTGTGACACCTGCAATTTGAATTTGTGCCAGGAGGATGTAGTCGGTACACCACCAGGGATCTCTCCAGATGCCCAATCTCGTATGGCAACTGGATAACCACCAGAACCGACTAAACCCAGTCTCAAACGACCACTATTGTCAAAATCAGATACTAACCGATAATAATAGCGTGTCGTTGGATTCAACCTTGCTGCTACCCCATTATACGGTCCGCTCGCAGTAGCGACTACTGTATATATCCATGCTTCAATATAATAATCCGCCATATTAGAAACACCTGAATAAGTCAATCCAGCTACACCCATGTATTCATTAGAAATTCTTCCGGCCCAGGAATCGCCGCCCGGCGTAGTCGGGTCATTGATAACACTCATGCTATCACCGATCCCCACACTATCTGTAAACCACGCATGCCAGTCAAGCTGCATATTACCGCCGGTAAAGTACTCTTCGTACAAAACCTGACTGAATAATAAGCTACACAATATACATAAAGTTAGTAAAACTCTCATAATGCCTCCTCTTTCTATTCTTCCTTGGGTCTTTCGGGTACTGTCCTGATACCTAATTTTGAACCCGGTGTATTATCGAATTCCTCGATCATGTAGAATAATAGTAGTGGAAAAACACGCGAAAACTTGCCGTGCATATATTCATGTGCGAGGTTGACGAATTCAAGCAGTTTTTTTTCTGAAGTTAATGCTGTCTTATCGTCCGGGTGAACGACGCGTGCTATCGTACGTATCTCAAAAGACGGAATGTCAAGGTACACGACCGTTGCCACCGGATTATCCATGACATTGAGAAATGTGTGGGTTTCAAAGGTCGGTGAACTATAGAGTTCCAGAGAAGTCTGTTTACGCCAGTCAAAGAACTCGGGGTCTTCGTACATTGTTCTCAGAACATCCATCTTCTCAGGCATCGGACTTTCAAAGGTGTCTTTTAGCCGCTTGATCGCTTTATCAAGATTTTCATCTTTAGGAGCCAAGCCCATACCCTTTATCGCATTATTGACCGTGAATTCGGAATCGAGACGACCGAGTCCATAAGTCGCTACTGCACCCTGATGCGGACCCCCCCAGTTCATCTGACCTTTTTTAATATCCTCAAGAAATTGAAGCCGTTTATCTGCATTCCATTTTATGAATTCATCACTTGCTTTGCGTATTTTAAATTCCTTCCAGTTGCCATCGATTTTTGCCTTGATCACACCCTTTTCATAGCCTTTCATATCAACAACATTCTGGATAAATTTTTTATCTTTCCAGAACTCCTTTTTCGAATGTTCCAATTTCCCGGCCAAGAGCAATTTCGGTAGACTGCTGATAAACGCGGCTACCGGCATAGCAAAACCGAAATATTTGAGGAAACTTCTTCTATTCATAAAACCTCCTCTAAATTTATGAAATACCTAAAATCCTATAGTCAAGGTCATGCGATGTGTCGCGTCTAATATGTCCATATCAACGTATGCATAGTCGATGTAGATATCGCGGCCAGCTATCCCTGCTTTAACTCCGGCACCTGCGGTATATTTTTGTGTGTCATAGTTGACCTTATAACCACCTCTCAAGAACAAAATATCATAGATACCGTATTCAACTCCGACTTGCAACTTCTCCTCACCGTCATTAGGATGGATCCCATCAACCGCGATCATGAGTTGGTAATTATCATGGATAATAAAGGCATCTTCATGGCCGACGATTTGAAAGGCCAAACCTAATTTAAAAGCCATGGGTAAGGGGAAAGATTCAGTCGATAAACGTGCCTCGACCTCAGAATTACCCTGGTATTCAGGCCAGGGATCAGCTTCGACGATCAGGTCATTACCTGATAATTGCATCCTGCCGCCATAATTCACCAGGCACATGCCCAACCTTGTACCGGTAAGTGGTGTCCTCAAGACTGACCCGATATCCAGCGCAAGAGTAGCGGCACTTTCATTGTAGAGCGACTGCTGGATATATTTCGCCGAAAAACCTACTGAAAGCCGGTCTGACAATAACGCCGATGTTGTAAAGGCGAACAAACCATCGATATACCTGAAATATTGCCCTGTCCCCTCTGGTGCTTCAACGGTCGTTACTTCCATATCAGCAGAGGAAAGAAACGTACCCCAGAGACAGAAATTAATCCTTTTCATAGGCAAGATAAAAGCAGCATATTCGTAGTTGAGCTCGGCAAACCACTCAGTGTGCCCTCCAGCAATATACGGACGCTGAAGTTCAGCAATACCCGCAGGATTATAATAGACACCTGAAGGATCGTTAGCCAGAGCAACAAAAGAACCGCCCATAGCAACTGCCCGGGCACCGAATTCGATCTTTAAAAAAGGTGCGGCAGTCGTACCTACCTTATTGAAGCCATGACCCGCGGTAAAGAGGATCATAATACCCAATATGAACCGTACGGCAGAATGTGCTAAACTCGAAAAAGATATCTTCATTCGATCCCTCCTATTTAATGATAACAAACTTGCCTTTTGCTTTGGTCTGGGCATCATTTTTAACGACAAACACGTAAAGCCCATATGCAACCTCGAGTCCATATTTGGTACGCAAATCCCAGTATTCATAGCCAAGATTATTCGTGTGCTGGATCGTTTTGATATGTTCGCCAGCGATATTATATATTTGTATTTCGCACTGCTGGGGTAGATTCGCGAACATCAACCTGCGGTCATACGGCGTACTTTCATATTTTGAATGCAGCATGTACGGGTTTGGCACGACGCGGACTGCGTTCAGGTCGATCTGTTCTGTATCGATGGAAAATGCTATTATCGTAAATTCATATTTGACACTGGAAGAAAACGGCTTGAATGTCAGGATCGTGAATTCATCACCTTCTGACGGTGGAGTTTCTGTATCCGGGCCATTTTGCGTAGCAAAATATACCGCATCACCATTTGCATTCCAGCATCCGATTTGATCAACAAAGCCATATTCAGTACCGGTCGGATCCGGGTTATAGCCAGCACCACCAGGGATAAGATCCCAGCCTTCTGGTCCAAAAAGCGGGTTACCCGGGAACGCATAGGCGAAATCAAGCAACCAGGTGGAATCACTTACATCGACCGGGTTGAGAGAATCAGTTATATCATACACCCTGATCGGTATTTGAATCGGCGGATACGTACCACCGAACCCATCCTCGATCTGCGCATTTGCCGGGTTTGTATGGTCAACGACGATGCGAAAATCGGAAATGCCGGAAATGTACGTGTATATAGGCCCCATAGAACCTACATAGCCAGTCCACCAATCGAACGTACAGGTGTCACTGGCGACATCTGTCCAACCAAGAAATTTCACACCGCTGCCGCAATTCTGGAGGGTCAAACGAAAACCATCGACAGAAGGAATATTATCGAGTGATGAATCAGAAAGTTGTGCAAAAGCGAATAGAGTATCACCAGAGGTTAAATCTATGAGATTAAACGTCACGGAATCCACCCAGGCAGTATCTTCGAATAGTGAATCGTTAAAAGTTATTTCATAGTCGTGTGCCTGAAGCTGACCCGGGTCGAGGATACTAACGATAGCTAACCCTTCACAAGGGCTGCCGACTGATTGCAGTGTATCGCCTCCCTGGATATACGCAGGGACATAGCCCGAAGCCATTCGAGCCGGGATCACGGATACGATGTTTGCCGCTTGTGGTCTTCCTTTGGGATTTTCATACGAAGGCTCGAGTGAATCAAGTACCTGGTTACCTTGATCATATGCAGCCACACAATACCAATATTCAATTCCGTTATAAACCGAGGAATCCACAAAGGTATGTTTCAAACCGGTCTCCTCGCCCAATGACTGATAAGGAAATGCTGGGTCGATACCAAAAATAGAATCCCGGAGATCAAATTGTGCGATCGGTACATAACCAACGACTTCACCTTTATTATTCGTTATCTCCTTACCCCATGTTGCACCTTGATCTTCACTGCGGTATATTTTATATCCCTCAAAATCATCCTTGCCGGTAATTATATCAGAGGATGATTCTGACGGCTCGGATTCCCAGTAAAGTGTTGCTCTTTTCTCTCCAGGTACACCATAGACAACCGGCGGCAGCGGCGGTCCGCTGCCCAGGAAATAATTATCCGCCATTACCAGTGCCATACTCAGGTTGCTAAAAAGATCGAGCGAATCTTCGCCGCAAACAACTACTATTGTAAGTTGCATGGTATCGTTCGGGGCAAATGTTCTGGGCCCGGACGAAACTATGAAATTATAAGCGCTCGTTGATTCCGGCGGAAGAGCTTGAACCAAGGATGGATCATCGATATGCATATCAGCGCCATGGAAGAATAGCGCTGGATCAATATCCGGGTCAGACGGATCAGAAATGATTATCGGGTAGTACATATTATCATAATTGGCATCTGGTTCATCTTCTTTCTGGTAATAATGGAAATCGGTTATCTGCTGATTCAAAAATCCGATCCCGATCATGCCCACTGATTCCCAAGGATCTTGAGGCACACCGTCTGCATCCCAGTAATAGACAAAGGTTACCGTAGAATCACGATACAACCCGATATAATCCTGCATATCATAATCGCAGCGAAGTTTGCAGCGAAACCCAAGATAGATATCATCAAGAGTCGTATTTCGGGTATTATATATGTTAAAATCGTAAAAGAGAAAATCCTGTGCATAGATCCTGCCGTATGAATATACCGATTGATCAACCTGCAAACCAAATACATCCTGGTCATTGAGAATAAAAAATAAATCCTGATCTGAGGTGAACTCACCTTCAACTTCCTGCCCGGTAGAATCCCGGCGAAAAGGACCAGGCCACACGCGCTCTCCAGCTACCCAGGGCCAAGTCTCGATATTATCCGATGTCGCTACTATCGGTGTGCCGTCAGATGATGTTACTTCTCCAGAATATAATGTACCATATGAACCTTCAAGAGGCGCCCATTCAGGAGTCACGTGATCAAAAGATTCGACGACAGTATCGTTGCGAGCTGCACAGAATCCGAATCCGACACAATACTGTTGCGGAAAAGGAGCAGCATTATTCCAGTGAAATGCCGGTGTGAAATAGTGATGGTAAGAGATCAACCCGAAATTGGATGTGACGTTCGATAGTTCACCTTTGTCCGATATGCCTAATGCCTTATCGGCCTCAGGGTACAACATCAAAAAAAGTATTAAAATCATGCAAACTCCTTTATCAGAATCCTACGCTGATACCTGCTTTAATAACCCGGCGCGGTCCGACATGTGCCGGATTCATGATGTAGTCTTGGGAACCCATAAGACCACCCGCAGGCTCACCGGTCTCCCACGGTTCGCCGCTGCGTGAATAAACATAAAGAGGATTTATATGATCCGTAATATTAGTACCCTTTACAAAGAAGTCCACGATCGCGCTGCCGAATTTAATACCCTGATGGACCATTATATCGAAAGAATATTCCCAGGCCATACGACCTGAATTTTCCTCGACAACAACGCCTTCGCTAATATAAGGAGTATAAGGCAGACCGCTTGCTGCTTTGAGATTTAGTCCTAAACCACCACGCGCGTCGAATGCAATGTTGAGTACCCCCGCAAGAGTGTGACGTCGGTCGAAATCAAGGTAGTATTCTTTCATTCTCTCTGGTAAACCAGTATAAACATCATAGAATCCCTGCATAGCAAAGGAACGATTACCACGGGCGATCTGGTATGTATAATTTATACTGAATCCAAATCCAGCGATCAATCTCCGTTTGATGGTAATGTCAAAACCCTGGACTGAACCAAAATCCTCATTCGTATAGATTATATAATCAAATGGAAAGCTGCGAACCTCTGTCGTTGCGAGCAGGTTCTTGATATCCTTTAAAAAGAGTGTCACATCGATCCCGTAGATGTCTTTTATCGCATACTTAATGCCCGCTTCATACGTTGTAGTACGCTGAGGTTCGATGCGCGGATTGCCGACCAGACCATACTGCGGGATAGACTCAGGATATGTTATGTAGCCACCATTGAAATACATGATCTCATAAGGAGGTGTCTGGAAAAAATGACCGTATGCAAAATGGAACATTGCATTTTCTGTGATCGGGTGTGATAACCCAAGGCGTGGAGAAAGCTGGTAGCGCGGTTCGACATCACTGACCGGTGATACCGGATCTTCGATATCTTCCCACATGACAGCATTTGGGTAATAATAATCAAAACGCATACCGACATTCATCACCAGATAATTATGTTCGATCTTATCCTGGATAAATACTGCGCCATCGTGCGGTTCTCTTGCGTATTTTTGATAAACGAGCGGACCTCGCGTGAATAACTGCTGACGGTTGTCCAGGTCGAATCTGTAGAAATTACTTTCGATACCGAGTTTCAAATTATGTATTTTAGCTGCCTGGAGTGTTATGTCAGCCTTTATTGCGTATTTCTTCGTAACAACTTCCTGCCAGAATATCGGATATCCAGAGACATAAAACTCAGAATAATTGTCGTAAGATGGTTCGATAACACTATCGGCAACAAGATCCGAAGATTTCGTTTCGATACTATCGACTATATAGCCGAACCTGACATTGTAAAAAAGATTATTGCGCAAGGCATGATTAATTCCACCGATAACCCTTATGTTACGTGTGTAGTTAACAAGATAATTATCGTAAAGATACTTATACAGATGGTTGTAGTTCTGCTCTTCGCCACGGGAATAATGGACATCAATGAATGCTTTAAACTTCGCACCGAAACGACGAGTCAGTTTACCATGCGCGCCATAATTATAATCATAACCAAATGGCAGGTATGATTCCTGATTCAGATAATGCGTACTTAAATAGAAACGCGTATCTTTATCAAACGGAACCGGTCCGGTGACATGTGCGCCAACCTCACCGGAAAATGCGACATCAAGTTTCTGGGGTTCGTACAGTGAATTGCCAGCTGAATCGCGGTGAACATCAGTAGCTGCATCCGGATCTATCCAATCGGCTGTGCGGTACGGTGATGAATTAAGTGCAAAAGAAGTGTATTCAATATGCGATGATAGCTTCGGACTTCCCTCTGGAGTCACAACATTAACAACACCGCTCATAACATTGCCGTATTCGGCGTTGAAAGTACCGGAAAGAAGGGACATCTCTGACACGATATTCTTTTCAAATGCAGGAGCACTATTTAACAGCGGGTTGGACACCTCAATTCCATCAATGTAATAAGCCAGTTCACCAGTACGACCACCGCGAATGTGCAGATCACCGCTCGCATCAGTAGTTACACCACCTTGCAGAGCGATGACTTCTTTTGGAGTGGTGACCGGTAACAGGTCCATTTCATCGCGTGTGATCCTTATTTCTTTGGAAGTCATGTCAATTTCTATAACTGGCTCCTGGGCCACGACAATGACTGGATTATCGATCTCAATGACACCTGGTGCCAATGCAAAATCAAGATATGTCGTTCGATCAGCATATACCTTAACATCGCGCTTTATCTCCGTGCGATAACCGATCATCGACGCTTCAACTTCATAATTGCCAGGTGGTATATTAAGGATGAAAAAACCACCCTCGACATCTGATGCTCCGCCACAAAGAATCGACATGATACATACATTTGCACCAACAAGCGCATCACCAATTTCAGCATCTATGATACGACCACTGATTTTACCGACGGTCCCGGCGCCAAGTAGTAAAGGCAAACAAAAGAGTATGATTTTCTTCATAATCCTCCTTCCTGCATGCTTAATATAAAATAATAATAACTCGCTTATCAAATAATGTCAACGATGTGATTTCTGCAAAAATTGCGCATATAAACTCGTATAATGCTCAGCCGACCACGAGTTCTTATATATTATAAACATTATGTTATTTTTATGTTATTTGCTATTTTTATGATTGTCATATAAAACTGCAGTATATTGCGATCAAGTCTATCACAATATACTGCCTACTCGTTTTATTAAGATATACTTACCAGCCGGTAAATATCTCACGTCTCACAAATGCTGCCGACTTTATTTATTCAGGTTTAATCCGCTTATTTATTTCGTTTTTAAATATCTTTGAAGGGCGGAAAAAAGGAACATATCGATCAGCTAAGGTGTATTCCTTGCCGCTTTTTGGTGCTCGGGCAGTACGTCCAGGGCGTTTTCTCAATTCAAAAGTTCCGAATCTTCTCAGTTCCACCCTTTTGTCTTTGGTAAGAACATCAAAGATCGTATCTAGAAAAGCATCTATCAATTTCTCAATATCTGCCTTGGTAAAGGCGGGTCCGAATTTTTCACCAATCTTCTCAACCAATAGCTCTCTCCTCATCTTGCCTCCTTCTATTTGGAACATCCTGCACAAGAAGTCAATGAACAACTTGTACATGACGGACCAGAATTTCTTGACAATTTGCCATCACCACGAAAACCGAATGTCGAACATAAGCGGGTTAAATCCCTGCCTTGGCAATGTGGACATGTTATCGTTTCCATTTCTTCTTTCTTTAGTATCAAATCCTCGAATTTGTTATGACATTCATTACATGAGAATTCTAAGATTGGCATGATATTTCAATTATATCTAATATACCTATTCTGTCAATATCAAATACCCATCTGTCGCTTGCGGCGTTTAGTTTTCCTCCGCTTATCATAGGCTCGCTTGTCACTCGCTGAAACCTTACCTTGCTCGATAACCTCTTTGAATTGCCCTTCGGTCAATTTCTTTCTTCGCTTCGCACCACGCCTTTCGCTTTTTTTCCGTCTTTCTTGATTCATCCATACCCCCTGTCATTCCCATCTTTTTATAATTTTATCTAAGAAAAAGATTGTGTCAAGCCATAGGTCAAACCCAGCACAAAGCGTTTTGTCTCTTGACTTTGTTCAAAAAATAAATATTATTCAATAAAGGAGGAAAAGAAGTGGCAATCGATTTGACTTCAGTTTTAAAATTTTTCAGGCTTGTAAGAAGCCAATTCGTTAGTGATATCGCTATTGATCTGGGGACTTGTACCACCCTGATATACGTAAACGATAGAGGTATCGTTCTCAATGAACCAACCGTCGTTGCTATCGATACTAAAACCAAAAAATGCCTGGCAGCTGGTGACGAAGCGAAAATGATGCTCGGTAGAACACCGGGTGAAATAAAAGCGATCCGACCCATGAAAGATGGCGTAATTGCGGACTTTGAGATGGTTGAGCTTCTCTTACGCACTTTCATTGAAAAAGTTCAGAAAAAAAGATTGTTTACTCGCCCAAGGATCATTATTTGTGTTCCCTCTGGCATAACTGAGGTCGAGAAGAGAGCAGTTCGTGACTCGGCTGAAGCTGCTGGTGCTCGAGAAGTCTTTCTCGTATCTGAACCGATCGCTGCAGCTATCGGTATAGATCTACCTGTTCAATCGCCTACTGGCAATATGGTCATCGATATTGGTGGCGGGACAACAGAGATCGCGGTCATTGCTCTTTCAGGTATTGTCACGAATAGTTCGGTGCGTATTGCCGGTGATGAGATGGATGATTCGATACTCCAATATATAAAAAAGAATTACAATCTTATTATCGGTGAGCAGACTGCAGAACAGATAAAGATCGACATCGGTAATGCTTTCCCTACAACAGAAGATAGAAGCTTTGAAGTCCGGGGCCGTGATCTGGTCTCGGGAATCCCGAAGACGATCAAACTTACCAGCCATGAGGTTAGAGAAGCGATCCAAGAACCACTCTCGATGATCATCGAAGCAATAAGATTGACTCTCGAGAGGACCCCTCCTGAGCTTGCGGCTGATATTGTAAATTCGGGTATATACATGGCAGGAGGTGGTTCATTGCTGAACGGCATCGATACCCTGATCCGTGAGGAGACCAATTTGCCGGTAAGGGTTGCGAATGAACCAAACAAAGCGATCGTTATCGGTGCTGGTAAAATACTCGATGACATGCCCACCTATGAAAAAGTAATATTCCAAATGAAGAGAGAATAGTTGTCGCGCCGTCAGTTAGTATTTTTTTCGGTTTTACTAATAATCTCCATTACTTTCCTATCATTGGGGGAACATACCAAGCTGACTATTTCAGCCCGTATTTCTCCAATCCTGCTTTTTCCAGTGAGAACGATAACAACACTCCTTGATTTTCTAACCGTTTCAAGTGCCCGTATCACCGAACTTGAAACAACTGTAAACCAATTACGTCTTGAAAAAGCTGAATGGAAGAAAATAATACTCCTCGATACAACAGAGTACCAGACTACCATGTACCGACTAAAAAAGGCACAAATAATAGGACGCGATCCGTCAAATATAAATGGATATCTATACATCGATGTCGGTCATAAGGAAGAGGTTCGGACTGAACAACCTGTGCTCTCGATAGACGGTTTGATCGGTAAAACGAAATATGTCGGGGTTGATTATACGATCGTTGAAACCGTTGAAAAAAACGGTTTTGCAGTTAGTGCGCTAGATGTAAACACCGGGATCCACGGTATTGTAAAAAATCAAGGTAATTTGGTCTTTGATTTTGTCAGGATCGAAGACGAAATAAACATTGGCGACTCAGTATTTACTTCAGGTATGAGTAATATTTTTCCTGAGGGTATCTTGATCGGTACCGTCAAAAAAATCGGTGAATCCTCTGATCAATTTTTCAAACCAGTCTATTTAAAACCAAGCGTTCGGATCAATCAACTCAATTATGTTTACCTGTTATATGGCGATGAACCGTCATCTGTTAAAAATAGCGGTCAAACGAGTGTTCAAATCGATGATAACACCGACGAGTAGCGAAAAAAGGGAATGAAGTACCTGTGGTATTTTGTTTTACTTTATATTTTATTACCCTTTAACCTATACGTTGATCTTATTTCGATATTGATTTTTTATTTGGTCTTTAATGAAGATGAAAGATTCACCCTGATATTTTCTTTTTTAGCCGGTCTTCTCATTGATCTGTTCTACCCCGTAGTCCTTGGCGTTAACATCATTATTTATATCGTTCTTGTGCAGATCATGTTCTACATAAAAAAGTACATCGTCCATAGTATATGGGCTAGCTGGATCGTATTCACTGCTTACTACCTCGCGAAAACGATCGTAACTCACCTCGTTTTTTCTGCACCGCTTAGAGTGATCTGTATTCTTCTAACTATCGTAAGTTTCTTGCCTTTCATGCTTACATTGAACAAGCTGAAGTATAGGGTATGGATGAAAACATAAAAAAATTCAGATTTTTGCGCAATATCATAATCGGCGGCGCAATCATCATCATCCTCGCAAGTATAAGATTACAGATAATTGAAGGCACGAAGTATTCACGTCTTTCTGAAAAAAACCGAATAAGACAGCGTCATATCGCCGCACAGCGTGGTAAGATCTTTGATCGAAATGGAATTGAAATAGCCAATACCAGACCTGGTTTTTATGTTTCCGTGATCCAATCTATCATTAATGACACTACCTTAGACCGCATCTGTGAAATCCTTAATATAGATAAAGAAGTCGCTCTAGATAAATTCAAACTGGAGGAAAACCCCTTCATGCCCGTTAAAATAGCACATGATATATCATACGAGGAACTATCTATCATTGAAGAGAATATCGACGATCTCAACGGCGTCGAAGTGGGTGTTGAACCATTAAGAAACTATCCATACGGTAAACTGCTCTGTCACATCCTCGGCTATGTGGGTGAGATAACGTCTGCCGAGATAGAACGTTCGAAAAATTACTCGATCAACGACTATATCGGAAGGATGGGGATCGAGGAGTATTATGAAGAGTATTTAAGAGGCAAACCCGGTGCCGAGTTTATCGAGGTCGATGCACTGGGCAGAGAGATCGGTAAAATCACTGAAAAACGACCTATCCCGGTGACCCATGGAGAGAATCTCTATACGACGATCGATGTTGTACTTGCCGAATCAGTTGCGGTATACTTAACTGAATACCAACGGGCTGCTTGTGTATGTATAGATCCGAAAAGCGGCGATATCCTTGTTCTCTATTCAAAACCGGGTTTTGATCCTAATCTTTTTGTTCATGGATTACAGAAAAAAGAATGGCAAATACTCAATACTACACCGGATGCACCGATGTACAACCGAGCGTTGATGAGCTGTTACCCGTGTGGTTCCACGTTCAAGCCTTTTATTGCACTCGCCGGTCTGGATGCTAATATCATCACCCCGGAAAAGACCTTTAAGCCTTGCACTGGTAAATACCGCTTGGGCAGAAGAACATTTAACTGCTGGAAAAAACACGGTAGATTAGACCTTGCTGGTGCATTAGTCAACTCGTGCGATGTATATTTCTATCAGCTCGGCCGCTTGATAGGCATCGATACGATCGCGTCAAGATGTCGTGAGCTTGGTTTTGGCGAGCTTACCGGGATCGACCTTCCCGGCGAGAAAAAAGGCTGTATGCCAGACCGTTCTCTCTTTGAGAAAAAATACGGAAAGAACTGGACTGCTGGTCACATCTTTAACCTGAGTATCGGACAGGGCGACCTGCTCGCAACGCCGCTTCAGATGGCATGCGCCTACACAATATTCGCTAATCATGGAAAGACCGTCGTGCCCCATGTCATAGCCGTCAAAGAATATGCCTACCATCCAACCAAAATTTCCAATAAAGCGATAAAACTCGTCGAAGAAATGCTTGCCGGGGTCGTTGCATCTGGAACCGGCGGTTCAGCACGTCTCAAGGATTTTGTGGTCTGCGGCAAAACCGGGACGGTCCAGAATCCTCATGGCGAAGATCATGCTCTGTTCATAGGTTTTGCCCCGCAGGATGACCCGAAGATATTGGTCTGTCTGGTTGTGGAGAATGCTGGACACGGCGGAAGTGTTGCCGCTCCGCTTGTCGGCAAGATAATTAAGGCATACCTCAAAAAAGCAAGTATCGCACAAAATGCAAAATAAAAGAAGCTTCGTCATTATCGCTGCAGTGACTATCTTATCGCTTATCGGTCTTATTATGATATTTTCAACGGCTGATATACAGACGTTTGTCAAACAGTCGATCTGGCTGGTTATCGGGATGTTTGCCGCGATAATCATTTCAAGGATCCCGCCGAGATTCTGGTCGAACATCGCACCGATCATTTACACCATAGGTATAATACTTCTCTTGCTCCTGCTTCTCACCCATGGGTCCTACCCAAAAAGATGGTTTCGTATCGGAACAATAGCCATACAACCATCTGAATTTGCAAAATTCGCCACGATTATTCTTCTGGCAAGCTATCTTGCCGGTCGAAAAAGATTAAAGCGCTTTTCAGACCTTATGGTCCCTTTGGCCATAGTTGCGATACCCGCTCTTTTGATATTTTTAGAACCCGATCTGGGGAGTGCCCAGATATTCTTCCCGATCCTCCTCCTCATGCTATTCTGGGCTGGTATGCCGGCAGCGAGGATTTTTATTTATTTTTCCCCTCTTGTCTCAGCCGCCGCGAGTTTTGTTATCTATGTGTGGGTCGTGTATTTCATCGGCTTAACGGTCTTTTTATATTTTCATAAACAAATGAGCGATTTCATCTATGGCGTCGTTAGTAATTTCCTTGCCGGTCTAATAATGCCCCTTATCTGGAATCTCCTGAAGCCATATCAACAGGAACGGATCGTATCATTCTTCTCACCCTGGGTAGATCCACGGGGTATGGCATGGCAGACCATACAATCTAAGATAGCGATCGGTTCAGGAGGTATTATTGGCAAGGGTTTCCTATCCGGGACACAGAAGAAGCTGGAATTCCTGCCCCTTAGACACACTGATTTCGTTTTTTCCTGCCTCGGTGAGGAATTCGGGTTGATCGGCATCGTTTTGACAACCCTTGTCTTTGCCTACTTGCTTTATAAGCTGCTGTTTCTTGCACGATCGACAAAGAACCGCTTTGCCAATATCTTTGTCTCCGGAGTACTCGCGTGGATAGGATATCAGACTTTCGTAAACATGGGGATCACTTTGGGACTGCTGCCGATAACCGGCGTACCCCTGCCATTCATTAGTTATGGTGGTTCTTCACTCCTGGCCTGCTACATGGCTATCGGCATCTGTATCGCCATATCAAGGCCAAAATTTCAATACTAAATTCCGAAGATCGCCGCGGACATAATCTGTCAGGAAAAAACATAGATTTCCCTTGACAAACAATGTAAAATTGGCTATTCTTTATGAACATGAAGGAGGAACAATGAAACGAATCGCGGTTTTGATAATAGCATTTTTTCTGCTCACCTGCAATACAGGACTTGAGATCAATACCGAGTGTGTACTCAAACATACCGCTGAAATGGTTATCTTCGAAAACACGGTCGGTAATGTTGAAGGATCACTCGTTAACCTTTCCTGGACCTGGGTCTGGGGCATACCTGATGGCGACGGTGTAATTATTGAAAGACAATTGACGAGCAGCTATGATTCTATCGGCTACGTGAGTCCTATCGGTTCGCTGATGACCTACACTGATACTTCTGCTCTATTAACATCAAATGCTGATGTTTCCTATCGTCTTGGTTTCTTGGCTGGTAAAGCGGTGGATTATTTCGTCACGGTTGATTTCACGATCCCCGGGACCCAACATTTTGTGGCGCCAGATACTGAACTTATCTTGATAGACAGTACTAATACGCTGACCATTACTTTTGATGCACTGGCCGGTTTTGACGAAACAGATGTGGCGATCTATAAAACATCGTTCACCACGATCGATAGTCTTCTCAACACACCGCTAGAAACGATCCTGGAGATACTCACCAATCCTCTGGTCGACACAACCCTCACAGGAACAGAATTGCTCGTGTACCGAGCTGATACATTAATAGATACATTAGCTGTTCATATGATCAAAATATCCTCCTCCAAAATAGGCCAGTTAGACTATATCACTGACACTTCGATCGGGCTTCGTGCTTTCATGAGAACACCGTAAGTGAGGTAATAAAAAGTCCACATGGCCGCTCAAATAGAGCTAGACATCCTGCTTGAAGAATTAGTCCTGAGAGAAGGCTCAGATCTCCACCTTCGTTATGGAGAACCGCCTATTCTCAGGGTCGGTGGAAAGCTCCAGCGAATGGAGCAAAAACCACTCACTGATCAGAACCTCGAATATCTTGTCTTTGGTCTTATGAACGCGTTGCAGAAGAAGCAATTTTGCAAAACACTGGAATTCGACATGGCCTATGAAATATCCGGGGTTGCGCGTTTCAGGGTCAACTGCTTTTTACAGATGGGTCATATCGGCGCGGTCATGCGGATCATCCCGCTTAAGATAAAAACTATTGATGAATGGGGTTTCCCTGCAGTTTTCAAAAAAATCGCAAGCCTCCCCCGCGGCCTGGTTCTTGTGACCGGTCCAACTGGCAGCGGAAAATCCACATCCTTAGCGGCAATTATAGAACACATTAACCAAAACGGCAAAAAACACATAATTACGGTGGAAGATCCCATTGAATTTTTACATCGTGACCGCAAATCAATTATCGAACAGCGGGAAATCGGCATTGATACGCATTCGTATGCAGAAGCTTTACGACGGGTTATCAGACAAAATCCTGACATTATTTTGGTCGGCGAAATGCGTGATCTTGAAACCGTTGCTCAAACCATAACCGCTGCAGAAACAGGTCATCTGGTTTTTTCTACTCTGCACACTGTCGACGCTGTGCAAACCATCGACCGGATCATCGATGTCTTTCCGCCAGCTCAACAACAGCAAATCCGTCTACAACTCTCAACTACCCTTCAAGCCGTGATAACTGAAACCCTGGTGCGTCGTAAAGGTGGAACTGGAAGAGCTGCTGCTTTTGAGATCATGGTCTGCACACCGGCAATAAGAAGTGCGATACGAGAAGCTAAAACGCCTCAGATCTACACTTCTATTCAAACGGGTTCAAGATTGGGCATGATACAAATGGATCAATACCTCTGGAATCTGTTCAATCAGGGGGTAGTCGACTATGAAGAAGCGCTCGCCCACTGTAATAATCCGGATGAGTTTGAAAGAAAGGCAAAACGATGATCAGACTACAGGATCTTATCAAAGCACAAATACAATATAACGCGTCAGACCTCATACTTAAAGTCAATTCACCCCCGATAATGCGGGTTGATGGTGACCTTAAGTTGCTCGATCTGCCACCGATCAGCAAAGTCGATATTGAAACCGGTCTTATTGAACTGCTGTCGAAAAATCAGGTCGAGGAATATAAAAAAACTTTTGAACTTGATTTCTCATATACAATGCCAACTGGCGAAAGGTTCAGGGTCAATCTTTTCAAACAAAAGGGCAATTTAGGTGGTGTCTTCCGTTTGATACCTTCAAAAATACCCAGCCTTGATGAAATAGGATTTCCTGAGGAAGTCAAGAAAATGGCCTTACGACCACGCGGCCTGATCATTGTAACAGGGCCTTCTGGTTGCGGTAAATCAACGACTCAGGCATCTTTGCTCGATCATCGAAATGCTAACGATACATGCCATATCGTAACAGTCGAAGACCCGGTCGAATTCGTACATCACAGCAAAAAAGCATTAGTCACCCAAAGGGAAGTCGGGAAAGACACGCGCTCTTTTGCGAGTGCTTTGAAATTCGTTCTGAGACAAGACCCTGATGTTATCCTGGTCGGTGAGATGAGAGACCTGGAAACGATCGCACTTGCAATAACCGCAGCTGAAACAGGACATACCGTGATTACAACATTGCACACTGCTGATTCTATTTCCACTATCGATCGCATTATCGATGTCTTTCCTCCCCATCAGCAAAACCAGATAAGAATGCAACTTTCGCTGAACATGCTTTGTGTCTTATCCCAGAATCTCCTTAAACGCGCCGACGGAAAGGGACGAATCGCCGTGGCCGAAATACTGATCGCCATTCCGGCAGTAAGAAATCTCATAAGGGAATCAAAAACCCACCAAATTTCATCTATCTTGCAGACATCCCAGCAAATTGGCATGACAACCTTTGATGCATCGCTTGCTAAATTGGTCAAGAAGAATGTCATTACAAGGGAGGAGGCTGAATTAAAAGCCCTCAATCCGGACACGTTCCATAAAGAAATGGAACTAGTTGCGAAATCTGGATAGTGAAAAAAACTTACCTAAAACTCAAGAGCCCAGTGCAATATATCAAAGGGATAGGTCCAAAACGTTCATCGTATTTCAAAAAACTGAACGTTGAAACAGTCAACGATCTATTATTTCTTGTCCCGAGAAGATATGTTGATTACTCCTCAATGCGCCCGATAAGGGATTTGAAAATCAACGATGAAGTAACGATTCTGGGAAAGATAAAAGTGGTAGAACTTCAGCGAACAAGAAACCGCAGGCAGCTCGTTAAAGTACTCGTCGCTGATGATTCAGATACGATTAATCTCAAATGGTTCAACCGTCCTGATCTTAAAAAGAAATTCAAAACCGGAGATAACCTTCTGGTATCTGGCAAAGTGTCTTTCTTTTATGGTCGGCAGCTTGTTAACCCCATTTATGAAGTTATTAGCGACCTGGAAAAGGAAGAGAGCAAAGGGGCTATCATACCGATATATCCACTGACTGATGGACTCGGTCTTTGGGATGTAAAACGAGCAGTCAAAATATGCATCGATGAATGCCTCGACGATATCATTGAAACACTGCCGCAAGCATTGATCCGGCAAAATGATCTGATGCCCCTGGATCAGGCGATAATCAACCTTCATTTCCCGCAAAGTCTTGAAGTCGCGCGTGAGGCGCGGCGGCGTTTGGTTTATGATGAGTTTTTCTTCTTTGAATTAATACTGGCAAAACGACGTTCTCTTGCCAAAACCAAGAACGGCGTTAGCCTGACAGAACATGGTACGCTGACAAAACGACTCGTTGACGCCTTGCCATTTGAACTGACCAAAGGACAGATTGAGGTGATAAAAGGTATAACTTCGGATATGGCAAAACAAAGACCCATGAACCGGCTGCTTCAGGGCGATGTCGGCGCTGGAAAAACGGTTGTCGCGCTATACTCCATGCTCATTGCGATCGAAAACGGTTATCAGTCAGCGCTCATGGCGCCGACGGAAATACTCGCTGAACAACACTACATCGGCTTATCTGAAATATTAAGGGGGTTGGGTGTTGAAGCGGTGCTTCTGACCAGCAGTATAAAAACTTCAAAACGTAAGGATATAGTGGGAAAAATAGCAGATGGAAAAGCACAGATCGTATTTGGAACCCATGCACTCATCGAAGAAGAGATAAAATTCAACAGACTTGGTCTCGTTGTCGTCGATGAACAACACCGGTTCGGTGTTATGCAACGAGCGGCTCTTGTTAATAAAGGCGTCAATCCGGATTTTCTTGTCCTTTCTGCAACACCGATACCCCGGACTCTAGCACTTACACTATACGGGGATCTCGATGTTTCCATATTAAAAGATAAACCGCCGAGACGAGGCACGGTATTAACAAAAATAATAAAAGAAACCCAGAAAACCGGAGTCCATTCATTTATAAAGGATGAGTTAAAAAAAGGACGCCAGGCTTTCATAATATGCCCGCTAATCGAAAAATCTGAGAAGCTTGATCTAAAATCAGTAGAAGAAACACACAAAGAGATAAGTTCGATCTACAAGAACTTTGCAATCGGTGTTCTTCATGGTCGCTTAAAAAGTTCGGAGCGTCTCAAAATAATGAATGCATTCCGCTCTGGAAAAATTGATATGCTTATCGCCACGACGGTCGTTGAGGTTGGTGTCGATATTCCGAATGCCAGCATAATGCTCATTGAGCATCCGGAGCGATTCGGCCTAGCTCAGCTCCATCAGTTACGAGGCCGCATCGGTCGCGGTTCACAAAAATCATACTGCTTTTTGATCCTCGACCGCTATGTTGTCGCTGAAACCTATGAGCGTATTGCATACTTTGAAAAGAATAATGATGGTTTTGCACTCGCCCAGAAGGATATAAAACTGCGCGGACCCGGAGAGATCCTCGGCAAAAAACAACATGGTTTACCAGACCTGAAAATCGGTGATCTTGAAGAAGATAAAGAATTGCTTTTTCTTGCCCGTGATGATGCTTTTGCGGTTATTTCAAAAGATCCGGACATGCAGTCCTTGGAATTTATCGCAATTAAGAAAAAATTAAAGACATTGGCTACAAAAGAAAAATTATTGAGCATTGGTTAAGGAGGTAATTATGAAAAGGCTCCCAGCGTGGTTAGTAAAATTCTCTCTTATTATCGCTGTCTTCATGGCGGTGATCTTCACAACATCCTGTGAAAATATCCCCTCTAATATCGGAAAGAGCCACGAGATAGTCGTGGCAGCACCCTCGATCGACACCAGCATCATTATCAACAATATCCAGTTATACAACTACGTTCCTCAAAGAGAAGGTCTCTTCACATTTCTTTTCAAAGCAGACACTGCGATCAAGCAATTCAGCCGCTATCATACGATCATCATCTATGGAACACTCGCAGATGAATCGATCGCCACGCTCTTGAATGATGACGCTAAACTAACAACTCAAAAAGACACTTTTACCTTGTTTAAACTCAATGACCTTTGGGCAAAAGAACAACTCGTTATCATCATGGCGGTATCTGAACCTATTTACATCTCTTCAGGTATCGAAAAATACGGTAATATCATTTCCAGTATTCTCGAAGAAGACTATTACCAGCGTATAAAGAAAAACTACTATTACCGAGATATCGATAAAAAGCACAAAGCAACTCTTGAAGAGTTCGGCGTAACCTTTGATCTGACAAAATCGTGGATTATTGATTCCACATACTGGAATGAACATTTTCTTTTCTTCCACACCCATTTTCCAGACCGGAGTATCTTTTTTTATAAAGAGCCTGCGAGCGAGGCTATATCCCTGACAATGGCTCTGGAAAAACGTGACGCGCTCACGAGCAAGTATTATAATGGTGACTATGTTCTGACTGATCTGGTCAACAGCGAGGAAATAGAATTCAAAAATATGAAGGGGCTGAAACTAGAGGGCGTGTGGCAAAATGATTCGCTCATCGCCGGCGGTCCTTTTATTTCATATTTCCTGACCGACGGTGATACTCTGTTCATCATTGATGGAGTGCTTTTTAACCCAGGCAAGAGAAAAAGTGATTATTTCACGACACTTGAGGTCATTATGAATTCTTTTCAGATAGTCAGACAGAAACCGGAATGAGACTTGACAAAGTTTATAATATGATTAATATATATTATTAAAGATAACGGAGGAAGAAATGGGAGAAAAAGACTTTTCTGAAATTGCCCGACTGAGCGAACGCTACAACAAAGACCCGAAATCAAGGATTTTTGTACAACTCGCTGATGCTTACCGGAAAAGCAATATGATTGACGAAGCTCTTGAAATATTGAACAAAGGATTATCGTTCAATCCCAACTATCCACTGGCCTATTTGATACTCGGTAAATGCTACTTTGATAAGAGGATGTATGAACAAGCCAAGGACTCATTCGGCAAAACCCTTAACTATGATCCCCAGAACATCGTCGCATTAAGAATGCTCGCCCAAACCTGTGAAGCCACTAAAGATGAAGAAGGACAAATGGAAGCCTACAGAGGTATTATCGCCATTGATCCTTTTGATGCCCCGGCCAAAGAAAAACTCACTTATCTTGAATCAATACACAAGAAAGAACCTCTCTACACAGTAGCTATGGCTCAGGAATATGAAAAACAGGGTAATTTTGAAAAAGCTCTGTCGATTTACGAAAATTTGTCTTTTACTGATCCAACTGACCTGGTACTCCAACAAAAAGTCACTGAGTTAAAAGAAAAAGCGAAAAGCGAAAAACAAACGCTGGAAAAAGAAGACATCGAAGGGCTCCAACTCGATACTTATTTTCATCCTGAAGATCTCGAAAAGGAAAATGAACCAGGTCCGGTCCAACCCGAAAAGATCGAGCCAGAACCCATCCCCCAACCGGTCGAAACTCAAGAAACGGGCACTACAGAAAAACCCGAAGAATCTTATGTAAAGGATGCCGGTGCGATGCCAGAAGTAAAGCCATCTCAGGAACCCGAAATTGCCCAACCACCTCAGCCAGCCGTCACACCTGAAACACAGGACCATGAAGAACCTGAGGGCCTGGATCTTCTTGAACCGATCGAATCTGCCGCAGCAGACCTAACAGCAGAAACAATTCAACCTGTTGAAGAAGAAAATATCCCCGAGCCAGCCGAAAAACCTGAAGAGATAAGCGACGCGCAAGATCTGCTACAACCGATAGAAACGACTCCAGAACCAGCCGGGGCTGAACCTGTGCAAGAAAGCACGACCCAGCAGGAACCTGATACTGGGTTTGATTTGCTGCAACCGATAGAAACATCTCCAGAGTCCGCTGCAGAACAGGAAGAACCTGTAATGCCAAAACTTGTCGATATCACGGACCCTGAACCAGCAGTTGAAACTTCTCAACGAGAAACCCCAGCACCATCTTATCAACCTGAGACTTCTGGCGATCTCCTTGAACCAATCGAGGAAGCAGAAGACATTGAAACACCAGAGATAACAGAGGAAGAAACCGCGACCGAAACAAAAAGCGAAGTTGCAGATATGGAAAGCCCTGGTCCCCAGGCACCCGATATCACCGAAACTCCGGATGAAGGTCCTCCTCCTGAAACCGACAAGAAACCACAGGAGGCAAAACCCCAGGAAGAAGATTTTCAGTCTTTCAAGGATTGGCTGGGAGGATTGCTCAAATGAGGTTTAAGGATATTGAGAGACTTGTGAAGATACTCGAGAATAGTAATGTTTCAGAGATCGAAGTGACCAAATTTCTGGGCAGGAAAATCAGGATCGCGAAATCCGCGAATAATACGATGCCATCAAAGATCGAGCATACTGCGCAATTGACCAAAGATAAAGTTGAATCATCGGTTACTGAAGACGTTAAAGCAAAAGAAAACCTTGTCGCGATAAAATCGCCGATCGTAGGCACTTTCTATCGATCACCTGCTCCGGATGCACCACCATATGTAGACATCGGGGATGTTGTAAAACCCGGTCAGGCCGTCTGTATTGTCGAAGCGATGAAACTGATGAATGAAATTGAATCAGATGTAACTGGAAAAATCGTTAAAATACTCGTAAAAAATGAGGACCCAGTAGAATATAACCAAGAACTATTCATGGTTGAGCCAACTTAACCTTATTAATAGGAGAATGAACTATGGAACTAAAGACACTCCTTGATAAAATGATAAAAGTCAATGCTTCGGATTTACATCTAAAAGCGAATTCAACACCGGTATTTAGAATCGACGGTAAATTAGTCGCAGAAAAAGGAGAATCATTGACCCCGGAAACGATCAAGACTATGGCTTACCAGATCATGACATCTTCTCAGCAGCAGACATTCGAACGGATGAAAGAAATGGACTTTGCCATAGGGGTCAGAGGAATAGGCAGGTTCAGGGTAAATATATTTCTGCAGCGCGGTAGCCTCGCCATTGCAATGCGAGCTATCCCCATCTCAGTCAAACGAATTGAAGAACTAAACCTCCCTCTTGTTTTAAAAGACCTTTCACTAAAGCCACGCGGTCTCATTCTCTGTACTGGCACTACCGGCAGTGGCAAGTCAACGAGCTTGGCTGCGATGATCGAACATATCAACGAAAACACTTCACGCCACATTATTACTATTGAAGACCCGATCGAATACCTTTTCCGTGACAATTTGTCGATCATATGTCAGCGAGAGGTATTAATGGACACGATCTCCTTTTCTATCGCGCTAAAACATATCCTCCGTCAAGATCCAGATGTTATTCTAATCGGTGAGATCAGGGATCGGGAAACAATGGATACCGCGTTGAAAGCAGCAGATACAGGTCACCTTGTGCTTTCGACACTTCATACATTGAACGCAACCGAAACAATCAACCGAATTATTTCTTTTTATCCACCTCATCAGCATCAGCACATCCGTGTCTTGCTTGCAACTACCCTGGTTGGCGTTGCTTCGCTTAGGCTATTACCAAGATCTGATGGCAAAGGAAGGATACCGGCTGTGGAAGTTCTTCTAACGACACCGACGATCAGGGATTATCTTCTGGATCCGGTGAAAACAATGCTCATTCAATCAGCTATCGAGGAAGGTTATGGACAGTATGGCATGCAAACATTCGACCAATCCATATTTAAGCTTTACAAAGATGGTATGATTGCTTACGACGATGCGATCCAAGCCGTTACCAACCCCGATGAGTTCAAATTGAGACTTGTAGGCATCGAAGCTACTGCTGAACGAGGCTGGGGTTCGTTCGACAAGAAATAGACAAGGTGGATTCGCTCGCATGGGATTGGTGAAAAAGTACGTCTGAATCCCAGTCTATCTAAATAAATCCCGGGTTTCTTTATGAAATTTCAAAAAATCCTTATCGCCAATCGTGGTGAAATTGCAATACGCATTATTCGAGCTGCGAAGGAGCTTAAACTCGACACAGTTGCAGTGTATTCGGAAGTCGATAGTGATGCCCTACATACCCGGATCGCTGATGAAGCGGTATGCATAGGCCCGCCGCCGAGCAAAGAATCATACCTGAATATAACAAGGATTATCAGCGCCGCTGAGATAACCGGAGCCAAAGCAATCCATCCGGGCTATGGATTTCTGGCGGAAAATGCGGAATTTGCCGAAATTTGCGAATCCTGCGGGATAACCTTTATCGGCCCTGATCCCAGACATATAAGGGATATGGGCGATAAGATCAAAGCAAAGAAAACCATGTTTGAGGCAGGTATTTCCGGGATTCCCGGGAGCGACGGCGCATTAGAATCACTCGCCAAAGTCAAAAAAATAACCCAGGAGATCGGCTATCCGATCATGCTGAAAGCCGCGTCAGGCGGCGGTGGTAAAGGCATGAGGATTGCCCGTAATAATGAAGAGCTCGAATCAGGTTTTCGTATTGCTCAGGCTGAAGCCAAAGCAGCCTTTGGTGACGGCAGGATCTATATCGAGAAATTCATCAATCGTCCCAGACATATCGAGGTTCAAATAATGGGCGACACTCATGGCAATGTAATAGCACTCGGTGAAAGAGATTGTTCTATTCAGCGTCGCCATCAGAAGCTACTTGAAGAATCTCCGGCAACCGGAATAGATAACAAACTGAGGCAAACACTCATGAAGAACGCAATTATGGCAGCGAAGAAGATCGCCTATCATTCTGCCGGTACTATTGAATTCCTTCTGGATGAAGACAAGAAATTTTATTTTATGGAAATGAATACAAGGATTCAGGTCGAACACCCAGTTACCGAAATGGTAACCGGTATCGATCTTCTGAAAGAGCAAATAAGGGTCGCGCTCGGTGAGAAACTGGCATTTAAACAAAATGATGTAAAATTACACGGCAATGCCATTGAATGCCGTATCAATGCCGAGAATCCTGCACGTAATTTTATTCCGATGCCCGGTCGGATCAATTTCTTCCATATGCCCCAAGGTCTTGGCATACGTTTTGATACCCATATATTTGCCGGGTATAATATCCCCAGTCATTATGATTCACTGATCGGCAAGTTAATATGTCACGGATCAACGCGCCAGGAAGCGATCGCACGAATGAAACATGCACTCGATGAGATCGTCATAGAAGGCATCCCGACAACGATACCCTTTCACCAGAAGATCATGAGCAATGAAAAATTCATCAAAGGCGAGATCACTACCCATTTCATAGAAGAAATGTAAAAATCCGCATCTGTATACCGGCATCCACACCCAAACCTGTTTTTCTATTGACAGAACACACTATTGGTGTATAATATATTTTTAGAATGCCACGTGCTCTCCTCGTCCTCGAGGACGGAACAATCATCAAAGCCCAACACACCGGTGCCAGGAAAGACGTTTTTGGTGAAATAGTCTTCAATACATCGATGACCGGTTATGAGGAAGCCTTTACTGATCCCTCATATGCCGGCCAAATACTGTTAATGACCTATCCGCTGATCGGGAATTACGGTCTGCGGATCAAGAATTTTGAATCGGACAGGGTTCAGATAAGAGCACTGATTTTAAAAGAACCATTTTTTTCCTCATATCGGGGCATGCATCTCGATAAATTCCTGACCAAAGCAAAAATACCCTGTCTTTATAATATCGACACGCGTGCTTTAACCCTGAAGATAAGAGAATACGGCACCATGAAAGCGATGGTTGCAGCAAGCTCGACCAAACTAAGCCCTGACATATTACTGCGTAAACTTAATAAAACACCTCACCCGGACACTGAAAATCTTGTCGGCAGCGTATCCTGCGCCAGACAGATCGATCACTTCAGAAGATCGAGACGAATTATCTTGATCGACTGCGGCGTTAAAAGATCGATCTTATATCACTTGAAAAAATATGCGACGGTCTTTCAGGTACCTTATGACACATCTTT
>Ga0307444_1000253_pt1 | contig 27419 bp, 32 predicted proteins | sample SalMarSW160340MG_FD_202145 | JGI IMG/M metagenome (GOLD analysis project Ga0307444, IMG submission 202145) | Salt marsh sediment microbial communities from the Plum Island Ecosystem LTER, Massachusetts, United States - SW1603-40 | ecosystem: Environmental > Aquatic > Marine > Intertidal zone >...
CGATACCGTCGACAAAATAAGTGATCTCATCAGCTCGACCACCACGCACATGGGTACCCAAATCACTCTGGACAACACCAGCCTGCAAGGTGATGACCTGGTTGATCGTCGTTACGGGTAAACGCTCCATCTCCTGCGACGTCACCGCACGACCGGTCGAAGTCTCCGAGATCACGATCATCGGACGCTCGGCGACTGAAATAACTTCGCCGACCGTAATTACCGTAGGCGGCAGTTTGAAATTGAGCACCGTGGTCTGGTCAGCATTCACCACTACCTGAGTATAGGTAAATTCATTGTAACCTACATAGGCAGCAACTACCTGATACGTTCCGACCGGCACATAAAGGATCGAATACTCACCACTAACATCGGTTGCCGCACCCAATTCAGTACCCTGCAAATAAACGTCAGCACCGATCAGGGCCTCACCTGTCTCCTCATCAGTAACCCGACCAGATATTCTACCGTAGTCAGATGCAAACAACAAGACCCCGACAAATAATAGGCATAACAGTTTCTTCATTGCATACCTCCTATTGTATTCTCACTGGTACGAGCCACACTTGTGATTCATATTCACCACGTGGTTGGACATAATAGTAACCACCTTGCACAACGCATTCAATATAGAGATTGGTAATGCCAGAACCGGTTATTTTCAGTGCACCAATACCACCAGGCAAATGGACTCTATTCTCGCCACCTATCGATGCATACCACTGAACCATTGTATCAGTGATCGTACCAAAACCAAGGACTGTCTGGATCGTCAAAAGACTATCCGACGTCAGGTTTGCATAATCAATGACGAGAAGCGAATCGACCGCCCGAAAACGGTTCATAACATGTCCTGTATAGAGCGTGTCATAAGTCGATTGGATTATCGAATCTCGATCCCCATTATCACATATCAATTTCACTTCTTGAATGCTCGGGACATCAGTACCGGCTGCCGGGAAATTATACGTCCCGTACGATATTCTCTTTAGATCCCAATCAGTACCATCGTAATCAAAGAAAATGATCCGATAGCCATTACCGGTCATAGCCAATGAATCACTACCACCAGTACTGTCAACGAGAACCGTATCTAAAGCAATACCGGTATCGCCTTGCCAGAAATAGTACCCAGTTTGCCGCTCATTCCAATGCATGTACGAGTAGACACCGAAAGTATCGTACAAATATACTGTACATGTAGTATCTTTAGCGAACCAGAAATCATAGTTAAGATTCCTATCGATATGTCTAAAACCACACATATCAACATGCTGCTTAATGATCGTCGAGTCCACCCGATAGTAGCTGTCTGAAACCACGAAATTTACTGCCGGCAATGTGACTGCAATCAGGCTTGTGTCGAACATATCGACACCGACCTGGAGTTCGGGGTTGTTATCGAGCAGAGTTTGAATCGCTGTGCTGTCTTCTGGTGTTCCGTTGTAGAATTCTTCTGGTGGCTCATTCCCGCAGGTGACTAATACCATACCTACAATCATTAAGAGGCTAAGAAGGCTCTTCTTCATGGTCAATCCTCCTTTCTTTGTTCCTCCTTATTATTAATAATATACATAATGTCCTCCATTGCCATTATGTATATTGTTTTTCTATCCTTCGTCCAACATTTTGTCTGTTTTCTGATCGCCTCACCTCCTTTTTCCCTCTATAGAATTATAATTGAATTGAACTGCTTGTCAAGTGGCTAAAAACCGCCGTAATTCCTCACTGCAGCTTGAATCTAAACGGTCTGGAGACCCAAACACGGACGAATTTATCCCGCTGTTTCGCGGGTGTAAATTTAGATTGTTTTGCTGCAGCAAGGGCTGATTGGTCGAGCATTTGATTGCCGCTTGACTTCAGTATCTTAACATCCCTCACGCTACCATCTATATCAACAAGCATTTTCACAACAGTCGTACCTTCAATGCCTGCTTGTTTTGCCAGTTCAGGGTATTTCGGAACCGGATTGAAAACCGGCTGGGGTTTGACTTCGACTTTGTAATAGGGGACGATTTCAATATCAGGTCCAGTGGGCATGGTCCTTATCAGATCCTCCTGAAACTCTGTTGTCGCAATTGTTTCAACTGCTTCCTCAGCAACTTCGCTTTCCGCTTCAACCGCCACCTTAGGTCGTTCCATTGGCGGTGGTTCTTCATACTTTTCCATCTGAGCCGAAATTTCCTCAACCATCGTTACGATCTCGGTTTTGAGTTTATAGGGTTGGGGCTCAGAATATGGAACCAAGAGAAAAACGAGGATTACGAGTATTAAACTGGAAAACATTCCGACTCTTAAATATACCCCGTACATCATTTTAAGATCGCGCATCATTATCTCCTAAATTCTGTTGCAAAGGTGATTTTGAAAGCCTTTGCTTCTTTTAACTGATCGAGGATGCCGTCGACCACTCCATAATTAACGTCTTGATCAACATTGAGCATAGTTATAAGTTCGGGGTTATCCCAGATCTTGGGCGCTACCTTTCCGGCCAGCACATCGACACTCACAATGTGATCGTCGATATAAATTCTGCTGTCCTTATCCACCCAGATATAACTGACATTACGGCGTATTAATATTCTCTCAGTGGACTCCGCGTCTGGTAGCTGATAAAGTATGCGTAAAACTGTTGGTCTAAAAACTGTTGTAACCATGAAAAATAAAATCAGAAGAAACGCGATATCAGCGGTCGATGCAGTGGGTATTTCATCGGATTTTGCGGCCAATCTAACAATACTTTTTCTCATTATTCCTCACTAGTTGGTATTAGACTTATTTTACGTGCGGACAATTCCCGGCCATCTGCGGTCGTTACCTTTGCGAGTTTTACCTGATCAAGCACGTGAACCATACTTGAATAAGGCGCTTCCTTGCTGGCACGCAAGGAAATGACGAGCAGGGTATCACGTTCAAGCAATTTCTCCTCAACAATACCCCTTATTCTATCATATTCCTGCCTGGTTAGATACTCATCATGGCCAGCAGCCTTGACCTTTACCTCGCCAGCCGGATTGATCGCCAGGGTGATAATGTTTTCGGGCACGACAGTTACTTTTTCCTGATCGGTCGTTTTTTCTGGAAGAAGCATTTTTAGACCTTTGTCTTTTGTGAAAACAGTCGATACAAGGAAGAAAAGGAGAATCAAAAACGCAACATCACCCATTGAACCGGTCGGGATACCGTATACTCTCTTTTTCTTTTCCCGCAGCTGCATTATTTTTTCCTTTTGGCGTACGACTCAATCAGGTAATCGATAAGTGAACTTGCTGCTTCTTCCATATCGCGCGTATATCCATCGACTCTGGTTGAGAAGAGAATGTGAATTATCGCAAGTGGCGTCGCAATGATTAATCCCCATTTGGTAGTGATAAGTGCCGTCGAAATACCACTGGCAACAACAGTCGGTTCCACTTCTCCGGCAAGAGCGATTGCAGCAAAAGCAGTGATCATGCCGATGACTGTTCCCAAGAAACCAAGAAAAGGCGAGACGGTTGTAAGACCGCCGAGTAAAGCCATGCCACGATCAAGAAAGGCAAGCTCTGTTGCGGCACTACGAGAAACCATTTCTTCCATGGCATCCTTTCCCTTATCCGCTTTTTCCAGGATCGCCCTTAGAATTTTTGCCACTGGCGCCGCGGTCTGATCACACAGCGCAATTCCTGCATCAATACCCTGTGAATCAATCGTTGAAGTCAGTTTTTCATGGAAGGATTTTGGATTAAGTCTTGCCTTGAGGAAAAGGCTGTAGAGTCTTTCTAAAATAATACCGATACCAATTACTGCACATATGAGCAAAAACCACATAACAAAGCCACCGCCACCTTCAACACCCAACTGAAAATCCCTTAGCATATATTTCCTCCTTTCATTAGGTTATTATACCCGTCAACATTGTAAAGTCAAGTTAGTTTAAACGGGATTTTACTTGGAACTTGCTGCATAATACAGCACACCACCAATAAGGGAAAATAGACCAGAACCCAGCAATAAAAAACTCTCAATGCGCGAGAGGCTTAGCGATCCTACAATCAGATCAAAAAGATCTGCCGGTCCTGCTGTTCCTAATAGTGGAAAATAAAATAGCATCCGATAGATATGAAATACTGCGAGCGCAAGTAGAAACAAACTACCGAGAATCGGGAATATCCAGATGACTTTGCCTTTAATAAGAACGAGTAAACGTTTGATTATCAGGCCAAAAATCACCAGTGATACTATCGTTAATAAAATAGCGACAATAAATAATATTTCCGCAGGAATATCCGCTCTCATATCATCCTCCTTTTGTTACTTTATAGAATCTGAAATTAGCGATCAGTGAAAGGATACCGGAAATCAAGAATAAACCATATGCGAGGTAATTCAAACCACCTTTTGGTAACATCATTTTGCCACCGAAACCACAATAATACAGTTGAATAAGCGCAAAAACAAGAATACCCGTTGGAGCAAAAACCATGAACTGCCAGTTTGTACGCTCACCCAAAACGATCTGGTAACGATGTGCAATGATCCCTAATACAATAAAGGCAAGCCATAATAAAATTGCTCCCAGGACCAATATATAATTAGGGATCACGGCCAGTGATTGATAGGTTCCAGGGTCAATTCCAAATGGTGCAGAAATTATGAAATTTTGAAGCATATTTACCCCCTCAAAGATAAATTCTAATGTCTAATATCGAAATCCTAAACACTCCCATAAGATTTCTCATTTTAGTAACTCTAATAGTCTATTGGTCATTTTATGTCCTTTCGAAGGGCCGATTATCATACCGGCTGCCTTACCAAGGGCGAAAATCAAACGACGTGCATCAGCATCATAGAATTCTTCTGTTTTTATACGTTGCGCCTTCAGCTGATTCTTGAAAATACGGTCTGTAAAATCACCCAGATAATCCTTCATTGAATCTTTCATGGTATCCAAAATGCTCGCATCAATCTTGACCTTTGGTTTTTCTTCGGGTTTCTCCTCAGGTTTTTCCTCAGGTACGGCGCTTGGTTTTTCCTCAGGGATTTCTTTTAGTTCCTTTTCAACCTTTTCCTTTTCAGCAACGGCAACACCGCTCGATTGTTCTCTAAGTTCCTGAAGGGTCGACCATACATCCCCTAAAACAAGTCCCTCGGATTGGTCGAAAAGACTACCTAATAGATTCTTTCTATCGAGCGCAAGAACAAGACACTTTGCATCAGCCAATATTTCTATCTGGTCAATATCAATATCTCCAACCGCACCTATCGTCTCGAATATCACCGTCGTCATTTGAGTGATTTCGCTTTTCATCGATTCACCGCTTGATGCGACGATCACACTACCGGAACGCTCAGCAATGAATGGACAGGACAAACCTTTTTCTTCAAAACTATCGAGTAATGCCTGCGCCATCTTACTTCATCCTTTCAATGACTGCTTGAACTTTTGCCCTTGCCTGAGAAGAACCCATTTCTTCAACTGCTTTTTTAACAAGAAAATCGATTATTGAACGCAATCCCTGAACAAAATCATCTTCTTTTTCAGCCGGCGGATTTTCCCGGAAAGCCAATGCTTCATTGATAATACCAACAAGGGGCAGAATATCACCGCCCAGAACATCCAAACCTTGTTTTAACAATTCAAGCCAGTGTGTTTTTTTGTCGGCACCGCCAAATTCATCGACGAGCAGGTTGATCTGTTTGACCTTGGAACCGATACTGCGCGGCAACTCGATTTCAGGTGCTTGCTCAATGGTAAGTGAAGAAACCACTTTTTCAATTATCTCAATGGGTTCTTTGCCTCTTGCTATCTCGACCCCGATGTATTTGGATTCATGCGGGAAAATAACAAGACGATTGTTCCCATAGCAAAGCGATAGGCATTTAATATTTCCCATGAAAAGGCTGTCTCTTATCACTTCGCCGGCAGAGGAAAAAAAAGCGGTTAGATCTCCAACCGGTACATCGCCCGTGCTTTTTTCCTGGAAAACAGAGCCATCCTCAGCATTTACAAGCGCATAGCTAATTATGTCTTCTATTTTATCAAGGGCTTCCATTACTCGTTCTATTTAGTTTTAATTTTGTTCTTAAAACCCTGCCATTTCTTCTTAAAAAGGACTTTGCCATAAAGCTTGGGTCCTTTTGCTTCTAAGTATTTCAGAAAATTATCTATGCCCTGGTCTATTTGAGATTGAGTAAGTTCACCGACCGCACTGATTTTAAAAGTATCTTCATTAATATCTAATGCTTCAAAGATCTTTTTATTTTCGGCATCATCTTCTGCCCACTGCTTTATCCAATTCAGCCCATTCTTACCGAAATCTTCAAACACAATCCGCAAGAATCCTGATAATTTCGACATGATACGTTCAGCCTCAGAAGGATCAAATATCAAACCCTGCTCTCTTAACCAGGTTATCGTCTTCGCTGCTTCATAGCCGCCGATCTTTGATTCTGTGATCACGTCGCCTAATTGACGCTTGCCATCAACCAGAGCAAGAATTTGCCAATCTGTTCTTCGTAAGGCAACCGCTGATTCCAAATCGCGCGTTGACTTACTGTAGATCGTATCCATAGGCGGCATGTTCTTTCTTATCTCCTCAAATTCGATACGCCTTTTTTCAATATTCTCGGTTAGCTTACCAAGATCATCAGATATCGTGGTTTCCGGTGCGTCGGCACCGGCTTCAAAACTTCCGGTTTCGAGATTGACAAAGGAAAGGTTTAAAAGGGCTTCCATTCCTTTATCAGTACCATCCGTAGCATGAATGACCAAACCATCCCTTAAGTATATTTCACCTGATGCACCGCCCTGAACTTTGAGAACTCCGGATTTCTTGACACGTGCCAGGAATTGAAGGACATCACCCAGCAAAAATTCTTTAAGATTTATTTCAAAACTGACCATTATATCAGATGCAACCAATCGTGGAGCAAGAAATACATCCGACCGATCAAAAGAGAAATACGCGCCATAATCGTATAACCGAACGATGCGCCGAAAGATACCATCATGAACCAGATACCGATCTTTGCCGCTATACCGAGAGCACCTTTATGGGGTTTTGAAAAATAGAAAAAAATAAGTGTAAATATCACTCCAAGAATTATTAAAAGATTCGAAACCATTTGAAACAAAGGAACTCCAACAAGCGGTAGAAAAGTCGCCCGCACCTGGGGAAGAATCTCACCCTGCACTGTTTGAATAATGACAAGAGCCATGGAAACACCCATGGTAAAGGTAAGCGGGATACGCACCAACCAGCTAACCTTTGGAATAAACGGAGCAAACATCATAAGACCAATGATGATCGGTATTATAAAAAGGAGATTACCCTGTCTGACCAGTGGTTCAAAAAGATTCGGCCAGGCGTAATTTGACCAGAGTACTACTGCCCAATAACCTGCTGATACACCGACAAAGATATGTTCGGCTACTTTGTATATCGGATTGTCTTTATAAAGGAAAGAATATATCGCAAGTGTCAATAATGCAGCGATCCAAATACCAACGGACGTCAACATTATTTTTTTCTCCGTTCGCTCAGCAGGATGATATTGCCGATGATAATAAAGATAACGAGGAGAACATGGACTATTGATTGAGAATCCATGCCCGCGATTGCCCGGTCTTTTCTATCGACCAATGTTTCATATTCAGCTGCACCTTTTAACCCACCGAGCAAACCGATCAACTGACCTGAGGCAAGGTATTGGTATTGCCGGGGAGCTGATATCGCAGTTGTTGAACCACATATCACATTACCGAACCGGGCATTGAAATATATTATCCAGTGTAAGATACCGGGGTCACCGGCGGAAAACGTCATCACCACGCTCATATCACGTGCCGTTTTCACGGCACGGCCGAGTGGGAAAGAATCGATCGGGGTTCCTGCATAATCTGCATTCACAATATCTGCGACGCTCCGACCCAGCGTCAATAACATCACTGGACCGCCGGGTTTATAGCCAATATTTATATAATCGACACCGTATTCTTTATTATATTTTGGTGCGATCTCAGCAAGAGCATCATTACCGAGCGCTATGCCAGCAGGCCAAAGACCCATCATATATACGCGCAGATTCCTGCGGAAACAATGCTCGATAAAGGCAAGCGTAGCTGGATAAAGCTCGGCTTCACTCCCTGGATCATAATCCACCGATACGACGACGATCGATCCCTCAGGTAGAGATTCGATCGTGTCGTAGACATTCTGTACCGGCTTGGTAATATCTACGGGCAAGCCGATCGGTATTAACAGGGGGATGATAGCGGCAAGACCGACGAGCAAGAATATTATTCTTCGGTCAATTTTTGCGAGCCGTTCAAGAAGCTTCATCTTATCCTTGTTCTTTAAAATAAATATTTAAAATCTAGAATCTGTAATCTGTTATCTGTCATCTATCAATCCTTTCCGCCCATATAACTTCTTTCGATACCCAAGAGTACACGTAAAGCCATGGAGATCAGACCGAGGTCAATACCAAGGATAATCCCTCTTTTAGCTGCAGTATTCGGGACTTGCATCAACCATTCTACAAGATCAGGAAATCCGTGCCATATCCAGTAGCCGACCGGCACCCTGCCGACCATAACCAATACCGCGGCAATAAGCAACAATGTTGCTTCGGGGTTTCTCGCCCGGAATGCACGAAAAGCCGCCGATGCGACAAAAAAAGCGAGCAGTGAAAACATCGTGGCGCTAAGAGGGATTTGGAAATTGTGAAATAGATAATTGAAAAGGCCACCTTCTGGACCGCCAAATATACCGGCTCCGATCATCACAAAAAGAAAGACCAGCAGAATAATACTGTATTGCCAATCGGCCAGTTTTCTTTGTATCTTATTGACATTTACTCTGACGATATTGGCTATACCGATGAAAACAAAAAATGCGATGACACCCAAATACCAGGTTTGCAGTAGTTGCGAAGTATCCTGAACCCATCGCAATGGAATAAAGAATGAAATTAACATGAATATACCACAACCAAAAACAATGATCAAAGGTATCGTTCTTTTCATTATTGTTGTACGTTGAGTAGATTATATAAAAACGGCAGGCCGAATACGCGGCTTGCAACACCGATAATAATTATCAAGATAATTAATAGTTTACCCAAATCCTGTCCTTTTAAAGAACCAAGTTGCACAGGTTCCTGTGAAAGATAGGCACTCGCAGCATAGAGCTCTTCTCCTAGCAGCGTGAAATCGCAGGCTGCAACAAAAAACGGCAACTGGTCGGGCATCGCCGTACCTGCGACCTGAATAGCACCGGTCGCGTGTCCTGTTTCTGCCAGGATCAATGATTCTGCATAAAAAGTTCCCAAATAAAAATTGGTTGCTGGTTTCTCTCTCATCATTATACCGTCAACTGCTGACACATAACCGAATTGGTCATCCGTGAGGTAACGAATATTATCGGCATTGAACCAATCTGGTCGACCGACTTTCATCGCAGCTTCCTTGACTACCTGTTGAGCCATAGTCATTGCCATGGCCTTGCTCGTTGGTACGTACAGAGGTGTTCCGTACTCAGCAGTTTTTTCAGCGACCTTGGAAAGGATACTCATCGATGCTATTGTCTGCGGATCATCAATATCCATTATACCCGGCACGTACAATACTGGTTTACCCATTTCTGTAGCACGACCGATAGCCTCTTCCATCGCAGTTAGCGCTGGAATCTTCCTTATATATAACTTCTCACCGCGCCGGGCTATCGCAATATAAAAAAGTATCGCGGCAAAAAGGATTATGATGGTAACGAGTATATTAGCACGTCCTGCATCGAAGATCTGTGCTTTTGGCAATACCGGCCCGATTATCTCGGAACTGGTTTCTTGCTCCTTTTGCACGGCTTTTACAAGATAGTAATATTGCTGACCCGATTGAAGGCCTCGATCGATGAATTCCGCGTAATCACCCGGTAATTGGGCAAGCGGTTCAAATCCCTCATCCGGGTCCAATGATCTGAGAATTTGAAAGAATTCATACTGGGTATCAGGAATCCATCTTATCGTTATGCTTGAACCATCATCGTTTGGTGTATCAAAAGCTTCGACATTTATCCCCTGCGCCATCAATATCAAAATTAGCAACATATCGAATAATAATATACATTTTCATTTCGATGTCAAGTCAAATATTGAAGTTTAAGATAACTTGACATAATGGTAAAATAGGGTAAACTAGGAAATCATTTTAGGGTGGTGGCAGCGACGCCCGTTTCGTCTATAAAGGTGTTGGTAACGTTCTCACCTAAAATACATAAAAAACGAACAAACAATACGGGCTTCGTAACCGTATTGCGTTCCATGCTTTGTACAGAAGGAGGATGAATGGATTATTTTTTTAACGACCAAGAAAAAGAACTCAAGGAAAAAGCTCATGAAATCGCTGAAAATATGGTGCGTGCAGTTCGTTACGAGTTTGACGATAAAGCCGAGTTTCCTCTTGAGCTTGTCAAAGAAATGGGGAAAAGGGGCATGTTTAGAATTTTTATTCCCACTGAATACGGCGGCACCGGTGGTCGGATCATGGACATGTGCATCGCGGTCGAGGAAATCTCCCGGGTTTGCGCGGGAATCGCAACTTCTTATGCAGTTGGTGCATTGGGCAGCGGACCGATCGTGCATTTTGCCAATGACGAACAAAAGAAAAAGTATTTGCCAAAGATCGCAACGGGTGAACAACTCTGTGCTTTCGGTCTCACTGAAGCCCAGGCTGGCAGTGACGCTGCCAATATCCAAACAACCGCCCGCAAAGAAGGGGATTTCTATATCCTGAACGGTGTTAAGCAGTTCATCTCGAACGCTTTCGTTTCTGATGTTTTTACAGTACTCGCCTCAACTGACAAGACCCGCGGTCCACGCGGCATTTCAGGATTCATCGTGGAAAAAGAATTTCCTGGGATATCGTACGGAAAAGAAGAGAATAAAATGGGGATAAGGGCATCGGTTACCTCTGAACTGGTTTTTGAAGATTGCCGGGTCCCCAAAGAAAATCTCATGGGCAAGGAAGGTCTTGGATTTATTTATACGATGCGTAATTTTGACCGGGCTCGACCCGGGGTCGGAGCTATCGCCCTTGGCATTGCCCAGGGAGCCTATGAAGATGCATTGGACTTCTTGTATAAACACGACCTCATGAACAATCAGTATGTTCAGAGAAAAATCGCCGATATGGCAACAGAAATCGAAGCGGCACGGGCTTTGATCTATGCAACGTCACGGATGATCGATTCCGGAATAAAGGGTTTTTCGAAAGCATCATCATTCTCTAAACTCTATCCATCAGATATCGCCGTCAAGGTCTGTTCAGAAGCTATCGCCCTCATGGGCCCTCATGGGACACTCAAAGAACATTATATTGAAAAACGACTACGCGACGCCAAGATCACTCAGATATATGAAGGGACTAATGAGATTCAACGTTCTGTTATCGCCCTTGAACTGACAAGAGATGTTGGAAAGAAACAAAAGCAGGAGGAAAAATGAAGTTGAATCAAGAATGCACACTCCTCCAAAATGAGCTGAGAAAATTCGCCCAACAGGTTATTCTGGATAAGGTCGATGAATTCGAAAAAACGTGCAGCATACCTCTTGATAATATCAAACAGCTTGGTGAAATGGGCATTCTCGGCGCGCTCATCCCTGAAGAGATGAACGGTGCAGCACTCGATACAATAGGCACTGTTGTATCGCTTGAAGAATTGAGTAAAGTCTGCGCATCAACGGCCGTTATCGTCACGGTCCATAATGCCTTTTTTGCTTATCCGATCCTCGAATTCGGCAGTGATGAGATGAAGAAAAAATTCATCCCCAAAGCAGCGTGCGGTGATATCATCGGGGGGTTTGCCGAATTCTCCACGAACGACTTGAAGATAAATAAACAGGGCGATGATTTTGTCATCAATGGAAGAAATCCCTTTGTTCTGAATGCCGCAGCGAACGGTCCGATAATCGTAATCATACCGACTTCACAGGAGAACACCGGACTCTCGGCCTTTGTCCTTGAAAATGATATGGCAGGTCTAAGAATCATTAAAAATGCCAGTGCGATCGGGTTAAAAAGTGCTGGTATCGGTGAACTCGTTTTTGAGAATTGTACAGTATCACAGAATGCATTGCTCGGTGTTGAGAATCAGGGCGACAAGATCCTTGCTCAAATAAAAAATATAGGCGGAATTTTCTTATCTGCAATCGCCCTGGGTATTGCTCAAGGCGCAATTGAAAATGCAATAAAGTATGCCAAAGAAAGGATTCAATTCGATCAAGCGATCATCAATTTTGGTATGGTTAGAGAAAAGATCGCCGATGCGATAATAAGGATCGAAGCGGTTCGCCTCCTTACCTATGACGCGGCGATGAAACGCGATGCCAATGAAAATTTCGCAAATGCGTCTTCGATAGCCAAGTACTACTCTGGACAGTCGGCTGTCGAGATCACAACCCAGGCAATCCAGATATACGGCGGTTATGGATATATGAAAGATTACCCGGTTGAACGTTATTTCCGAGATGCTCAGGTTATTAATGTAATATGCAGCACACCGGTCGAAGAAAAAGAGAATATCGTAAGAACAACGATCGGATAAAAAAAATCGGTCGCGCTTGGGAAATGCGTTTCGGTTTTGTGAAAAAGGCTTCGTTTAACGACAACGATTATCGAAAAACGAATCGCATTTCGAAACCGAACAACGAATGCTTTTATAAGCTGCATATATTGACTTACTTCCTAATCTTTTCTATAATACACTGATGGATAATATCCTCGCGCTTGTCCTTGCAGGAGGTAGAGTCGATGAGCTTCTTTGCCTGACTGAGACACGAGCCAAAGCATCCGTTACCATTTTCGGCATATACCGCATCATTGATTTTGTACTGAGCAATCTGATGCATTCAGGTATCGAAAACGTCGGCATTCTATCACAGTATCGACCCCAGGATCTGGTGCGTCATATAAGTAGCGGCGAGCATTGGGATTATGTCGGTCGCAAAAGAGCGATCAGAATTTTAGCTCCTTACAGCGGGTTCAAAGGTTCAGATTGGTACCGGGGCACGGCAGATGCAGTTTACCAGAACATCTCTTACATTGAAGAATTCTTGCCCGAGCACATCCTAGTGGCCGCGGCTGATCATATATACCGAATGGACTATACACCGATGATCGAATTTCATCTCGAGAAAAAAGCGGATGCGACAATCTGCTTCACAAAAATACGCACAAAGAGCAGTCGTTTTGGTTACGGCATTACGAACAAAGAACAACGACTCATAAAATACCTGGAAAAACCATCTTCGCCACCATCTGATCTGGTTTCCATGACGCTGTATATTTTCCGAACTAAATACATTCTCAACGTGCTAAAAGACAATGCAGCTGAATCATCTCATGAATTTGGACGTGATATTATCCCCAGAATTATCGCCGATCGAAAGACTTATGCCTATATATTCAATGACTATTGGGCCTACGCGCGCACCATTGCATCCTACTATGGAACGAACATGGATCTGATCAAACACCGGATCAACCTCAATAAATGGCAGATCAGAACGAATCTTCTTGAACGTTGTAAATACCGTGACCGAACACCCGCATATATAAAAGGTGCGGTAAGCAACTCAGTTGTAAGTGATGAATGTATAATAGAGGGAGATGTAAGGAATTCGATATTATCTCCGGGCGTAAGAGTTGCACATGGTGCTGTGGTGAGTGATTCGATCATCTTTCACGATGTCAAGATCGCTCCTTTTGCCCGGTTGAAAAAAGTGATCTGTGACAAAGATGCAAAGATCGGTGAGCATAGTATTATCGGCGGGTTCGGCAATAAAGTGAAATCGAAAAACCATAATAAATTTCTAGGCTCCGGAATAACCGTGCTCGGTAAAAATTCATCGATACCTGACCATACTCGAATTGGCGCGAACACTGTTATATATCCTTCGGCCCGCATAACAAATAATGACATCCAACCGGGAAGCACCGTGATATGAAAAAAAATATCGTGGCCATGCTACTTGCCGGAGGTGTTGGTTCAAGATTAAATATCTTGGCGCGCGAACGTGCAAAACCAGCGATCCCTTTTGGTTCAATATATCGTATCATCGATTTCACGATGAGTAATATCGCAAACTCAAACGTGGACGTGGTGGGTGTTCTTACTCAATACAAACCTCTTTCTTTGATGGCCCATATCGATAATGGTAAACCATGGGACCTGTTCGGACGTACCCGGTCAGTAGAAATCCTGCCGCCAAAAACTGGTGAGGTGATGTCTGATTGGTATAAAGGCACGTCAGACGCGGTTTATCAAAATATAGATTTTATCGAAGACTTCTCACCAGAACTAGTTCTGGTTGTTTCCGGCGATCACATTTATAACATGGATTACAGGTCATTGATCAAATTCCATATTCAATGCAAGGCCCATGCTACAGTATGTCTTATTAAAGTGCCAAAAAAAGACGCCCATCATTTTGGTATAGCTTCGATCAATGAACACAATCAAATTACTGGATGGGTAGAAAAACCGGCTGAGCCAAGATCCAATCTCGCATCAATGGGAGTATATGTTTTTAGAAAAGAATGGCTGGTGCGCGCCCTGCAAATCGCTGCGAAAAAAGACGGCTTTGATTTCGCCAGAGATATAATACCGGTCATGTCGAAGAAAAAGCGGGTCTACGGATTTGTCTTTAACGGTTACTGGCGGGATGTCGGAACAATCGACGCGTATTGGCAGGCAAACATGGATTTATTAAGCGGACGCTCATACATTGACCTGAGGACCTGGCAGGTTAAGACTAATTTTTCAGTTAAAGGTGAGATTGGCGACCGACCCTCGACTTATTTTAGCCGCAATGCAAGAGTACAGAATTCACTGATCGCACGCGGTTGCGTAATTGAAGGTCAGGTCACCAATTCCATAATATCTCCTGGTGTCCGTGTCCATAAGAACGCAAAGATTTCTGATTCAATAATCTTCCATGAATCGATCGTGAATTCGCAAGCTGTGATAAACAGATGCATTATTGACAAATCCGTAAAAATAGGTAGATCAACGACATTGGGTTCGGGCATAAACTCGCCCAACAGGGATTTCCCAAAACACCTGTTCACCGGAATAACCGTCGTCGGAAAAAAAGCAGCGATAAAATCGACGTTAAATATCGGTAAAAATTGTATCATCATGCCGGGCACAAGAGTCAAACAAGACTGTTTATCAGGCACTACCTTTGGGGTCAAATCTTGAAGCAACTGCTCTCGAGGATTATATCAATGATGGGGGAAGATCATACTCTTTAATTGAGTTAACTTCCCTCTTGACAAGTATTTTATTTTGGCTATAATAGAAATGCTTAACAAAAGAAATCGCGATCTTTGACAATTAATTTAACCAAAATTTGTCCAGAGTATTAGGTCCAAGTAATTGGAAGTAATCCAATTCCTCCGATTACGATGATAGAGGATCGATCCCGGTGATTTAATATCACTGTTATCTTTTTTCCATTCATTGTAATCGAAATGATAAAGTCATTTCTATGGAGGGTTTGATCCTGGCTCAGGACTAACGCTGGCGGCGTGTCTTAGACATGCAAGTCGAACGGGTTGCTATTTTGTAGCAATACAGAATAGCGCTAGTGGCGAACGGGTGAGTAATACAAAAATAACTTTCCTTAGAGTGGAGTACAACTCCGAGAAATCGGAGCTAATTCTCCATATTCTCATCGAACACAAGTTCTATGAGGAAAGGCTTCGGTCGCTCTTTGATGGATTTTTGGCCTATCAGTTTGTTGGTGAGATAACAGCTCACCAAGACTATGACGGGTAGGGGGTGTGAGAGCATGACCCCCCACATGGGAACTGCGACACGGTCCCAACTCCTACGGGAGGCAGCAGTCTAGAAATTTGGGCAATGGGCGCAAGCCTGACCCAGCGACGCCGCGTGAGGGATGAAGTCCCTCGGGATGTAAACCTCTGTTGAGGGGAACGATAATGACGGTACCCCTCGAGGAAGCCTCGGCTAACTCCGTGCCAGCAGCCGCGGTAATACGGAGGAGGCAAGCGTTGTCCGGAATCACTGGGCGTAAAGGGTGTGTAGGTGTCCTGATGGGTCAGTTGTGAAATCCAACGGCTTAACTGTTGAAGTGCATCTGAAACTATCGGGATTGAGGACATGAGGGGAGAGTGGAACTCGCGGTGTAGCGGTAGAATGCGTGGATATCGCGAGGAATGCCGATGGCGAAGGCGGCTCTCTAGTATGTTCCTCGTATGAGGAGCCGAATAATTTTATCCTTCGGGTTATGATCATTCGGTCCTGACACTGAAACACGAAAGCTGGGGGAGCGAACGGGATTAGATACCCCGGTAGTCCCAGCCTTAAACGATGTACACTTGGCATGCGCTTTTATAGTACGTGCCGTAGGTAACCTGTTAAGTGTACCGCCTGGGGAGTACGCTCGCAAGGGTGAAACTCAAAGGAATTGACGGGGACCCGCACAAGCGGTGGAGGATGTGGTTTAATTCGAGGCAACGCGAAGAACCTTACCTGGGCTTGACATGCTGATAGTACTAAACCGAAAGGTGAGGGATTCCACCTCTGGTGGAAAGTCAGTACAGGTGCTGCATGGCTGTCGTCAGCTCGTGCCGTGAGGTGTTAGGTTAAGTCCTGCAACGAGCGCAACCCCTTCCCTTAGTTGCCATTTTGTCTTCGGATGAAGGCACTCTAAGGGGACTGCCGCAGATAATGTGGAGGAAGGTGGGGATGATGTCAAGTCATCATGGTCTTTATGTCCAGGGCTACACACGTCCTACAGTGCCTACTACAACGGGAAGCAAGACCGTAAGGTGGAGCAAATCCTTTAAAGGTAGGCATGGTTCGGATTGAGGGCTGCAATTCGCCCTCATGAAGAAGGAATCGCTAGTAATCGCAGATCAGCATGCTGCGGTGAATACGTTCTCGGGTCTTGTACACACCGCCCGTCAAGCCATGGAAGTCCACAATACCCGAAGTCTCTCTTTGGAGGGCCCAAGGTAGGGTGGATGACTGGGGCTAAGTCGTAACAAGGTAGCCGTACGGGAACGTGCGGCTGGATCACCTCCTTTCAAGGAAAAACTGACCTGATGCTCTGGACTTTTTTTATTTCACTCCTCGTGAAATTACTGGACCTAGGCGTTTTGATTACCTATTGACAACCCTATTAATATGCGTATAATATTATTCTATGGTGAAAATAAGATTAACCAGAAAAGGCAAAAAGAAAATTCCCTTTTATAGAATTGTGGTCATTGATTCGAAAAAGGCAAGAGATGGTAAATTCATCGAAAGAGTGGGCCATTACGATCCCAGGAGCAAAGAATTGAATCTGAAACGGGATCGCATTGAGTATTGGATCTCAAAAGGAGCTCAACCGACCAATACCGTGGCTAAGTTGATTGCTAAAGAAGGAGGTCAACAATGAAAGAGCTTATCGACTACATAGTAAAAGCACTGGTAGACAATCCAGATAAAGTTGCAGTGACTGAAATCGCTGGCGAAAAGAGCATTATATATGAACTTAGAGTCGGTGAAGGTGACTTGGGCAAAGTAATTGGCAAAGAGGGAAGAACTGCAAAAGCGATAAGAACGATTATCACCGCGGCGGCCATGAAACAGGGAAAGCGTACGGTTCTTGAAATCATCGAATAATGCTAACAGACATTTCTTGCCTTTTTCAACATCTTTAGTAGTTATATAGTTTAATCCGCGCCCACCCCGCCAAATAAGGCAACTTAAATGAAGTTCGATATCATCTCAATATTTCCAGACTATTTCCATGACCCATTATCCTTTGGCATCTTAAAAATCGCCCAGGAAAAGGGTATCATAAAGATAAACTTAACCAATCCGAGGGATTATACAAAAGACGGAATCGTCGATGATTATCAGTTCGGTGGTGGTGCTGGTATGGTAATGAAGGCGGAACCTTTATTCACGGCGATCAATCAGGTAAAGACCAAAAGTTCATTACTGATTATGCTTACACCTCAGGGTAAACGGTTGGAACAACAGACCGTTAAGAGATTAACCGGGCACAAACACATCGTCATAATTTGTGGTCGCTACAAGGGAATTGATGAAAGAGTGAATACGATTTTCAATCCAATGCAGGTTTCTGTCGGTGACTATATTCTATCGGGTGGTGAAATCGGTGCCCTAGTTATTATCGAATCAGTTACCCGATTACTGCCAGGTAGTATGGGGAATATAGACTCTGCAGATACGGATTCTTTTGAGCAAGATCTGTTAGAGGCACCAATTTATACACGTCCTGATCTATACCATAATATAAACGTGCCGTCTGTTTTACGGAGCGGTCACCATAAGATGGTCGATCGCTGGCGCAGAAAAGAATCTCTCCAGAGAACATTAAACAACAAACCAGAGATCATGCCACACGGGATATTTACAAAAAACGATTTAGAAATTTTATTGGAGGTACTTGATGGCAAAGCTTCCTGATATTAAACCAGGTGATTTGGTTAAAGTCTATTCCAAGATAAAAGAAGGTGATAAAGAACGTACCACGACTTTTCAGGGTATTGTAATGCAAATACGAGGTATGGAAAAATCCAAAACCTTCACTGTAAGAAAAATATCGGCCGGTATCGGTGTTGAACGCATCTTCCCTCTTCACTCACCAATGATCAAAACCGAGATCAAGAAAAAAGGTCTGGTAAGAAGAGCAAAGCTGAGTTACCTGCGGCAGCGTAAGGGCAGAAAAATGAAGATCAAAGAAGCCGCGCTAAAAACCAGCGTGCCCGAATCGGAAGAGATTGATACATCGAGTAAAGTTGAACCGACCGAACCAGTCGTCGAAAAAACCGAGAAAACTGTGGTTGAAAAACCCGCTGCAGGAAAGAAAAAATCAACTGAATCAGCTGAAAAAAAAGAAATAAAAAAGACCAAGGAGCCCAAGGGTGAACCCGCTCCTGGACAAAAATCTGTGGAAAAAACATAATCATCTTGCCGGAGTCGATGAAGCAGGGAGAGGACCTCTTGCAGGCCCAGTCGTTGCGGCTGCGGTCATTTTCAAAAGAAATTTTTATAATCCAGAAATCAATGATTCTAAAAAACTCTCGCCAGCAAAAAGGGAAAAACTCTACAAGATCATAACGAACGTTGCCCAGAGTTATGCCTTTGGCATTGTCGGACCAGATATCATCGATAAGATCAATATTCTAAATGCGACAAAACAGGCGATGCGACAAGCCATCGACAGCTTAAGAGTAACCCCTGATATCGTCTTGATCGACGCGGTGACCATCGCCGATCTGCCGCTCCAGCAGCTCGCTATAATCAAAGGCGATACATTGAGTCTCTCGATCGCTGCGGCGTCAATCCTGGCAAAAGTCAAGCGTGACCGGATAATGCAGAAATATCACGAACAATACCCGGTGTATCAATTCAACAAGCATAAGGGATATCCGACCAAATTGCACCGGCAATGTATTCGAGATTATGGACCCTGCCCGATACACCGCAAAACCTTCCAACTTCTACCCCTTGCCAAGTACAATGGATAAAACTTCCATTGGAAGAAAGGGTGAGAACTTGGCACGTATTTTCCTTAAGAAAAAAGGTTACAATATTATCGCCCATAATTTTCGCTCTCGTTTTGGTGAGATCGACCTGATTCTAAGAAAAAAGCAAGCCTTCAGATTCGTCGAGGTTAAGTATCGACGGAGCGATGAATATGGCTTACCCCAGGAATCCGTGCAAAAAAGAAAACAGGCAAAGATCAGAAAAACTGCTGTTATCTGGCTCAGGCTCAGACGACTGCCTATGGACAGCGAAGTTCATTTTGATGTTCTGGCGATCAGCCAGGAATCTAAAAAAATATCATATGACTATATTGAAGATGCATTCTGAAGTGCCTTACAGCACTTTGATTACACAGATAAAAACTTGATTACAGTGATATTATCAACCCGGCAATCGCTGCAGTATCGTCGATAGGTTCTGACAAACGAATCGCTTTTCGAAACCGAACAGCGAATTCCGATGAGTATTGACACCTGTTCACTTTTAAATACCTTAAGACCATGACTGATCAGAAAAAGGCGTACCTCTATACCTTATGTGTCGTTGTGATCTGGGCGACGGTCGCGTCAGCATTCAAAATAACTCTGCGCTATCTCGATCATATTCAATTGCTTGCTCTTAGTTCTTTTACATCACTCGTCGTCCTCTTTATCTTATTATTACTGAGCAAAAAAACCCACCTACTGCTAAGCTATTCAAAAAAAGATTATGTACACTCCGCCCTGCTCGGTCTGTGCAATCCCTTTCTCTATTATCTCGTTCTTTTTAAAGCCTATGAACTGCTGCCTGCTCAAGAGGCTCAGCCATTGAATCAAACATGGGCTGTTGTCCTTGCTTTACTTTCAACGATCATTTTAGGACAAAAAATAACCCTCAAAAGTATCCTGGCTCTGTTCATAAGTTTTATCGGCGTTGTAATAATTTCCACGCGTGGTCATGTATGGGGATTCGAATTCTCTAACCTCACCGGAGTATTCCTGGCTCTGGGCAGTGCATTTATTTGGGCGATCTTCTGGCTATATAATATGAAAGACAAACGCGATATTACAGCAAAATTATTTTTGAATTTCCTTTTTGGATCTGTTTTTATAATTATATATCTGCTCGTTACCAGACATCCCCTGAAAGCCGAGAGCTGTGGATATCTAGGCGCATTATATGTTGGCGTGTTTGAGATGGGTATTGCTTTTGTGCTCTGGCTCAAGGCTTTGAGACTATCGAAGACGACCGCTCAAGTAAGTAATTTTATCTATCTCGTTCCTTTTTTATCACTCATTGTTATTCACTTCACGGTCGGTGAAAAAATTTTCGCCTCGACGATAATCGGCCTGGCCTTTATCATCACGGGGATCCTCCTGCAGCAACGTAGTTTAAAGCTGAATCCATAAAAAGTAAGGATCAATCTTTCCTCTTTCACAGTAATGCTGTTTTTGTTAACTCCCTGGCAAATTCCAAATTTAAAATATGGGATGTATTTCGGCCCGTGATCTTACCGAAAAGTTTCTTTTTCAATACATAAAGATCACCGAGCAGATCGAGAATTTTATGGCGGACCGGTTCATCTTTGTAACGCAGAGGTTCACTCGAATAAATATTATTCTTTGTTATGCCGATACCATAAGGAGGCAGATCTTCTAAACGCGGATCTGACTCGTCAGTAAAAACAAAGGTGCGCGAAGGAGCGATCTCTGATACATAACTTTTTTCATCGATCTCAAGCGATATGTTTTGCTTGCTGATGAATGGGTGGAACAATTCCATATCAATAATGAGTTTATCCTGGACAGCAGGTTCATACAATAAAAAAGAACTTCCATGACTTACCAGAACTTTCTCGCGCGCGATAAAACCTTCTGGCCTGATATCAGTTACTAGGTCCCGGAGTTTCTCGACATATTCTCGGCTTGAACCGTCGAAAAAAGGAAGTTCTTTGCCGTGTACATCTACGCAGACTTTGAACAAACCTAATCCATAGAGTGCGGAAAATAAATGTTCGATAATATCCAGTCGCACCGGGTGATTGAGTGAAACAAGATGATTTTCCACAATAATATTATCTATATCGAGTGGGATATTTATCGGCGGGCAAGAATCTTTATGGACAAACAATGAAAATTTATCGTCTGACCTTACTTTGACAAGGCTCGATCCTCGGTTCAGACAATCACCGCTAATTTCTACTTTCATCGTTCTTTGTATAAACGTGCAAGTGCACGCAGTACAGCTCTATGCTCTCGCGCTGGTATGCCTGAGTATTGTTTATCTGAGGGTATTGATTTCAAGACCGCAGACTTTGCATACACTACGACATTATCACCGATTTCTACATGATCGCTCACGCCCACCTGACCACATAAGGTAACATTATTACCGATCTTTGCTGAACCGGCAATACCGACCTGGCCCATAAGTAAACAATCCTGACCGATCTTAACATTATGCGCGATCTGTACGAGATTATCGATCTTACTACCCTTACCGATGATCGTATTGCCGATCGTGCCCCGGTCGATCGTCACATTAGCGCCGATCTCAACAAAATCATTGATAACCACCCCCCCGATATGTCTTATCCTCTTGTAGCCTTTGTTCTTCATAAAACCGAAACCCTCCTCACCGATCACAGTATTGGCATGTACCTCAACATGATTACCGATTTTGCTGCCGGTCAAGATCACGGCATGGGGATGGATCGTGCAGAATTGTCCGATGACAACATTAGCACCGATATAACAATGTGCACCAATATAAGTACCTTCGCCGATCTTTACATTTTCTCGAACTATGGCAAACGGTTCGATCCGGCAGTGCTTTGGCAGGACTACATCTTGACCAATGAGCGAACGAAGAGAAACACCGGACTTGAATTTCTCCTGAGCAAGATGCTTGAGCAAGATAAACATCGCGCGTTTTGGATTTTTTACAAGTACGCCACTCTTTCCTTTTACGCGTTTTAAGGCAACGACCATGCTGGCGCGTGTCTTCTGTTCATGGTCGAACAAAAAAGTCAAATCACCAAAAAGGGCTTGGTCAGGAGGAAGTATCTTATTGATCTTCAAATCTTTTCGACCAAAAATACTACCCTTGATGATCTGATTGATATCGCGCAATGTCACGGACTATCCTAATTAACAATCACGAGTTTGTCAAGTCTAGGGCAATCAAAATATAGTCAGACCTTAATATTACAATTTAGCCAATTGGCTAAATTGTAAACCATAGTTGACAAACTGTGAAAATCAATTATCATAGCTAGATGGCAAGAAAAATACCCGAGTTGCATTATCGCAGTTCAAGGATCTGTCGTGTGCTGGGTAATCCAACGGCATATGAAATTATCATGATGCTGATTCGTAGGTCTTTGAAACCTTCTCAAATCGCTTCAGAACTCAAACTGTCGATACCGACTGTAAGCGCTGTCTTACGGTCTCTTCGTCAGCTTGACCTTGTGCGGTATGAAACAGAAGAGCGCGGTAAGAAATATTTTATTAAAGACCCGCAACTAAAAGTCGTCATGCGTAATATAGCGAACCTGGTGAATTCAATTGAAAAAGGTGACTATTAAGGAATTATCACAGAAGCAGATTGAATGATCATCATAATTATCATCATTGTCATCTTCGGTTTATTTTTCTCGTTCGCTATGTACATGTCATGGAAAAAACGAAAAATAGCCGGGTTATTCCAAGAGCTGAAATTATCTGGAGAGACATTCATTATTACCCCGGAATTTGCCAGTTTTCGCGGCGCGACAAGTACTTATGGACGAATAAAGTGCGATGGCATCATCGGCTTGACTGACAGCAAACTCGTTTTTGTCCCTTTAGTCGGTAAAAAAATCGAAATCGCGCTTGAGAACATAAACACGGTAACTGAAGAAAAAACTTTTTTGGGAAGCTGTCGTGCCGGTATGCCTTTTCTGGTTTTACACGGAATTGATATGGACATAGGATTCTACGTTAAGGATAATGTCAAATGGCAAAATACCCTATTAGGCTTCATAAAATAAGGCTGCGCATACCCCTGTCTTTTACACCCGTCCCGATAACCGAGCAGGTTTTCATCGTATTATTACCCAATAAATAGAAATAATAAATATTGACACATCTATTATTATCTATAATATATCGAATGAACATCTTCATCAAGGTTCTTTTATTAGGAGTGATTTTTATGGTACAAAATTGTGAAAGTAAGGAATACCGGGATTCACCACATGCCGGCACCTGGTATCCAAACTCAAAAAAGGATTTAAATAAAATGCTTGATGGATTTTTAAGTAATGCACAATCCAGAGTAGCTGGTGAGATCGTGGCTCTGATATCACCACATGCCGGCTATGACTACTCAGGGCAAGTGGCCGCTTATGCGTATAAAACCGTTGAAAATAAGACATTCGATGATGTGATTGTCATCGGACCAAGCCATCACCATGGTTTTTTAGGGGCTTCGGTCGATACGATGGCCGGGCGCATAACACCCCTGGGTAAGGTCGAATTCGATCTGCCCCTGGCAAGAAAAATAATAGAGTACAATAAAAATATTATCAACGAACCCATGGCTCATACGAAAGAACACTCGGCAGAAATTCAAATACCTTTCATCCAGAAAGTAATTAGCGATTTCAAGGTCGTTGAAATCGTTATGGGCAGTCAGGACTATGCCATGTGCGAAATTTTAAGTGATGCGATCGTCACAGCTACAAAAGGTAAGAATGTTCTTATCATCGCAAGTTCAGATCTGTCCCACTTTCATAAGCAAGAGGAAGCAAATGCGTTGGATAATCTTCTCATCGAAGCGGTAGCAGAATACGATCCAAAGATGTTATACAGAAGACTCACTACGGATAGTTGCGAAGCTTGCGGTGCCGCGCCTATTATTACGGCAATGATCGCAGCACGAAAAAAGGGTGCGACAGCTGCAAAACCTCTAATGTATGCAACGAGCGGTGATGCCACCAGAGACTATTCAGGTGGTGTAGTCGGCTATCTTGCGGCGGCTCTATTTAAAGCAAAAGAAATCGGGGTTGGTATCGATCTCGGGTTCTCTGAACAAGAAAAGAAAAAATTAAAGCAAATAGCAAGACAATCCATGGAAGCGGCGGTTCGGGGGAATGATGCTCCAGCGATAAAGAACATAACGGGAAAGTTAAAAGAACCTTACGGAATATTCGTAACCCTGAATAAATACGGTAATCTGCGAGGCTGCATCGGACTTATTATCGCAAACCAACCACTTTATGTGTCGTGCCAGCAAATGGCAAGGGCGGCCGCGCTTGAAGATCCTCGGTTCCCGTCGGTTAATGAAAAAGAACTCGACGATATAGATATTGAGATCTCGATACTTACGCCTCCGGAAGATGTTAAAGATTTCGGCGATATCGTGATCGGTCGCGATGGGCTGATCGTCCGTCAAGGTTATTATCAGGGTCTATTGCTACCTCAAGTCGCCACTGAATATAACTGGACAGTCGAAGAGTTCCTCGAACAGACATGTCACAAAGCTGGACTCCCTGGTGATGCGTATAAATCAAAGGATACAAAGATCTCAAAATTCTCCGCCGAGGTTTTTTAAAGTGCCAAAGACCAAAGTATTCATCGATCCTTTCGATGACCTCGGCTATGCTAAAGTCGATCTACACCGGGAAAAAAGAAAAGGTTTTCCCGAAGTTGTCTTTAGCCAGGGCAAAACATCGAAGCAGGTACTTGCTATCGCCACAAAGATACTTAAGGCAAATAGCATGGTATTACTGACCAGGGTCACCCCAAAACTCGCCAAGGGGATCAAAACAAAGTTCAAAAAAGGTACATATCACAAAGATGCCCGGGTCTATTATATCGGTAAAAAATTTAAACAACAGGGGTTGATAAGTATTTTGACCGGGGGTACTGCGGATATCCCCGTGGCCGAAGAAGCGGCGATAACCGCTGAGGTTATGGGCAGTACGGTCAAGAGGTTCTACGATGTTGGCGTGGCCGGTCTTCATCGTGTATTATCGTTCCGTAAAGAAATAGAAAAGGCGCGCGTTCTCATAGTCGTCGCTGGCATGGACGGTGTTTTGGCTTCAGTTGCCGGCGGATTATTTTCCAAACCAATCATCGCCGTACCAACTAGTATCGGCTATGGACTTAGCCTGCAGGGTCTGACACCATTGCTGACGATGCTCAACTCCTGCGCACCCGGTGTAGCCGTAGTCAACATCGATAATGGGTTCGGCGCTGGCTATATAGCGGCTTTGATAAATAAATCATGAAAGTGTTATACTTTGAGCCGATATTAGGAACGAGCGGCGATATGATACTGGCGAGTCTGATCGATCTGGGTGTACCAAAAACCTATCTAGAAGAAAAATTAAAGTTCGTCCCGGGTTTTGAACTCAAATTAACACGGGTTATTCGAAAGGGTGTTAGTGCAAAACACCTTGATTTTAAAATAAAAAAGACGATCGGGGAAAAACAATTCATACCTCTTATAAAAAGAAGTAAATTGTCTGATAGGGTAAAGAGTCAAGCGATTAAAATAATCGAACGTATTCTTAAGGTTGAACAAAAAGTACACCATGCAAAGGATGTTCATCTGCATGAACTCGCTGATGCAGACACTTTGCTCGACATAACCGGTGCACTTATCGCTGTCGAATACCTTGATATTGAACGGGTGTATACAAAATCCCTCAAGGCCGGCAAGGGATTTATCAAAACCAGGGAAGGAAATATGCCCGCATTCAATTTCGCAACGGCTGAGTTACTAAAAGGTTACCCGGTCGAGTTCATGCCTATTCACGCGGAATTAACAACGCCTACTGGCGCAGCAATACTGAGCACGATCGCCAAACCAAGTGAACACCTTTTCTTATCAAAGATATTCGGCGTAGGTATCGGTGCTGGTACTATGAAGTTTCAAGGTCATCCCAACTTGATGCGTGTCTTTTTCGGTGAAACGGCAAGTGACCTGGTCGACGAGTGCACGGTCATTGAAACTAATATTGATGATATGAATCCCCAGCACTATGATGTGGTTTTTGAAAAATTGTATGCCGCTGGTGCGCTCGAGGTTTTCTTGACCAGCACGATAATGAAAAACACCCGACCCGGCATCCAGTTGACCGTATTGGCCAAAGGACATATTGACTCTATCGTCGATATTATTTTTGACGAAACGACCAGCCTCGGCATAAGAACCAGGTCGACCAAGAGAATTGTTCTACCGCGTAAAATATTAAAAATTAAATCGCCCTATGGACCGATCCGGGTGAAGCTAGCGCAGTATAGCGATAAAACAAGATTCTCACTTGAATATCAAGATATCAAAAAACTGGCAAAAAAACATAACTTCACAATAATTGATATGCGCAATAAACTGAACAGGTTCGTTGAAAAACAGAACCTGAAATTCAAAATATGAGTCATGCACCGCGTGAACCAAGAAAGACCTAAAAGTGGTTGAATATAGAAGAACGAGAATGATCGTACAAAATGAATAAAACAAAGACAGCATCTAACGCAGGCGGGGCAAACCTCGTTAGAGACATAGTCTCTAACGAGGTAAACGAATTTACCAGGGAATTGTCTAAATATCAGGAATTAAGTGATGAGGAACTCATTAAACTCGTTAAAGCGGGCGAGGTCGCACCTTATGATGAATTGGTGCGACGCCATCAGATCAAAATACATGATCTCTGTTATAAGATATTGAGAAATTATGATGACGCTAAAGATATGGCACAAGAAACGTTTTTAAAAGCATACCGTAAGATAAACAAATTCGGTGGAAGATCGAAATTCTCAACCTGGTTATACAGGATCGCGGTCAATAATTGTCTTAACTTTATAAAAAAGCGCCGTCCTA
>Ga0307444_1000255_pt1 | contig 27319 bp, 23 predicted proteins | sample SalMarSW160340MG_FD_202145 | JGI IMG/M metagenome (GOLD analysis project Ga0307444, IMG submission 202145) | Salt marsh sediment microbial communities from the Plum Island Ecosystem LTER, Massachusetts, United States - SW1603-40 | ecosystem: Environmental > Aquatic > Marine > Intertidal zone >...
CGAGCCGTCGGCGAAGCACGCCTCCGGGTAGTTCCGGTCGTCGCGCGCCAGCTCCACCGGAGGGAACGCGAACGGAAACGCGGACGAGGCGAGCGCCGACAGCCGGATCTCCTCCCACACCGGGTCGCCGGCCGCCACCGGCGGGTGGAGGTGGAAGGTGGTCGCGTCCCGGTGGACGCGCACCCCGCACGAGCGGTCGGGGGCGTTCTGGAACCGGTACCGGAAGCGGTGCGGGACGCCGGTGAGGTTGGAGAGCGCCATGCCGAGGTGCAGCCGGTCCCCCACGCACCGCGCGGCCCGATCGTCGGTCGCGGGGTCGGCGGCGATCAGCGCGCGACCGAGCTCGTGGAGCGACCGATCGTCGAGCAGGCCCGCCCGGCGCGGCCGTTCCGGGTCGAGCAGCCACCGGACGTCCAGCGCCTCGACCCACAGGCGGCGCAGGAAGGGGAGCAGCTCCGGGTTCACGGTGAGGGCCCGCGTGGCGACCGCCGCGTTGACCGCCCCGGCGGAGCTGCCGGCGATCACCTGGAGCGTGACGTCCGACCCGTCGTCGGCCATCAACGCCTCGAGCAGCTCCGACACGACCCCCGCCACATAGGCCCCCAGCGAGGCGCCCCCCGACAGGACGAGCGCCAGACGGACGGGTCGCCGCCCGGTGTCGGCGCTCATCGGGAGCCCGCGGGGTCCTTCGAGGACTCGTTCCCGGCCGGCAGCGTGAGGCCGATCAGGCTCTCGGGATCGATGTTCTCGCCCTCCACGTACGCCGACCAGTGGAGGTGCGGCGCCGTGGATCGGCCGGTCGTGCCGACCCGGCCGATGACCTGCCCCTGCTCCACGAGGTCTGCGATCGCCACGTCGGTCTCGGAGAAGTGGAAGTACGCCGTGACCAGCCCCAGGCCGTGATCGATGTACACCGCGTTCCCCTGGTAGTAGAAGTTCCCCGTGAGCACCACCTTCCCGGCCGCCGGCGCCCGAACGGGCTCGCCCCGTCGCCCTCTGAGGTCGAGCCCCAGGTGGCGGCTCGCGACGCTGCCGTTGAAGGTGCGACGCTGCCCGAACACGCTGGTCTTGATGGCCGGTCGCGGCCAGGTGAAGGGCTCGCGCGGGCGCCACTCCGGACCGGATCCGTGGAGCGCCCGGTCGATGAGGACGCGATCGCGGGCGATCCGTGCGTCCACCTCCGGATCCGAGGCGGCGCCGGCCGAGATGCCGATGCGCGTCGACGGGTAGATGCGGGGCATGACCAGCACCAAAGACGATTCCGTCTCGCTCCTGCCGGCGCGTCGATACGCGAGCTCCACCGGCTGGAACCCGGCGCTGTCGAGCGGCAGGCCCGCGATCCCCGCCCAGCCCTCCCGGGTCTCGACGAGGTCGACCGGTCGCCCGGCCACGCTGATCGACGGCGCCACCACCCGGGGTCCGGGCGGCTGCCGCACGCGGACGACCACCGCCGAGGCCTGCAGGGGGCTGGGCGGCGACAGCTCGACGGGCACCGCGGGGAGTGGGGGCGGGGGAGCCGGAGGCCGCCCGAGCCGGGGCGCGGGCACCATGGACCGCGGTGGCATCGCGGAGTCCCGCGCGATCGACGGACGCACATCCATGGCGATCGGTGCGGGCGGATCGGGAATCGAGTGCGCGCAGGCGGCCAGCACCGCCAACCACCACACGAGTCGGATTCCCTTCACGGTTTCCCCCCGCACCTCACGCTCGATCAACCGGACGGCGCTACAGATTGCAGGCGGGCGCCCCGCGGAACAACCTTCTTCATGACCTCCGAGCGCCCTCCCTTCGCGCGCCGCCTCCGGCGCGGCCGTCTGCTGATCTGGCCGCTCCTCATGGTGGCCGCCTCGTGTCCGGGCCGCACCCCCCGTTCGACCGAGTTCGCCGACACGATCAGCGGCCTGTCGGAAGCCGCCGGCTACTTCGACACCGACAACCTCATCTCGAACGAGCGCTCCTATCTGCACGCCATCTCGGATTTGCGGGCGACCGGGGCGCACGGCGGCGCCTACCTCGGCGTGGGGCCGGGACAGAACTTCTCCTACATGGCCGAGATCGAGCCCGAGCTGGCCATCATCATCGACATCCGCCGCGACAACGTGCTCGAACACCTCATCTACAAGGCCCTGTTCGAGGCCTGCGAGCAGCGCGCCGAGTTCCTCGCGCGGCTCACCGGAAGACCCGTTCCACGCGTGAGCGGGGGAGCCTCGGCGTCGATCGACTCGATCGTCGCCGCCCTCGACCGCGAGACCGCGAGCCGCGAGTCCGCCGCCGAGGCCCGGGACCTCATCGGCAGGGCCGTGCCGGGATTCGGGCTCGCTCTCGAGCCCGGTGACCTGGAGACCATCGCCCGCTTTCACGACGAGTTCATCCGCTTCGGTCTCGACCTCCGCTTTCGGAGCCACGGACGCGCACCGCAGTTCTACTACCCGACGCTCCGCGAGCTCGTTCTGGAGGTGGATCGCGAGGGGCGTCGCGCCAGCTACCTCGCCACCGAAGAGCGCTACCAGCGCGTGCGGAGGCTGGAGCTCGAAGATCGGGTCATCCCCGTCGTCGGCGACCTGGCGGGCGACACGGCCATGCACGCCATCGCGGCCCATCTCCGGCGCCGCGACCTGCTGGTCACGGCATTCTACACATCGAACGTGGAGTTCTACCTGTACGGGAGCCGCACCTTCCCGCGCTTCATCGAGAACCTCCGGGCACTCCCGCTCGCCGGGAACGCGGTCCTCATCAAGTCGTTCTTCCGCGGCTTCCAGGGTTCCCACCCCCGACAGGTGCCCGGGTACTACAGCACGCAGCTCGTGCAGGACGCGCACGCGCTCCTCGCGGGGTGGGACGCCGGGACCTATCGGTCGTACTGGGACATCGTGACCCGCGGGCTGGTCACCCCGGAACCACCCGCCCCGCTCGAATCGCCAGCTCCACCGCCCGCTTCCGCCACCCGGTGAGCAGCGAGCGCCGGTAGGCGTCGGCCGCCCGGCGCACACCCTCGCTCATCGTCGGGTAGGGGTGAACGAGCGTGGACAGCGAACCGAGCGCGATGCCGTGACGCATGGCGAGCGCCACCTCGGTGATCATCGTGCCGGCCCCGCGTGCCAGGATGTGCCCGCCGAGGATCTTCCCGCCGCGGCCGGTGACGATCTTGACGAGGCCCCGCGGATCGCGCTCGGTGATCGCCCGATCGAGGCCGGCGAGGTCGTACGCGTGCGCGCGCACCCCGTCGCCGTATCGGTCGCGCGCCTGGCGCTCGGTCAGACCGACGTGCGCCAGCTCGGGATCGGTGTACGTGCACCACGGGATCGCGTCGCGACGGACCCGCGTGCGGATGGGGAACAGCGCGTTCTGGACGGCCGCGCGGGCCTCGTGGTCCGCCACGTGGGTGAACAGGTGCCCGCCGGTCACGTCTCCGGCGGCGAGGATGTGGCGCGCCGACGTGCGCAGCCCGTCGTCGACGAACACCCACCCCGCGTCGGTGCGCACCCCGGCCGCCTCGAGCCCGAGCGCCTCGGTGTTGGGCCGCCGGCCGGTGGCCACCAGGATCTCGTCCGCCTCGACGACGCCGGGCTGGGCCGTCCCGCGGTCGGCGTCCGCGGCGTCGGGGCCCTCATCCGCCCCCCGTCGCCGCGCGCCGCCGCTCGCTTCGTCCCCCGCGAGTTGGAGACGCCGCCCGTCCGCCGCCCGCTCCACGCGCTCCACGCCACGGCCGGTGATCACCCGCACGCCCTCCTCCCGCAGGATCGCCTCCAACCGATCGGCGAGCTCGGGCTCCTCGTGCGGCACGAGTTGTTCGAGCATCTCGATCAGCGTGACCTCGACGCCCAGGCGGGCGAGCGCCTGTGCGAGCTCGACCCCGATCGGGCCTCCACCGATCACGGCGATCGAGCGCGGGAGATCGGAGCGCTCGAACACCTCCACGTTGGTCGAGTATCCCGTCTCCGCGAGCCCGGGGATGCGCGGGATGGCCGGCCTCGAGCCGGTCGCGATCACGAAGTGGCGTGCCCGGATGAGGCGATCCCCGGCCTCGAGGACCTCGGGAGACCGGAAGCGTCCCTCGGCTTCGATCACGTCGACGCCCATGGCGCGGAAGCGGGCCGGATCGTCGTGCGGCTGTACGCGGGCCCGTGCATCGCGGACGCTGTCGAGGACGGCGGCCCCGTCGACCCGCGGACGCGAGGCGGGCAGCCCGAACGCCGCCGCCCGGCCGAGGTCGTGCGCGAGCCGTGCCGACGCGATGAGGGCCTTCGAGGGCACGCACCCGGTCCACAGGCAGTCGCCGCCCAGGCGGTCGCGCTCGACGAGGGCCGCGCGGGCCCCGAGCCCGGCGACCCCGGCCGCGGTCACCAGACCGGCCGTCCCCCCGCCGATCGCCACCACGTCGAACGTGTCGTCTGACGCCACGCGCTCGCCTCCTCTAGGTCGCCGGGGGCCATCGGCCCCGGCCGCGGTTGAAGCTCGCGGCGGAGGTCACGGCTCACAACGGAGCCGGCCGCGCTCCCGGGCGCCGTACCGTGGGGCCCGGTCCGCCCGGGGATCGCGCCGCCGGCCCGCTCGGCTCAGGTTGTGCGCCCGGACGCCACATACGCGGGGTGCCCCCGACCTCGGACCACTGGAGGAACGATGATGCCGACACGGCTCGCGCGAGCCCGCTCCCTCCTTCCCCTCGCCGGTCTGCTGCTGGGGACGGGTCTCGCGACTCCGGCGCCCTCGACCGCGCAGGGCCGCGGCTCGATCGAGCCGGCCCCCGGTCGGAGGGCGGACGAGGGCGAGGGACCGTACGACAGGCTGGTCCTCCGCGGCGTCACCGTGATCGACGGGACCGGAGCGCCCCCGCGCGGTCCGGTCGACGTGGTGATCGAGGGGAACCGGATCGCCGCGATCCGGGGGACCACGGACCCCAGCAACCCCGACTCCCGCCCGGAGACATCGGTGCCCGGGACGCGGATCCTCGACGCCACCGGCATGTACGTCCTGCCGGGACTCATCGACATGCACGCGCACCTCGGCGGCGTGCCGCAGGGCACGCCCGCGGACTACGTCCTCAAGCTCTGGATGGGGCACGGCATCACGACCATCCGCGATCCCGGCTCCGGGGATGGGCTCGAGTTCATGCTCGATCACCGCACGCGGAGCGCCGCCAACGAGATCGTCGCGCCCCGCATCTTCGCCTACGCGATCGTCGGCCTGGGCTGGGACCGGCCGATCACGACCCCCGAAGAGGCGCGCGAATGGGTGCGCTGGGTCGCCTCGCAGGGCGTCGATGGGGTCAAGCTCCGTGACACCTACGATCCCGACATCGCGGCCGCGGTGTTCGACGAAGCGAAGAAGCAGGGTCTCGGGAGCGCGGCGCACCTCACGCAGGTCGGTGTCGCGCGCATGGACGCCCTCGACGCCGCGCGCGCCGGCCTGTCGACGCTCGAGCACTGGTACGGGCTCCCGGAAGCGCTGTTCGACGACCGTACCGTCCAGGACTTCCCGTACGACTACGACTACAACAACGAGTACGACCGCTTCGCGACGGCCGGCAGGCTGTGGGCGCAGGCCGCACCGCCCGGGAGCGCGCGGCGCGAGGCGGTGATACAGGAGCTGCTGGACCTCGACTTCATGCTCGTGCCCACGTTCACCATCTACGAGGCCAACCGCGACGTGATGCGGGCCCGGAACGCCGACTGGCACGAGCGCTATACGCTCCCCTCGCTGTGGGACTTCTATCAGCCCAACCCGCGGAGTCACGGCTCGTACTGGTTCCACTGGACGACGGCGGACGAGATCGCGTGGAAGGAGAACTTCCGCCTGTGGATGGACTTCGTGAACGAGTACAAGAACCGTGGCGGCAAGGTCGGCGCGGGCTCGGACGCGGGGTTCATCTACAAGCTGTACGGCTTCGCCTACATCCGGGAGCTGGAGCTCCTCCAGGAGGCCGGCTTCCACCCGCTCGAGGTGATCCGCTCGGCCACCATGGTCGGGGCGCAGGAGCTGTACGAGACGAAGGGCGAGCCGCCGCCCTTCGGCGTGATCCAGCCCGGCAAGCTGGCCGACCTGGTGGTCGTCGAGGAGAACCCGATCGAGGATCTCAAGGTGCTGTACGGGACGGGGACGATCCGTCTCGATGAGGAGACGCACGAGGTCCGGAGGGTGGGCGGCGTGAAGTGGACCATCAAGGACGGGATCGTCTACGACGCAAGGCGCCTGCTGGAGGATGTGGCGCGCATGGTCGAGCAGGCAAAGGCGGCGGCGGCCACGACGGACGCCCCGTAGCGAGGCCGGCCGGAAGCGGTGCGCGGGGCCGCTCCCGGCCCGATCGACGCCCGGTCCCGGCCGAAGCACGCGCGGCCGGCACTCGCTGCACAACCCACCACCCGCTGCAGAATACCGGCGGTCCCCCGGCGCCACACCCGGCCGGCACCCGATGGCCTGCCGCCGTGCAGGTTCGGAGCGCGTCGGGAGTTGCGGATCCCCCGCGCGAGGGCGGGGCGACCACCCCCGGCGGGCGTGCTTGTTGCCCGTTCCCCCCGGACGGCGTGGTCCCGCTGGCGGGGAGGGCGAGGGAATGCTCGGACGTGTCACGAGACGGGGTGGCAGGGGTCGGGCCCGGAGGCCGGGGGCACCCGCCGGACGGCGTGTGGCCCCCCGGGCCGCGCGGCGCTCGCGTGCGCTCGGTCTCGCATGCGCGCTGGCCGTCGTGGTCGCGGCGTGCTCGGGCGAATCGCCCGCCGGTCTGGTCGCCCCGCCCGCGGCTCCGCCCCTGGCCCCCGATGCATCTCTCGCGGTGACGGACGGCGACGCGCAGGTCGGACCCCCCGGCGCCGCGCTCCCCGCGGCCCCCACCGTGCGGGTGACCGACGCGGCGGGGGGCGGCGTCACCGGGCTGGCCGTAAGCTTCACCGTGCTGAGCGGCGGTGGATCCGTATCCGAGCCCGGCGGGGTCACCGACGGCGCGGGCCGGGCCTCCGCGGGCTCGTGGACGCTCGGGGACCGGGAAGGAACGCAGGAGCTCCGGGCCTCGGTCGAGGGGATCGGATCGGTGGTGTTCCGGGCGACCGCGCGACCCGCCATCCCGGCCGAGCTCACCGCGCTGCGGGGTGACGGCCAGAGCGCCACGATCGGGACCGCGGTGCCGGTTCGCCCGGCCGTGACCGTGCGCGACAGCCAGTCCGCTCCGCTCGAGGGGGTGACGGTCACCTTCGCCGTCGTCGACGGCGGGGGGAGCGTGTTCGGTGGAGTCGTCACCACGAACGCGTCGGGCGTGGCCGAGCCGGCCGCCTGGACGCTGGGCGGTCGGACGGGCTCGAACCGCCTCGAGGTCACAGTGCCGGGGCTGCCCCCGCTCGAGTTCGAGGCGACCGCGATGGCCGGCCCGCCGGCCGACGTCGCGGCGGTGGAGGGGGATGGACAGAGCGCGGCGGCCGGCTCGCAGGTCCCCGCCAGACCGGCGGTCCGGGTCGTGGATGTGGGCGGAAACCCAGTGCCCGGCGCGGCGGTGACCTTCACGGCGACCGCCGGAGGCGGGCACGTCGGCGGAGCGACCGCCACGACCGATTCGAACGGCAGGGCGAGCGTGGGGAGCTGGACGCTGGGTGGGTCGGCCGGGATGAACGCGCTCGAAGCCCGGGTGGCCGGGACCGGCATCTCCGGCAACCCGGTCACGTTCTCTGCCACGGCGACGACGGCCGGCGGCGGGTCGGGCGGCGGATCGGGAAGTGGTGGATCGGGGGGTGGTGGCTACCACATCCAGATCCGCTTCAACGCGGGCTCGACCCCCACCGGCACGCAGCGGGACGCCTTCGACGAGGCCGGCCGCCGCTGGGAGGACGTGGTGACCGGGGACCTGCCTGCGATGACGGTCGATCGGCCCGCGGGTACCTGCACGTCGACGGCGCCCATCGACGAGACGATCGACGACCTGGTCATCTTCGTCACGCTCGAGGCGATCGACGGACCTGGCGGCGTGCTCGGCACAGCGGGCCCGTGCATGGTCCGGAACGGCTCGACGCTCCCGGTGGCCGGGGCGATGACCTTCGACACGGCCGATCTGGCCTCGATCGAGTCGAACGGGCTCCTGGGCGAGGTGATCCTGCACGAGATGGGGCACGTGCTCGGGATCGGGACGCTGTGGAAGACGTTCGGTCTGCTGGCCGATCCGGCGGCCTCCGGTGGCACCGATCCGCACTTCACGGGGGCCGGCGGGCTCGCGGCCTTCGACGCGATGGGAGGCTCGGCATACGGCGGCCAGAAGGTGCCCGTCGAGAACACCGGGAGCGCCGGCACCCGTGACGGACACTGGCGCGAGACCGTGTTCGACAGGGAGCTCATGACGGGGTGGGTCGACGCGGGCCACAACCCGCTGGGTCAGGTGACGATCGCGTCCCTCGCCGACCTGGGTTACGCCGTGGACATGGGCGAAGCCGAGTCGGTCGGTGTCGTCGTCTCGCCGTCCGTGGTGCCACGCGCCGGGGCCGGGCCGCTCGCGATCCATCTGACCGATGACGTGTGGCGCGGGACGATCGAGATCGTGGGGCCGTCGGGCCGCCCGGTGGGCGTGATCCCGAACTGATCCAGCGGTCCGCTCTCCGCCGTGTGTCCGTGGCGCGGCCTTCCGGGCGCTTCCGATCGGGCGAAGCCGGCCGCGACCTGGAAACCCGTGGCGACGCGCGCCCGTATGGAACGGGCTCGTGCCACCGGCCCCGGTTGCTTGCCGGATGCGACAAGTCTCGATTAGCTTCGACCCGTGACGAATCTCACCTCAAACGCCGCCCTGCGGCGATCCGACTCCCCGGCACACCACTCGGGAGCGCCGCACCTCGACGTGTTCGCGAAGTGCCGGGCGTTCACCCGGGCGCGTGAGCTGCGCGAGGCCGGTCTGTATCCGTACTTCATGCCGATCGAGGAGTCGCACGACACGTACGTCGTGATCGGCGGCGAGAAGAAGATCATGGTCGGCTCCAACAACTACATGGGGCTGACGCACGATCCGCGGATCCTCGAGGCGGCGCGCCAGGCGCTGGAGAAGTTCGGGAGCGGCAACACCGGGAGCCGGTTCCTGAACGGCAACCTCGATCTGCACGATCGGCTCGAGACCGAGCTGGCGGACTTCGTGGGGATGGAAGCGGCGCTCGTGTTCTCGACGGGCTACCAGACCAACCTCGGCACCCTCGGCGCCCTGATCGGCCGCAGCGACACGGTGTTCGTCGACAAGCTCGACCACGCCAGCATCCAGGACGGCGTGAGGCTGGGCCTGGGCCGCGTGCAGCGCTTCAACCACGGAGAGTTCGCCAACCTGCGGCGCATGCTCGAGGCCGAGAAGCCCGAGCGCGGCAAGCTGATCGCCGTGGATGGCGTGTACAGCATGGAGGGGGACATCGCCGACCTCCCGAGCCTGGTGGAGCTCAAGAAGGAGTTCGGCGCGGCGCTCCTGGTGGACGACGCGCACGCACTCGGGGTGATCGGAGACACCGGTGCCGGGACGGCCGAGCACTGGGGCCTCACGCACGAGGTCGACCTCATCCTCGGCACGTTCTCGAAGTCGTTCGCCTCCATCGGCGGATTCTGCGCGGGCAACGCCGAGGTGATCGACTACCTGCGCAACCACGCGCGGGCCCTCATCTTCTCGGCCAGCATGCCCCCGGCCTCGGTGGCCACGGTGCTCAAGGCGCTCGACATCATCCGCTCCGAGCCCGAGCGCCGCGAGCGGCTGTGGAAGAACACGCACAAGATGATGGACGGCTTCCGCTCGATCGGGTTCGAGATCGGGCCGACCGAAACCCCCATCGTCCCGATCCTCATCGGACCGCTCGAGAAGACCTTCCAGTTCTGGCGCGCGCTGTTCGATGCCGGGGTGTTCACGAACCCGGTCGTCCCGCCGGCGGTGCCGGAGGGCAGCTGCCGGCTCCGCACCAGCTACATGGCCACGCACACCGACGAGCAGCTCGACTTCGTGCTCGACCAGGTGGAACGGGTCGCGAAGGAGCTTCAGGTCGTCTAGAAGCCTGTTGAAGAACCGCCCTTCCCACACGCGAAAGCGTGACCCCGTCCCATGACCCACCGCTCCGAGCCACCCATCCGCGTCGAGCCCGTCGTGACGCGCGCCGGACTGGACGCGTTCATCGATCTTCCGGCGGCGATCTACGCGGACGACCCGAACTGGGTGCGGCCGCTCGACCTGGACATGCGGAAGGCCTTCGACCCCTCGAAGCACCCGTTCCACCTTCATTCCGAGGCGCAGCCGTACCTCGCCTACCGTGGCGGCGACTCCGATCCGGTGGGTCGGATCTGCGCCATCCGGAACCGGAACCACGAGGCGTTCCACGCGGAGCCCGTCGGGTTCTTCGGGTTCTTCGAGTCGATCGACGACGACGGGGTGGCGACGGCGCTGTTCGATACCGTGCGGGAGTGGCTGCGCGAGCGCGGGCTCGAGGTGATGCGCGGGCCGACCAGCTTCTCCACCAACGAGATGTCGGGTCTGTTCGTCGACGGCGACCCCGGCCCGCCGGTGGTCATGATGCCGTACAACCCCCCGTACTATCCGGGCCTGCTCGAGCGGTACGGGTTCGAGAAGGCCCGCGACCTGTACGCGTGGATGGTCGACTCGAGCGACCCGGCCTACCCGGGGAGCGAGCCGGAATACCTCGTCCGGGCCGAGAAGATCGTCCGCAAGCGGTTCCACGTGAGCCTGCGGCCCATCGACATGCCCCGTTTCGGGGCGGAGCTCGAGTCCATCCGGGATCTGTACAACGACGCCTGGGAGGAAAACTGGGGCTTCGTTCCCATGACGGACGCGGAGTTCGACTTCATGGCGGAGGAGCTCAAGCCCATCGTCGACTCGCGACTCGCCCTGTTCGTGGAGAACGAGGCGGGCGAGCCGATCGGCTTCGCGCTCGCGCTGCCCGACTTCAACTACGTCCTGAAGCGGCTGAACGGGAAGCTGTTTCCGTTCGGGATCGTGAAGGCGCTCTTCCTCCGACGGAAGATCACCACCATGCGGGTGATCATCCTCGGAGTCCTCGAGGCCTACCGCGGCAAGGGGATCGACACCCTCCTCTACCTGGCCCTGTTCCGGAACGGGACCGAGCGCGGCATCACCCGCGCCGAGCTGTCCTGGATCCTCGAGGACAACGTCAAGATGAACCAGGCCATCGAGCGCATGGGGGCCCGCTTGTACCGCCGCTACCGGCTGTACGACGTCGAGATCTGACACGTGAACGTCCGTCTCCCGACTCCCCTCCAGCGGCTCCGACGCGTGGTTTTCAACGGTCCGCCGCACCGCTCGTCCATCCAGATCCGCTGCGCACTTTACGTTATCGCTTTACCGCGATGAACATCCTCCTGACCGGAGGAACGGGTTTCCTCGGGAGCCACATCGCCGGGGCCCTGGTGGAGGCCGGGCACCGGGTCGTGTGCTCGGTGCGTCGCACGAGCGACACGCGGTGGATCGAGCCGCTGGGTGTCGAGACGGTCACGCTCGATCTGGTGGAGGGGACCGTCCCGGGTGCGATCGCGGGGGTGGAGGCGGTCGTCCATTGCGGCGGTCTGACGCGCGCCCGCAGCGAGGCGGAGTTCCGACGTGTGAACGCCGACGGCACCGCCACGCTGGCGCGCGCCGCCTCCCGCGCCGGCGTGCGTCGCTTCGTGTTCATGTCGAGCCTCGCGGCGCGGGGGCCGGACGGGGCCGCGGGACCCATCAGCCCGTACGGGCGCAGCAAGGCGGCGGCGGAGGGGGCGCTCGGCGGGCTCGAGGGCGACATGGAGCGCGTGGTGCTTCGACCCGGTGGCATCTACGGGCCGCGCGATCCGGACCTGCTGCCGCTGTTCAGGCTGGCCGCGCGCGGGTGGGTGCCCGTTCCCGCCGGCTCGCCGCCCCTCCAGCCGGTGTACGTGGACGATGTCGTGAGCGCGACCACGGCGGCGCTCACGGCCCCGCCGCCGGGTCCGCCGCTGCCCGTCGCGCACCCGGCGCGGCACGGGTGGCCCGCGCTCGCCCTCGCCCTCGAGGAGGGGCTCGGCGTCGACGCGAGGATCGTGCAGGTCCCGCCGGCGCTCTTCTGGGCGGCCGGGCTCGTCTCGGAGGTCGTGTCGCGCTTCACGGGCAAGGCCCCCGCGATGGACCGGCGCCGGGCGCGCGACATGTCCCGGCACCGCTGGACGACCGCGATCGACGAAACGCGACGGGCGCTGGGGTGGGAGCCGCGCGTCGACATCCGCCAGGGGCTGGCCCTGACGGCTGCCTGGTACCGGGAGGCGGGGTGGCTGCCGAGCGCGACGTGACGCGGGGAGCCGTCGCGTCCGCGCCGGACCGGGCTGCCCGGTCGGCGGCCGCGCCCGGGAGCTTCGTCGCCCTCGACCGGCTCGTGCAGGGCTACCTGGCGCTCACGGGCGCGCTCGGGCTGTTCTTCGGAGGCGGGATCGGCGTGCTGGTAGCCGCCGTCCATCTCGTCGCCATCCTGCTGGTCCGGAGCCTGCGCCGTTGGAACCCGGTGCGGGGCGTGACCGGGTTCCTGCGTGGGGCGTATCCCGTCGTGACCGTGCCGCTGCTGTACGCGGAGCTCGCGACGCTCGATCGGTTCCTGACCGACCGCTTCTACGACGCCACGGTCCAGGGGTGGGACAGGGCGCTGTTCGGCGGGCAGCCGAGCCTCTTCCTGAGCTCGGCGCTCCCCTGGCTTCCCCTCTCCGAGGCACTCCACCTCGGGTACGGGGCGTACTACGCGATCGTCCCCATCGGGCTGATCGGCGTCTACGTCACCAGGGGCCAGCCGGCGCTCGTCCGCACCGCGTTCACCATCATGGCCGCGTTCTTCGTGTGCTACGCCGTGTTCATCGCCTTTCCGGTCGCCGGTCCACGGTACGAGTTCGAGCGCATCGGCGGGGAGCTGTCGAACGGGACCTTCTACCGCGCCGTGCACGCGATCCTCGAGGGCGGCTCCTCGAAGGGCACCGCGTTCCCCAGCTCGCACATCGCCGCATCGCTGTCGGCGGTCCTCGCCGCCGGCCGGGAGGACGGACGCTGGTTCTGGGTCCTCATCGTCCCCGAGATGGCCCTCGCCCTGGGAACGGTCTACGGGCGCTTCCACTACGGCACGGACGCGCTGGCGGGCCTGGTCACGGCACTCGTGGTCGTGGCGCTCGCCCCGACCGCCATGAGGTGGCTGGGGACAGGCAACCCGGTCCGGCACCCCGGGTATCCAACCACCTGAACGAGGCCGGCAGAGAGGGAGCGGCGTGGACGAACGGGAGCTGATAGCCCGCGCACGCGCGGGCGATCGCGTCGCCATGGGCGAGCTGTACGAGGCCCATTCGCGCCGCGTCTACACGGTGGTGCGACGATTGGTCGGAGACGACCATCTCGCCGAGGACCTCTCTCAGGAGGCCTGGGTGCGCGCATTCGAGAAGCTCCACCTGTTCCGGGGAGAGTCCGCGTTCGGGACGTGGATCTACCGTCTGGCGACCAACGTGGCCCTCAACCGGCTGCGGCGCTCTTCGAAACGGGATCGGGTGGAGGCGTCGGCGAACCTCCCGCGCGTCGTCAACGCACCGGACGATCTGGTGGTCAACCGCCGCGTGCTGTCGCTGGCGCTCGACCGGCTGCCGCCGGGATACCGAAAGGTGCTGGTGCTGCACGACGTGGAGGGGTGGACGCACGAGGAGATCGCGCAGTCGCTCGACTGCTCGGCGGGGACGTCGAAGTCGCAGCTGCACAAGGCCCGGGCGCGGATGCGGGAGATGATCGCGTCGTCCGGCATGCACGAGGATGGAGCGCGCGGGGAAGCGCGCATCTGAGATACGCGAAGGTAGAACGCGGGCATACGAGCCCCGGATCGGATGGATCGATCGAAATGGCTGAACATCTGAGCATCGAACGGATCTCGGCTCTCCTGGACGAGCCCTGGGCCGATCGGGAGGGCGAGCGTCACCTCGAGACGTGCGACACGTGTCGGGCCGAGTCGGAGCGACTCTCCCGCATGCGAATGGCGCTCTCGGCGCTGGGCGAGCTGGACGCGCCCGCGGACGAGTGGCGCCGGATCGAGACGCGGCTCGAGCGAATGAGGGGAACCACGGTCTCGTCCGCGATCGGGCCGAGACACGGAAGCGTGTGGCGCCGGCTGCTCGCCAACGGCCTCCTGCAGGCCGCGGCCGCCGTGGCGCTGTTCGCGGGCGGCGTCGTGGCCGGTCTCCAGTTCACCGGCTCCCGGGCCGGCGGCGCGGACACGCCCGGGGGCATGGGCGGTAGCGTCCCGGCGGTCGTATCGGCTGCCGGCGAGGACCGGGCCGTCCTCAACGTGCTGTCGGAGCTCGAGGAGCTGCGGGCGCCGCTTCGCCAGGCCGGCCTGGATGACGAACAGGCCACGGCCGCCGGGGACCGGCCCGAGGAGTTCGACGCGGTGAAGGCGGCGCGGCTCGCCGCCCGTCTCGACGGGCTCATCCGCGCCATGCAGGAGCGGCTCCAGGGCTCGCCGGACGACCCGTTCGCGAGCGCCTACCTCATCCAGCTCATGGACGAGCGGGCGCGGCTGGCCGAGGCGATCGAACGCTCGGTGTACGACGCGAGGACGGTGGCCTGGTGAGCGCTCGGGCGATGCGGTCACGCGCGACAGGAGGGGCGGTCCTCGGGGCGGTGCTGGCCGGGCTGGTCGCGACCCCGGGGGCGGCGGCCGCGCAGGAGCGCGGCTGGCTGGGCATCAACATGACCCAGTACTACGAGTGTGTGTGGGAGACGAACACCGACTGGAAGACGTGCGACCTCGTGATGAACGTCGAGGGCGTGCAACCCGATGGACCGGCGGCGAGCGCCGGGATCCGTCCGGGGGACCAGATGGTGGCCCTCAACGGCCAGGACCTGACGTTCGAATCGGTCCACCGCCTGATCGACTCGATTCGCCCCGGCGCCCCCGTCAGCGTCGACTTCATGCGGGACGGGGTGCGGCGCTACGTGCACGTCACGCCGTCCACGCGCCCCGCGAATCCCGAGGCGATCGCGTGGACCGGCCGGCCCACGGGACAGGCGCAGCGCGTGCTCCTGCGGCAGGATCGACCGCGCACGTTCGTGGTGACCCTCACGGACCCGGACGAAACGCAGGGCGCGTTCGCGATCACGATTCGCGATGTGGACGATGCCGACGTCGCGGTGGAGCCCGCCACGCTGCGCGTCGTGGACGGTCAGCTGCGGCTCATGCAGCTCGACGCGTCGGATCTCGTGGAGCAGCAGCCCGCGTTGCGCGACCAGCTCCTGGTCGACCTGAGGCTCATCCAGGACTCCACGTACCGGAAGGCGAGCGATGCCCTCCGGGTGCTGGCCTCGATCCGCCAGCGGCTGCCCGGGGATGACTTCCGCCGTCGCCTCGCCCGCGTGGCACGCGCCGGGATGGACGAAGCCCGCTTCGGCGAGTGGTTGAACAACTCCCTGGCCGGCGCCGAGTTCGAGGTCGCCACCGGCGCGCTGGCGAACGCGGTCGCCGCGGGGCGTGAGGGGCTGCTGGTGATGCGGGTCGTGTCGGGCACTCCGGCGGCCCGCTCGGGCCTCAGACCCGGCGATGTCCTGTTCGAGGCCGGGGGGCGGCCGATCCGCGAGGTCTCGGACCTGCGGCAGGCGATCGATGAGAGCGGCGGTACGGTCGAGGTAAAGTGGACGCGTAAAGGGGTAGAGCACCAAGGCCGTCTACCCGGTCAATGACCGATCGGGGGGCCCCCCGCCCGGAGCGGGGGGCCCCGGCACTGCAGCGGGGACCCCCGCCCCGTCTCTAGAACGCGATGCTCAGATCGACGAACAACACCCGCCCCGGCTCCGGGATCTGCGCGCCCGTGAACGGGTTCTTCGAGTTCAGGTGGTTCACGTACTCCTGGTCGAAGAGGTTGAGCGCACCGCCCCGGAGCTCGAGGCGATCCAGGAGCCGGATCCCCGCCTGCAGGTCCGCGAGCACGTACCCGTCCGTGGCCTGCGTCTCCCCCCGCTGCGTGGCGAGCCGGTCCTGCCTGGCGACGCCCTGCACCCCGCCCTCGACGTAGAACCGGCGCCCGGGGTGGTCGTAGCGCAGGGTGAGCGCGCTCGTGAAGGGGGACACGCCGAGCGCGGGCTCGTCCAGGGTCTCGTCCTGTCCCCACAGGTACTGGGCGGACCCCCGGACCGACACCTCGTCCGTCACGCGGACTGCGGCGGAGGCCTCGAAGCCCCGGAAGGTCGCCTCGCCGTTCACGTACTCGTACACCTGATCCGGGCTCAGTGGCAGCCGTTTCGGCAGGTCGCTGAGAGCCAGCGTGATGTAGTTCGCCATCCATCTATTGAACGCGTTCAAATCCAGTGAAACCCGCGGGAAATCAGCCTCGAGCCACACGTCGACCTGCGTGCTGCGCTCGGGCTCGAGGGCGGGATTCCCGACGAACTCGGCGGCGATCTGGGCCTTGCTGGCCGGGAAGCGATCCGAATAGCGCTCCAGCGCATCGGCCGTCCGTACGGCCGAGCCCACCCCCGCCGACAGCGTCCAGTGCTCGTCGAGGTCGACGCCGAGCGTGAACGCGCCGCTCAGGTTCGTTTCCGACTGGTCGAGGTCGTCGCTCACGTTCTGGAGGAAGAAGTCGCTCGGCGTGCCGGCGTCGGCCGCCACGAAGTCGACCCGACCGGTGAGCGCCGCCTGCACGCTCGAGCCGACCCGCCGCGACGCCCGCACGAACGTCCCCACGTCCGTGATGGTCACGTCGGGCCACACCTGGTCCTCGAACAGCGTCATCTGGTTGTCCTGGCGCGCCACCGTCCGCTGCGCATCCCGATTGACGCTGTAAGCATCGCCGCCGATCTCGACGGACCACAGGGGGCTCGGTGCGAGCTCGACCGCGGCGCGCCCGCCGAGGGTGGTCGAGGCCGTCACCACGTCGACGTCGAGCGCGAAGGGCGGCGTACGGTTCGGATTCGGCTCGGCGGTCGGCTTGCCGGCGTTGGTCATGTTGTGGTCGACGTGGCCCACGTACGCCAGCAGGTCGAGCGAGCGCAGCGTGCCCTCCGGGGACGGCCGCAGCTCGAGCTCCGCCGATCCAGTGGTGGTGTGGAAGAACAGCGCGTTCAGGATGCGGCCCGGGTAATCGATGTCGTCCTGCTCCTGGTGGCCGGCGCCCAGGGTCAGGAGACCCGAGTCGCCGATCTCGAGCCCGAGCTTCCCGCGGCCCTCCCACGAGCGGAAGTCGGCCGGGACGACCTGTCCATCGCCCGACTCGTAGTCGTTCCCGTCTCGCCACGCGCCCAGCGCCCAGTAGGAGACACCCCCGGAGCGCCCGAACAGCGACGCCGAGGTCTCGACCGCGTCGAGGTTCCCGTCGTACCCGGTGGACAGCGTGCCGTGCAGCGCGCCGGGCGCCAGCGGCGGCACCTCCTGCGTCTCGACCCGGATGGCGCTCAGGTTCCCGGCTCCCCACGTGAGGGCGTAGGGACCCTTGATGACCTCGATCTTGCGGATCGCGGACGGATCCACGTGACCCAGCTGCGAGTCCATGCGGGCCGGACCGGCCGGAAACGTCCGCTGGCCGTCGACGTAGGCTCCGACCTCTGTCTCGCGCAGCCCCCGGACCGAGGGATCGAGCCCGATGGGTCCGCGACGCACGGCGTCGACCCCGGCGAGCGCGCGCACCAGCTCCCCCGGATCGCGCGGGTTGGCCTCGTCGAGCTGGTCTCCCTCGAGGGTGGACTCGGGGATCAGATCGGGGCGGACGACCGTGACCTTGACCCCCTGGAGCGCGATGGGTCGCGGGCTCAGCTCGAAGTCGACGCGCGCGGTGGCGCCGGCCCGGACAGATACGCGCTCCTCGTGCGTGGCATACCCGAGGTGGGTGACGCGCACGCGGAATGTCCCCTCCGGGACCCGGTCGAAGCGAAACGTGCCCTCCTCTCCGGTCGCCTCCGTGCGATCCAGCTGGACGATCTCGACGGCCGCCCCTGCGACCCCCAGCCCGCCGGGACCCGTGACCCGGCCCACGATCTCCCCGACCTGTTGGGCCCGGAGAGGGACGATCCCCGCCAGCCCCAGGAGGACCGCGGGGACGGTGACCCGAACGATGTTGGAAAGCGATGCTCGTATGTTCACGGCGTTGTTCCTCTATTCGTGGTCCGAGGCGGGACCGCGGCCGCGACCCTCGTGGCGTGGCCCGGCACCATCGCGCCGATCGACACGACGTGACCGGCCCGCGAATGCCGGGGCCGGACGCGGTCCGTGACCTGTGATGTGATGTCGGATCCGTGCGGCACCCGATCGGGCGCCGGGTCAGGCGGGAGGAGGCTTCGCGAGGGGAGTGAGATAGGGGGCGGGATTGCCGCGCACGAGCGAGTGGACGATCGGCACCGGGATCGGAACGAGGCGTCCACCCGCGAGATTCGCCCTCGCGGTCGCGTTGGGCAGCGCGACGCAGCAGGTTAGACACATCCCCAGGCAGTCGCAGGGAACTGACGGCCCGGAGTCGTGCGAGCGATCACCGCCGTCCCGACCGCCCGTGCGCGCCGCGCCCCCGTGGTGGCCGGCGTGCCCGGCGTGGGAGTCCATCCCCCCGCGCCCGTGTCCCCCCATGTGCACCGGGCAGGGCCGGATCGAGGCCGTCGGACCCAGCGCGACGAACAGGAAGGCCAGCCACAGGGCCACGCGGCCTCGCCGCGCATGCCGGGGTCCGCCCCGCGTTCGTCTCGTGCCCAGCCTCATCGCCCTCGTCCGGTCTGGAATGCGTGCGGGGAGGTCCGTGGCCCCCCTTTCACGGCGCCCAACCTACGGCGTCCGGCGGCCGGGCCCAACACCGCGGGGGGCCAGGCTCGCGACGCGCGCTTCCGAAACATCGAATAGGCTCATAACCTTCCGCCCGGCGATCCACGGGAGGTCGCCTCGCGTACCGGGGCTCGGATCGGGCCTCGGGACTAGCGCCCGCCCTCGGGGGCTCGGGCGCAGCCCGGAGGATCGCCGCCGAGTGGTCTCGAACACATGGATCATGTATCCAATGTATACAGCGTATACAACCGCGCGCGAGCGGGGGATGGATTGGGGGGCGGCGGGATGACTGACGGCCGTGCCCCTCGCGAGGCCTCGGAGGTGTGGGACCGGTACGAGGCCTACCTGTCGAGCCCGCCGGAGATCGTCGTCGAATGGCGCGATCCCGAGACGCAGGCCCGCGCGTGGCTGGTCGTGAATCGCTTCCGCGCCGGCGCGGCCGGTGGGGGAACGCGCATGCGCCAGGGTCTGGAGCGCGAGGAGGTCCAGTTCCTCGCCAAGGTCATGGAGCTCAAGTTCTCGATCTCCGGCCCACCCATCGGGGGCGCCAAATCGGGCATCGACTTCGACCCCGAGGACCCGCGCAAGCAGCAGGTCCTGCGCCGCTGGTTCGCCGCCATCCGGCCGTACCTCGCGAGCTGCTATTCGACCGCGGGGGATCTGAACATCGACGAGGTGCGCGAGGTCCTTCCCGCCTGCCGCGCGCTGGGTCTCGCGCACCCCCAGCAGGGCATGGCGCGCGGCCACCTCGGCCTGCGCGGCGAGGGCCTCGCGCGCCGCATGGAGGCCGTTCGTGCGGGGCTCGGACAGCCCGTGCCGGACGAGTTGGGCCTCGAGGGCCTCGAGATGCGGGTGGCGGACATGGTCACCGGGTTCAGCGTGGCGACCGCGGGGCTGCGGGCGTTCGAGCGTCGCGGCCGGTCGCTCGAGGGCGTCCGCGTGCTGCTCGAGGGGTTCGGGCGCGTGGGAGGTGCCGCCGCCCTCTACCTCGCGCGCTGGGGGGCCCGCATCGTGGCGATCACCGATGTGGAATCGGCGCTCGTCTCCGAGGAGGGGCTGGATGCGGCCGGCATCGAACGGCTGCTTGTCGAGCGACGCGGAAGCAGGCTCCCCGCGGGGGCCCTCGCCGGGGACCCGGAGGCCAGCCACGCGCGGGCCGGGGAGACCCCGGCGGAGGTGTGCGTGTGCGCCGCGGCGTCGGGCACGCTCACCGGAGACGTCCTCGACCGGCTCGAGCGCCAGGGCGTGGGCACCATCGTGTGCGGGGCCAACCATCCGTTCGCCACCCGCGGTCCCGGCGATACGTCGGTCATGCGGTCGGCGGACGGGCGCTTCGCGATCGTGGCCGACTTCATCGCGAACCTCGGGACGGCGCACGCGTTCGCATACCAGGTCCAGAGGGACGAGCCCGCCCCGGCGCTCGACATCTTCGACTCGATCGAGATGACCGTGTGCTCGGCGCTCGACGAGGCGATCGTGCGCGCCGGGCGGCCCGATCGCGGACTGCTGGCGGCGGCGATCGCGGGGGCGCTCGACCGGGTGGCCGACGCCGCCGGGGGCGAGTAGCCGCTTCGCCTGGCCGCTCCGCGTCAGCCCGTCGAGTCGGGCAGGGTGACGAACTCCGGGCGCACGGTGAGGATCAGGGTGGGCGCGTTCCGGGGCTTCGAGCTCCCGAGGACGACGGTCTGCCCGACGGGGACGGCGAGCGAGGTCTCGACGTAGCCGCTGCGTCCGTCATCGGCGATCAGGCTTACAGAGACGCGCACCGAGCCGTGCTCGTCGGATCCGCGGACCTCCGTGACCTCCGCACGGAGCTGGAAGTCACGGTCCCCTTCGGCGAACTGCTGGCTGGAGCTCGTCCCCTCCATGGCCGCGATCTGCGCCTCGGTCACCAGCCGATAGCCCTTGAAGCGAAACAGCTCGTCCAGCGCGTCGCGCACGTCGGCGATCCGGGCGTCCTCGCCCTCGAAGCCATCCGCCTCGATGATCTGGAAGTGGAGCCGCACCCCCGGCTTCGGATGATCGTAGCGCCTGAGCACCTCGGCGATCCGGTCCAGGTTCTCCGGGGTCTCCCGCACCGTGATCCCCCCCTGGAACGCCGTCACCTCGCCGGGCGCGGCCGCGCGCTCCTCGTACACGTACGGTCGCACCATGGCCAAGGCCTCGCCGGGATCGATGTTCTGGACCTCGAAGGTCCGCGTGTCGAGCCCGGGGCCGGAGTCGCAGGCGTAGGCCAGCGCGCCGATCAGCACGGGGATCAGTGCGATGGCCGGTATCGTCGTGCGCATGTCGAGTCCTCTCGCTCTCATGTCTTCCTCCCGGACCGCTCCGAGGAACGGTCACATTCGGACGGCTCGTGGAGCCGGACCGCTCAGTAGAACCACACCACGTGGATGTCGGGGTCGGCGGTCGCGAACACGGCCACCCGACCGCTCTCGGGCACGTCGACGGAGAAGCCCAGCGGCTCCTCGTCCGCCGGGTCCGGGGCCGGCCGCGCCAGCGCCGCCTCGGGCGCTCGCGCGGCCTCGCCGCGCCGGCCCTCCGGACGCCACGGCCCCGCCAGCACCACGGCTAGGAGCGCCGCGGCCGCGGCCGTGATCGGCCAGCCGAGCCACGCCCGGCGGCGGGCGGGACGATCGGACCCGCGCGACCCCACGCGTCCACTCGAGCCCCGGCGCGCGACCTCCACCGCCTCCTCGGCCGTGAGGGCCGGGGCGAACGCGTCGAGCCCGGCGGCCAGGGCGCCCATGTCGCGCTCCAGCCGCGCGAGCGCGCTCCGACACGCCGCGCAGCTCGCGAGGTGCGCCCGCTCCTCTTCGCGCACGGTCCCGAGCTCCTCGCCCGCCAGCCAACGCCCGCGTACGCGCTCGCACGCCGCTCGATCCGTCATCCGGCGTCCTCCACGACGTGCGGATGCGACTCGAGGATCCGCGCGCGCATCGAGCGGCGCGCCTTGAGCAGGTTGGCGCGCACCGTGTTCGCGTTGAGCTGTAGCATCTCAGACACCTCGGCCGGCCTGTAGCCCTGTATGTCCACGAGGTCGAACACCTCCCGCTGCCGCTCCGGCAGCTCGCCGAAGTAGTGCCCCACGAGCTCCTCGATCTCGCTCGGGAGCGACGGGGGCTCCGTCGCTCCCGGCCCCGTTCCCTCGGAGCCCGCGGCGTCCCGCCGCTCCGCCTCGCGGCGGATCCGCTCCCGCCCGCTCACCCGGCGGAGGAGGCGCCTGCGCCACGAGGAGCATTCGTTCGCCGTCACGCGGTACAGCCACGTCGTGAACCGGCCCGGCCCCCGCCATGTCCCCAGCTTGCGGTGAAGCCGGACGAGGACTGTCTGCGCCACGTCGTCGGCATCGTCCGGATCGGCCACGCGGATCAGCGCCCACCGGTAGATGCGGGCGTGGATGCGGCGCACGAGCTCGTCGAACGCCTCCGCGTCCCCGTCCCCCGCCCGGCGCGCGAGCGCATCGAGATCCTCTCCGGAGCTCTCTTCCCGTCTCGGCACGCTGGCTGGCACGGCCCGTCCGGTTGTCGTGATCGGTCGTCGGGGGTGTGACGTCATGTCTCCGTCACGCGTTTACCGCCCTTCCGCGTTTGTCCGCGTCCGCGGCGTTTCGTAATCTCCCGCTCGCCCGCCGTCCGCTGCCAGAGCGACGGCACGGGCCCCGAGCGGCGGTCCTCCGGGATGGCCGAAACCCCGACTTCCGCGGCAGACGAGGCAGCGCGTGGCTCCTTCATACGAACATCTCTCGACTCCCGCCGACGGCGAGGCGATCACCCTCCGGGACGGCGAGCTCGACGTTCCCGACCGGCCCATCATCCCGTTCATCGAGGGCGACGGCACGGGACCCGACATCTGGGCCGCGTCGAAGGCGGTGTTCGACGCCGCCGTGTCCCGCGCCTACGGCGGAGATCGCGAGATCGTGTGGTTCGAGGTGTACGCCGGCGAGAAGGCCAACGAGGTCGTCGGGAGCTGGCTCCCCGACGATACGCTCGAGGCGATCCGCCACCACCTGGTGGCCATCAAGGGTCCGCTCACCACGCCGGTCGGCGGCGGGTTCCGGTCGCTGAACGTGGCGCTCCGCCAGAAGCTCGACCTGTTCGCCTGCGTGCGCCCGATCCGCTGGTTCGAGGGGGTCCCGTCCCCCGTGAAGCGCCCCGACCGCGTCGACATGATCATCTTCCGCGAGAACACGGAGGACATCTACGCCGGGATCGAGTGGAAGGCCGGTACCGATGACGTCCGGAAGCTCATCGCCTTCCTGCAGGAGGAGATGGGGACGACCGCCATCCGCTTCCCCGGGACGAGCTCCATCGGGATCAAGCCCGTCTCCGAGGAGGGCACCAAGCGGCTCGTGCGGAGCGCGATCTCGTACGCCCGCCAGCGTGGGCTCGGGAGCGTCACGCTCGTCCACAAGGGGAACATCATGAAGTTCACCGAGGGCGGGTTCCGCGACTGGGGCTACGAGCTCGCGAGGGAGGAGTTCGGGGCCGAGGAGTTCGGCGGCGGTCCCTGGTGCCGGACCCCGGACGGGATCGTGATCAAGGACGTGATCGCGGACGCCTTCCTGCAGCAGATCCTCACCCGCCCGGACGAGTACGACGTGATCGCCACCCTGAACCTGAACGGCGACTACATCTCCGACGCGCTCGCCGCCCAGGTGGGCGGCATCGGGATCGCCCCGGGCGCCAACATCAACTACCAGACCGGCCACGCCATCTTCGAGGCCACGCACGGCACGGCGCCCAAGTACGCTGGCCAGGACAAGGTGAACCCGGGCTCGCTGATCCTGTCGGGCGAGATGATGTTCCGCTTCATGGGGTGGGACGAGGCCGCCGCCCTCATCGTCTCCTCGCTCGGGAAGACGATCGCCCAGAAGCGCGTGACGTATGACTTCGAGCGCCTCATGGACGACGCCACGCTGCTCAAGTGCTCGGAGTTCGGCCAGGCGATGATCGAGAACATGTAGCGACGATCCATTCGCTCAGCCGGTCTGATCGCCCGGACGTCGGTGGGCGCTCGAGTGCCTGGCCTCCAGGTGATCGAGATGCTCCCGCCTTCCCGCCCCCCGGGGGAGCACGCCTCGAAGTCGACCCGTGACCGGCGTCGGCTGCTCGTCCTCGTCGCCCTCGCGGATCAGGTCGAGCAGCGTCTCCGGATGTCGCGCCGCCACCCTTAGCAGCACCCGGGCGGGCCCACGGGGGCGGCGGTGCCCCTGCTCCCAGTTCTGAAGCGTCCGGACGCTGATCCCGAGGAGCGCGGCGAACTTCGACTGTGAGAGTCCGTAGTGATCGCGGATCGCGGCCACATCCGGCTCGTCGAACTTCCATGCGCGCGAAGGCTCTTTGCTTCCGCGGAGGATCTCGCCCCCCTCCCGGATGCTCTCGAGGAGCTCTTCGAACAACTCGTCCTTCATCGAAACGCCTCCTTCACTGCTCGCCGCATGGCCCTCAGTTGCGCGGGAGTGAGACGCTCCTGTCGCCCCTTCTTGAACGCGAACAGCAGGAGCAGCAGGTGAGCGGGCCGGTGCCAGTAGTAGATTACCCGTATCGCCCCACTTTTCCCCTGTCCCTCGGGTGCCCACCGGATCTTTCGAAGGCCGCCGGAGCCCCGGATCAGCGCTCCGGCCTTCGGGTCTCGAACGAGCTCTATCTGGAGCTTCCGGTACGCTTCGTCGTCGAGGGCCGTCGTGATCCGTCGGGTGAACACCTTCGTCTCGACGATCAGCAGGCCAGGATCGTGATCTCCCAAAGCAACGATATGTCAGCAGAGGCCATACGTCAATGGCGGATATCCCCACCTGAACGACGTTCGCCCTCGATGGACGGCTGCGGCCGAGGGCGATCGGGGGACTTCCGCAGAAAGGCGCAGGGGACATGTTGGGGGATGCGATCATCCGGCCCTCAAACGGAGGGACGGTTGGGAGAGCTGTGCCGCATGTGACTGAGGGCGCGCTGAACCGTAGCCGAATCGACGGCGGCTACGCCCGGCCGAGTTCCACGTCGATCAAGGCGATCACCTCTCGGAACGAATCCTGGACCTCCCGCCAGCGTCCGATCGTCGACGCCAGAAAGTCGTAGCGCATCGCGGTGAGCCCCCGGCCGCGCGGAGTGAACAGCGGGCTCCACACCATGTCGACGTCGCCGACGATCTCGAGCCCGCCGTAGGCGGCCAGCCGGTGCCAGATGAACGGGAACTCGTCCAGGATGAACGGATCGAAGAACCGTTGCTGTGGCCCCAGCACGTTGATGTCGAGGTCGGCCCGGGCGGCGTTCAGGGTCTGCCGCAGCTCCGCGAACGCGAGGCGGATCTCCTCCTGGCCGACCCGGGGAAGGAGCCCCGAGCCCTCGAGGTCGGCGAGCGCGCCGAGACCGGGCTCGTAGGTGGTGGCGTTGGTGAAGCCGGCGGTGACGAGCCGGGCCATCACCGAATCGGCAGGAACGTTCGACGGTCGGAGTCCACCCAGCGTCCGGAGCGCGTCGAGCTCCTCGTCGACGCCCGCGATGAGCCCGTCGAGGGTCGCGACCTCGTTGTCGAGCTCGTCGCGCACAGCCCCGAGGTGCGACCGGAGCGAGTCGCGGGCGGCCCAGCCCCCCACGACGCCGTCGGCCCACAGCGCGATCAGCACGCCGGCCACGATGACCGCCAGTTCGGCGAGGCCCCGCCGCAGGCGGACGCGTGAACGGCTCATCGGGCTCCTTTCGCCGGGGTGCGTCGCGTAGCTTCGATGCCGAAGCTTCACCCGTGATCCGGGTGTGGCAACGGGGCCGGGGCGCCGAGGGGGTTGATCTGTGGATGATCGGACACGGCGAAGCGACCGAACGCGGTGGAGACCGCCCTTGATCCCGCGGACGGCGAGACCGTCGTGACCGCGGGAGCCGCCGACGGCCCCTGGGGCGAGATCCTCGAGCTCGCCCGGTGGACGCCATCGCCCCACAACACGCAGCCGTGGAAGGTGCGGCACCTCGGCAAGCGGCGGATCGAGGTGCTGCTCGATCCGGCCCGCGCGCTCCCGGACGAGGACATCTCGGGCTGTTTCATCCTCGCGGCGCTCGCGATGTACGTCGAGGCGCTCCGCATCCTGGCGGCCAACCGGGGCTTCGGGCTCGCGACGCACGACGTCGAGGCGGAGGCGGTGCGGAGAGCCGCGACGCGCGCGGGCGGCCTCGCGGATCCGATCGACGGCTCGTCGACCGAACATTCGACCGCCGGCGATCCGGCCGGCCTCGTTCGCTACGCGACGGTCGAGCTGACCGACGGCCCCATCGTCGAACCCCGCTTCGAGGATGCCGTCTTCCTCTCGCGTCGCACCTCGCGGCTGGCCCCGGCGGAGGAGCCTCTGCCGCCCGAGGCCCCCGCCGCGCTCGAAGCGCTGGCGACGCCGCTCGGCTACACGCTCCACCTCATCGAGGACCGCGAGACCGTGGCGGATCTCATGCGGCTGAACCTCGACGCCGTGACCGAGGATCTCACCACGCCCGCCTACCGCGATGAGATCAGTCGCTGGTTCCGCTACGGCCGCGAGCACGAGCGCGAGACCCGCGACGGTCTCTCCGCGCGCTGCATGAACATGCCGCCGCGCGAGCTCCGGATGCTGCCGAAGTTCGCCGGCCTGGCGAGTTGGCGGGGGGTCGGTGGCATCTTCCGCGCGCTCTACCGCCGCCGCCTGGGTCCCGTCCCCCGCCTCATGATCCTCGACGGCCCGTTCTGGAACGCGGACGCGGCCGTGAAGGGCGGTACCTCTCTCATGCGTTTGTGGCTCGGGCTCGAGCGGCACGGACTGCGCATCCACCCGTTCGGCAACCTGATCACCAACCACGACGCGAACCTGGCCCTCCGGGCGCGCACCGGGATCCGCGATCCGTGGATCGTGTTCCGCGCCGGCCGGACGCCCGAGCCGCCCCGAAGCGAGCGGCTGGCGCTCGAGGAGGTGCTGGTTGGCTGAGGCCCGGCGGGAGGACGGCCGACGCGTGGAGGTCCCGGTCGGATTCGTGCGGGGGTTCGAGGCGGCGCTCAAGCTGTTCCGCCTCCCCGGCCTCCGGAGCCCGAAGATCTACGGCCTGTGGGCGCACCCGGCGCTCCAGCCCGCGATCGAGTCGATGGGCCGCGCCCGCGCGCTCGGCGCCTATCTCCACGCGAAGCGCCGCTGCCCCGCGTACCGCGAGTTCCTGGCGGAGCACGGCGCCCCCGATGTCACGCGCACCGCCGACTTCGGCCGCATCCCGATCACGACGAAGGAGAACTACGTCAGGAAGTACTCGATCGAGGCGCGCTGCCACGGCGGCCGGATCCCGCCGTCGGGCGTCGTGATCGACGAGTCGTCCGGATCGAGCGGCGTCCCGAACAACTGGGTCCGCGGACGGAGCGAGCGCGCCTCGACCCGGCGCCTCCTCCACCACGCGTACCGGATGCGGTTCGGCGATCGGCCGCTGCTGTTCCTGAACTGCTTCGCGCTCGGGCCCTGGGCGACGGGGATGAACGTCTCGATGTCGATCGTGGACGTCGCCGTCCTCAAGTCGATCGGCCCCGACAAGGCGAAGCTCGAGAACACGCTCGAGCTGTTCGGCCCCGACTACGGCTACGTCCTGGCCGGCTAC
>Ga0307444_1000256_pt1 | contig 27263 bp, 20 predicted proteins | sample SalMarSW160340MG_FD_202145 | JGI IMG/M metagenome (GOLD analysis project Ga0307444, IMG submission 202145) | Salt marsh sediment microbial communities from the Plum Island Ecosystem LTER, Massachusetts, United States - SW1603-40 | ecosystem: Environmental > Aquatic > Marine > Intertidal zone >...
ACGTCCCGGAAATGCTCACGGAGCCCGGAAAATGGCTTGATGGCAACACGTTACTTTTTAAAGGAACTTCTGGGACACGACACTAGGTTTGAAAAGGATCGAGCATCGTTTCAATGACGCTACAGGCTTCACTTGGCGTCACAATTTGGATACCATTGCAGGCTATCAAAAATCAATCTTCTTGCACGTCTCTTGCCGATTTCTCCTCGTGCCCCTATTGTCAGGATGCCTTTTGACGGGAAACGGGAGTTGATTGAGCTTAGATTCGGTGGTACTCATCTGGAGGGCAAGCAAGTGGAACGTGTCAATGAATACTTCAAACCGCGAAAGCGAGCGCATTCCCCGCTGCTTGCGGCGGGGTTAGCGAGCGAATCTGAGAATGAAAAACTTCCGTACGGTGAAGCCTCCCCGTGGCTTGCCGCGGGAAGGCTTCAATTCAATCATTGCCAAGATTGAGGCCACTGTCGGCCCACAGCATGTCACCACGGCAGAAGAGGACCTTCTGTGCTACGCCTACGACGCCACCAATCGCCACTACCGACCCGACGCGGTGGTCTTTCCAGGGAACACCACCGAGGTCTCGGCCATCATGAGGGCCGCCAACGAATTGCGCTTTTTCGTGGTTCCGCGTGGCGGGGGAACCGGGATGACCGGGGGCGCCCTGGCGATTCAAGGTGGGGTGATCATGGTGATGACCCGCTTCGACCGCATCGTGTCTATCGATCGGGACAACCTGGTGGCCGAAGTGGAGCCCGGTGTCATTACAGGCCACTTTCAGGAGGTCGTGGAAAGGCAAGGACTCTTCTATCCGCCCGATCCTTCCAGTGCCGCGTATAGCACATTAGGGGGAAACGTGGCTGAATGCGCCGGTGGACCTCGGGCCGTCAAGTACGGCGTCACCCGCGATTACGTACTCGGCCTGGAGGTAGTCCTTCCAACAGGTGAAGTCATCACGACGGGCACCCGGACGGCCAAGGGCGTGGTGGGCTACGACCTCACGAGGCTGCTCGTGGGTTCGGAAGGAACCCTGGGGGTCATCACAAAGATGGTCCTGCGCCTACTTCCCTTGCCAGGGGTGGCACGCACCTTAAGGGCGGTCTTTTCCCAGATTCAGGATGCCGCAAGAACGGTCTCTGAAATCATGCGCTCGGGCATGACGCCTAGGGGCGTGGAGTATCTGGATCAAGCGGCTATACGGTGCGTTGAAGACTACCTCCACATAGGCCTCCCGGTAGACGCCGGCGCCATGCTTCTCATTCAGGTCGACGGGAGTGCGCTGGCAGCTGACGCTGCCCTTGAACAACTTGCAGGGATCTGCAAGCAGGGTGGGGCCCGGCAGATTCAGATTGCCGCATCTGAACAGGAGGCCGCAGACCTTTGGCGGGCTCGTCATGCGATATCACCCGCCCTTTTCCGCCTTGGTCCTGACAAGATCAATGAAGATATCGTCGTCCCTCGCAGCCGCATCCCGGAGATGGTGGAATGGATAGATGACTTGAGGAAGCGTACAGGACTGACCATGGTGACCTTTGGTCACGCAGGTGACGGCAATATTCATTTCAACATTATGCTGGACAAGGGCGACAAGGAGACGCTCAGCAAGGCCGAGGCGGCCATAGAAGCACTTTTCAGGCAGACCATTGCCATGGGAGGCACCTTGTCCGGGGAACACGGGGTGGGGGTCACGAAGGCTGCTTACCTGGACATGGAGCTCGGGCGCGCAGAGATTGCCCTCATGAAACGCATCAAGGTCGCCTTCGACCCCAATGGGGTCTTGAATCCTGGAAAGATCTTTACAGACCATTGAAAAAGGTCCCCTTTTGCCCAATTTTGGCGTCAGACTCAGATTTTAGTCCTCAAAATACTCAAACGTATTCCTGCGGTTAAAATCTTCGTCTTTCTTGAACTTGAACAAAATTGAACGTTTTTCAAAGGTCTCATTTCGTATGGGTTCACACCTGCCATTGTGCCATGTATGATCATCATGAACAACGATAGCGGTCTGAGCAGATGCAAGCGGTGCGGTCAGTGTATGAGTGTGTGCCCTGTCTATCAGACTACCTTTCGAGAGGCCGATGTTGCGCGGGGGCGTTTGGCTCTCTTGGAATCGGTCGAGCGGGGTGGCATAAAATGGTCTGGGCGGCTTGAAGAAATTCTCTCGCGCTGCGTGCTGTGCGGGGCCTGCGCCCAGATCTGTGCCAACACAGTTCCCACCACCCGCCTCATCCAGCAGGGTCGCCAGTGCTTGTTTGAGGCGGGAAAGGGCAGCCGGGCCAGCCATCCTCTGATCCAAAGCGTCAGACAGGGGGGGCTTTCCGGAAGGGCTGTTCTCAAAGGAGGGGCCCTTCTTCAGGCGCTGCTTTGCAGGAAGATTCCGGATAGCAGTGGACTCCATCTACGATTTCCCCTTTCCTTTTTTGCTGAGAGGGCCACGGTTCCTCCGGTCACTTGGCACCCTTTTTTGGAAACTTTTCGCCCCGAGACCGCGGAGAAGATACAGGACAAGCGGGTTGGGCTTTTTGTGGGATGCGGGGCGAACTATCTCTTCCCGGATACGGCCTGGGCCCTTGTGCACATCTTGCGCCGGATGGGAGCCACGACGGTGATACCAAAGGATCAGGTTTGCTGCGGACTGCCTGCCTATGTTTCGGGCGACACAAAGACAGCCCGGGTTCTGGCCAGAAAGAATATAGAGACATTTGGGTCTTTGGAGCTTGACGCTGTTCTCACCGTCTGCGCTTCCTGCGGATTCCACCTGCAGGACCTTGGGGCCCTGTTTGAGAATGATCCTGTGTGGCACGATGCCGCCGGCGCCCTGGCTGTAAAGCACAAGGATGCCATGGCTTTTCTGGTGGAAGATCTTGGCCTGGACGCATATCTTAAAGACCAAGGCCCTGGCCGCGGGTTCCAGGGCAGAGGGGTGTACCGGGTGGCGTACCACGACCCCTGTCATCTCAGGATCGGCCAAGGGATCACTGAGGTGCCGAGAAGACTTCTTCAAGCCACCCCTGGTGTGGAATTCATAGAAGCGCCACACCCCGGCCAGTGTTGTGGCCACGGGGGAGATTTCAACCTCTCACACTTCAACCTGTCAGTGGAGATCCTGGATCGTCGAATGGCGGATTTCCAAAGCGTAGAACCCCATGCGATTGTGACGGGTTGCACGGGATGTCTGCTCCAGTTTGCAGAGGGGGTCAGCCGAAAAGGGCTGGCAGGAAGCGTCCAGGTCTGTCATCCTCTGGTCTTGGTAGATCGGGCTATGGCTTTTTCGGGTTCTTAAGAGCGACCCTTCCCAGTACGTCAATCTTCACAACCTGGTCTTTCTCGTCAACTCGACCCTCTATAATTGCCGCATCAAGTCCTTTCCTGCTGAATATGTCAATGACAATGTCATCTCCACTTTCGTCTTTACCCCTCAGTAATACATACCTTTTTGCACCCTTGACCATTCTTGCCATCGTCATGTCCCCCTGTCATGGAGCCGAGGCTTTATCGCGTGCGGCGAAACCTACTGTAATCCCCAAGGTTCTGCTGCGAGGTCAACCAGATCTTCAATGATGTCAATCTGTTGATATTGGCCTTGCGTGATGGCGCACCGGATGTTCAATTGGCACCATTTCATACAGATGGTGTCGTGATGGTCGAAGCAGCCAAAGCAGTGGAGCCTGTCTTCAAGGTCCTTTGGGCGTATCATAGGTTTTTTCATCACAGCCTCAATAACTTGGCCAGTTCCTCATGGATAAGGCCATTGGTCGCTAAGATTTCCCTTTTTTCAATAGCGTAGGGTTCATTGGAAAAGTCAGAAACCGATGCCCCGGCTTCTTGGGCAATGACCAGACCCGCCGCTGTATCCCAGGGCGCCAGATCCTGTTCCCAGAACCCCTCAAATCGGCCACAGGCCACATAGCACAGGTCCAAGGCGGCCGAGCCCAAGCGGCGGACGCCTTGAGCTGCCAGGAGACATCGCTCAAAGCGCTCCATCAGGGGATCGATGCGGGGCTTCAGTTCATAGGGGAAGCCTGTAACCAACAAGCTTTCGCTGAGGGGTTGGGTGCTCGAGACATGGATGGGCAGATCATTGAGGGTGGCTCCATGACCTGTCGCCCCACAAAAGAGTTCTTCGGTCACCGGATTCAAGACCAGCCCAAAGTGAAGCTTGCCCTCATGGGCGAAGGCGATAGAGACACTGAATTCAGGCAGGCTATGGGCGTAATTCGTGGTGCCGTCCAAGGGGTCTATGATCCATTCGTGAGCGTCGCTGCCCAGCGAGATGCCGCTTTCCTCGGCAAGGACCGTGTGTTCAGGGAAGGCCGTGCGAATCAGTCGGATGATCGCCCTCTCAGAGGCCAGGTCGGCCTCAGTGACCAGATTAATGGCCCCTTTTTTCTCTATGGTGTGCGTTTTGCCCCAGTAGTGACGAAGGATGTCGCCGGCTCTGTCGGCAGCCGCCAAGCCGACGGCCCTAATTCTGTCAAGATCCACAAGTTCACCTTTATCGAATTCCTGCCATTATGTCAACATGACTTGATCACGGGTCCGCGGCGCGTCAAAATCGATTGACATGTCAGGTGTTGTTCGATAACCTACTAAAAATACGCGAATTTGTGACCAATTCGTGATTGTTACCGGAAATGGCACCGAGGTGCCTTATGTCTGAAACCCTTGAAGGACAACTGGAACGGATTGTTTATTTTAGCGACGAGAGCCTTTACACGGTGGCCAAGCTAAAGGTGAAGGCGGCTCGTGAGCTGGTGACCGTGGTGGGGCAACTGGCCGGGATAGCTCCTGGAGAGGTGTTGAAGCTCTCGGGCGCTTGGCAGGTGCATCCAAAGTACGGCCAACAGTTCAAGGTGAGTCGTTGGCGTGTCAGTGGTCCGCCCAAAGTGCAGGGCATTGAGAAGTACCTGGGTTCGGGCGCCATTCGGGGGATCGGCCCTGAGATGGCCAAGCGATTGGTGGCAAAATTTGGTGACAAGACCCTGGAGGTCCTTGAACATCGGGTAGAAGCGTTCCTTGACGTTTCGGGGATTGGACAAAAACGACTCGAGATGATCCGCAAGGCCTGGGAAGATCAGAAAGGGGTCCGGGACGTCATGATTTTTCTTCAAGGTCACGGGGTGAGCAGCGGTTACAGCGCGAAGATATTCAAACATTATGGTCAAGAGACCATCCGGGTTGTGAAGGAAAACCCCTATCGGCTCGCGGCGGACATATTTGGCATTGGCTTTATAATCGCCGACGGCATCGCAGAGAAGATTGGTGTGTCCAAAGATGCCCTCATCCGTGCCGAGGCCGGCATCCTGCATGTGTTGGAAAAAATGAGCGACGATGGGCATGTCTATGGGCTTTACGATGACGTGCTGAAACAGGCGGAACGCCTCCTTGAAATAGGCCGGGAAGTCCTTGAGAGGGCCTTTGCAAACCTCGTTGCGTCAAAACGCATTGTGGTGGAGGACCTTGAGAATCAGGATAACGAGGCCTCAAATGGCATGAAGGCCGTTTACCTGAAGGCCTTCCTTGTTGCTGAAAGGGGTCTGGCAAACAGACTCAAAGCGCTGCTTTCCGTGCCAGTCGAATCCCTGAAGATCGACACGCCGGGGATCAAGGAACTGGTGCAAAAAAGACTCGCCGTTCTCCTTTCCAGGGGGCAATGGTCCGCGCTTGAGACCACCCTTTCCTCCAGGGTAGCCATCGTGACGGGCGGACCCGGTACAGGCAAGACCACCTTGGTCAGGGCGGTCCTGGCGGTTTTTCAATGGGCAGGAAAACGGGTTCTCCTGAGTGCCCCTACGGGACGGGCAGCAAAAAGGCTTTCTGAAGTAACGGGCCGTGAGGCCAAGACGATCCATCGCCTGCTGGCCTACAACTTCAAGAGCGGCGGGTTTCAGAAGAACGAGCGGAATCCCCTTGATGCAGATGTAATCATTGTGGATGAGGCGTCCATGGTGGATATCTTCTTGATGTATCATCTTGTGAAAGCCGTGCCGGCCACGGCTGTCCTGATTTTAGTAGGAGATGTCTGTCAGCTTCCTCCCGTGGGCCCAGGAAACGTCCTCAGGGACATGATCGATTCAAAACGGGTGCCTGCCGTGTATTTGACGAAGATCTTCAGACAGGCCCGAGAGAGTCTTATCATTGTCAATGCCCATCAGATCAACCAGGGTTGTTTTCCGACGGTGGCGAGTCCTGACCGGAAGACGCTTCAGGATTTCTATTTTATCCAGCAGGATGATCCAGAAAAGGTCCTTTCGACCATTCTTGAACTCTGCTGCCATCGAATTCCCACCCGGTTTAACTTCAATCCCTTGTCAGACATTCAGGTCCTGACCCCCATGCACAAAGGCATCGTTGGCACAGCCAACCTGAATCGTGTGCTTCAACAGGCCCTCAACCCTTCCAGCGAGAAGCTGGAACGTATGGGGTGTACGTTTAGACGTCGGGACAAGGTCATGCAGGTCAGGAACAATTATGCCAAGGAGGTATTTAACGGAGACATTGGAACGATCAGCCAGATCGATAGGGAAGCGCAGAAACTCACCGTGGAATACGACGGCCGCCCCGTGACCTACGATTTCCCTGAACTTGAGGAACTCGTTTTGGCGTATGCCGTGTCTGTTCACAAGTCTCAGGGATCGGAATATACGGCGGTGATCTTGCCTGTGATGACCCAGCACTTCGTCCTGCTCCAGAGAAATCTCGTCTACACAGGAATCACGCGTGCCAAGGAATTGGTCGTCCTGATCGGGACCAAGCAGGCCCTAGCCATAGCCATCAAGAACGACCGGCCGCAGAAACGCATGACACGGCTTGCTTTTCGGCTTCAGTAGGCGGGAATAGGATTGCAGCCAATGTACCTCAAGAGTCCAGTCGCGGGACAGGGAGTTTAAAAAAAGTGATACCCTCTTTTTCGAGTGTCTCCTCTTCGGTCTTTGTACTCGTGCCCCGAATGTTGCGCTTTTCAGAAACACCATAATGCATCTTCAAGGCCTCTCGCGCAAAATGACTTCCCACGTCTTCGAAGTGCTTTTCCAAGAAGTCCATGATCTTGGGAAGATCCACCTGGTCTGCGGGCTTGCTTGGCGCCTCAGGCCCTCCGGGTTGAGGGGCGGGCGACTTTATGCCAAAGGTTGACGGTACGACTACCACAGAGGTGTCGTTGCACACAGGACAGGCAATGAGCTTCTTGCTTTTCTGGTGTTCAAAGGCCTTCTGACCTTCAAACCATCCTTCAAAGGCATGCCCCGCGGCGCACCGCAGATCGTATGCAATCATACTGGGTGACCTCCATCTATATTTATAGCATGCTAGCTCATTGATTCCAAAGAAATTATTGACACATCTGGAATTATTCAATACTAAAAGAGGCTCAGAATCGGTAATGCCGCTTTTCGACCAGGGAGAGGGGGTGGTTCCATGATGAAGTATGCCGTCTTATGTTTGGTCTGCTTTTTTCACCCTACAACATCCGCTTATGGGGAAACCAGAGATGTGACAGATGACATGAAGGGTATGTCTATACTGAGCGAAGCGCCCACGGAGGTCGCAGGGGAAACCCGGTATGTGACTGAAAACCTTGCCGTGATGGTTCGAACCGGCCCTGATCCTAAGCACAAGATCATCGCCATGCCCAAGTCAGGGACCCCCGTGGAAGTTCTGGAGGTGCTCAATGACGAATGGGTCAGGGTCAGGCTTCCCAATGAGAACGAAGGGTATATGTTGAGTAGGTTTCTGGTCTCAGGGCCCCCCAGCAAGAAGGTCATTGGACGACTCCAAGAGGAAAACCGCACGTTGAGTCTTCAGACAAAGACCTTGGCTGAGGAGAACGCCCGGCTCAGAAATGAACGCAAAGAGCTGGGGGGAGCCTTGTCGAAGCAGACAACGAGGGCCGATAGTCTGGGGGAGGCCTATGAGGTATTAAAGAGTGGATCCAAAGAGTATTTGGCCCTAAAGGCGTCTTATGAAAAGGCGAGTCAGGGGCTGTCCTCAAAAACCAAGCAAGTGGGAGAACTCGAAAAGGAGGTTGAAAGCCTTCGGAACGGTCAAACGCTTCGATGGTTCATCGCTGGTGCCAGCGTGATCCTCGTGGGCTTCATCATCGGTTATGCCTCCAGAAGGCCGAAACGGCGGTCTTCTTTGCTTTAGGGGGCTGCTCCACGGCCTGCCGCCGTCATGGTTGGCCCGGATCATATCGGTCAAAGATGGGCTTAAGCTGAGATGCCAAAATGTGAAGTTGTTTTTGCGCGAGCCCTTAGGCCCCGGTTCTTTCAATGCAGTCCTTTCCCCCTGTCGTATGTGTCGTTGTGTTCTCTTTTTCACAAGAAACTCAAATGACAAATTTCCCGCACCCTCAGAGTTGATGACAGAATATATTCGAGGAAAGAAGCATGCAGTACGATGTTGATTTCCTGGTCATTGGCAGCGGCATAGGAGGCCTGACCTTTGCCCTGAAGGCGGCTGAGTTTGGCCGGGTTGCCATTGTCACCAAGAAAGAGGCCGCTGAAACGAGCACCAATTATGCTCAAGGGGGTATCGCCTCAGTGTTTGGGCAATATGACTCCTTTGACCTTCATGTCCGGGACACCTTGGAGTCCGGCGACGGGCTGTGCAAGCCGGATGTTGTGGACATGGTCGTCAAGGACGGTCCAGTAAGGATCCAGGAGCTCATAGACTGGGGGGTCGCTTTCAGTCTGGACCATGCAGGCAAGCTGGAACTCGATCTTGGGCTTGAAGGCGGACATTCCCAGAAAAGGATTGTCCATGCCGGGGATTTCACGGGTCAGGCCGTTGAAAAGGTGCTCTTGGAGCGCATTCGAAGCCACAAGAATATGGGCCTCTTTGAAGACCACATTGCCGTGGACCTCATTACCTATTCCACAAGGATGAAGCGGGGCGTTGTGACGGCCGCCCATGAGGACTTCTGCTGCGGCGCCTACGTGCTGGCGACGAAAACGGGTGAGGTCCACACGTTTCACGCAAAGATCACGGTGCTGGCGACCGGTGGGGCCGGGAAGGTCTATCTTTACACAAGCAATCCCGACATAGCCACAGGCGACGGGATAGCTATGGCTTACCGGGCAGGCGCCCTGGTTGCCAATCTGGAATTTGTGCAATTTCATCCCACATGTCTTTATCACCCTGAAGCAAAAAACTTTCTTGTCTCCGAGGCAGTCAGAGGTGAGGGTGGCATCCTGATCGATTACCGGGGCCGCGCCTTCATGGAGGATTACGACCCCAAGAAAGATTTGGCCTGTCGGGATGTGGTGGCCCGTGCCATCGACCATGAGTTGAAAAAAAGTGGACAGGACTGCGTATTTCTGGACATCACCCACAAAGAGCATGACTTTGTGAGGGAGCGTTTTCCAAACATCTATCAAAAGTGCCTTTCCTTTGGCATAGACATGACCCATGAGCCCATTCCCGTGGTCCCGGCAGCCCATTACATGTGTGGCGGCGTGCTGGTCGACATGGATGGTAAGACCGACATAGAAAGGCTCTATGTCGTGGGCGAGACCGCCTGCACAGGGCTCCATGGTGCCAACCGCCTTGCCAGCAACTCGCTACTGGAAGCCCTGGTTTATGCGCACCGGGCGGCCCGCCAGGCCGTGAAAGACCTTGGGGTAATGAATGCCGAGGTGTGTGGTGACCTGCCGCCCTGGGATCCTATGGGGACTTCGGACAGCGATGAGGCAATCGTGGTTTCCCACAATTGGGACGAAATTCGACGGTTCATGTGGAACTATGTGGGTGTGGTACGCTCTAACAAGCGTCTGTTGAGGGCCCGACACCGCATTGAAACCATCCAGGAAGAAATCCGAGAGTATTACTGGGACTTCAAAATCACGTCGGACTTGATCGAACTGCGCAACATCGCCACGGTGGCGGAGCTCATTGTACAGAGCGCTTCGTTGAGGAAGGAAAGCCGCGGTCTGCATTACAACATCCAGTATCCTGAGAAGGATGACAAATTCTGGCTGAAGGATAGTATACTGCGGCGGCCGTTTGTGGGTTGAGGGCCTCGGCAAAACCGCCCCTTGTAAAGCCCTCAAGGCTTCAAACTGTTAGTAACGTTCAAGAGTGGTGTCATCGTCTATCTCTCAACAGACAACTTCGGGATAGGGATGATCGCTTCTCTTTGGCATCCAATGCCTTCAAGTAGGTATGCCATTCGTGTAGGTGGGAATGGCTGTATGCCTACGTTCAGCGATCATCCCTATCCCTTTAACTGCCTGCCAAAGGGGTTAGCGTGAACTTTTGAAGGTTACCAACCTGTTCAGAATGGCTGAGTCAAGGAGACAGGCACTTGATAGTCTTTGAACCTGAGAGGCGAGACGTCATCGCCATACGTCTTTTGCGCTTCAAGGAGGAGTTTTCGCTGTACGACGATCATCTCAAAGATCTCTTTTGGAATCACGCTTGTCTCTTTTCGAAAAAATCTTTCCGCCATGTCCAGTTTTTCTAAGAGCTCCGGCATTCGGGCCGTGAATTGAAGCTCATAGTCCTCCTTTGAGTAGGTCGCGGCCAATTCTTTCTTGAAAAGTTCGGCCAGGTCTTCGTACTTAGGGATAAAGCCTGTGGGCGTTGCATAGGCTCCAAGCTTGCCGCGGATCCTTCTTTCTATCCACCGGACCCACACCTTCTTGTCCATCTTGGTGTTCATAAATTCCCCTGAGGGGTCTTTAAGGAAGTAATTCACATAGAATATCTTTGGCGGCTCTGTTAGGTCGCGTCCGAATTTGATATGGTTTTCCAAATATTTTCCAATAGGAATGGACAAAAACTCCTTATTGGCCATAGGGTTGATAATGACTTTAGAAGTAGCCGGGCCAACCGTGGCGGCCGTGGGCTCGGATTCGATGCTGGCGCCATAAAACACGCCATGGACCCAACCGTACAATTGCGACACAGGTACCGGTCTTCTTGAACCCCGTCCCCCATAGATAATGCCGCTCAGACCGACCACTTGGGTGGCGTCATAGTTCTTGAGCCCTTCTAAACCAACACAAAATCGTGCATTATCATGGGAGATAGGAATTAATCTTCCGCTATGATCCTTTTTTCCTTTCCACCACGGGCCGGAATGGTTGTCCCCCTTGAGAGGGATGTCGACCTCTCCCATGCCCTGCCAATAAGGCCTGCCTTCAACGTCAAGAACATTCGAGAATATGATTTCTCTGGGGTTCACGAGGATGTCGTAGATATAAGGATCGTCTTGGGGATTGACGTCTTTGATGACCCCGAACATCCCCTTTTCCACATTGGCGGCATAGGCCTTGCCATCCGTTTTCCGAACATGGGCCAGGTCATCACCTACCACATCAAACAGCATAGCCGTCGATGTCTTACCACACCAGCTTGGAAAGGCGCCGGCTATATAAGTGGTCTCGTTTCCCTCATAGCTGGGAACCCCGGTAATGAGGAAATGTTCAGCCAGCCAGTTTTCCTGTGCGGCCTTCCTGATGGCCAGGCGATGGGCCAATTTTTTCGCGGCAACCGTGTTTCCGGCATATTGGGTATTGGCACTATACACAGAATTCCTTTCCAGATCGATGAACATTCTGCGGTGGTCAATGTCCCGGCTGACGCCGTTTTTCAGAACACCTGCAGAATGTAGGAATGAGAAAAACTGTTCTTTGCTGCTCTCCTCTTTGAACAGTTCATAACCCTGCCGGTAGAGTATGTCCTCACTGTGGGTGACATAGTACGAATCGGTGACCTGGACACAGGGGACCGCAAATTCAGTGTCCAGCGGCCCTAGAGAGTAAAAGCTGACAACCATGTGCTTACCGCGCATGATACCATTTACTACCTGGTCTATCTCGGCGATTCCCTCCTTCCTGTCAATACAGTTGAGGGAAGGGCCCAATGAAGCGCCATGAGGCACGAGAAACTTCGTGTTTTCGGGGTCTCTTCCTTGGTCTTTATGCCCATCAAAGTGAACGGTATGGCCCCGCAAGATAAAGGGCTTTTCTTCCCCCTGTCTCATAGCTTGTACGCGCACGCGGTGCAAGTCTGCCGGGGAACCCGATGAGACGAAGACAGAGCCGGGCTGAAACTGTAAAATGGCATCTGCGATCACTTCATTCAGAGGAGGGTTATTAAGCGCCAGCAGCTTCGCTAAGCTCTCTGGCCCCAGCCTGCTTTCCAGTATCCTATTTGCCGTCATTGGGATGTCCTCTCAGGTGCCTGTGCGCCGGTCCCGTGCCTGCTCAGAGGATCGGATCCATCACGGGCCTGTGCATAGGCGCCTTCACGGTTCAAGCCTCAATGCTATGATTCACATTGAGAGCGCGGGGTGCAACGCAAAAAATACTGATAACACACCTGCTGCCTCAAATCAACCGTAACCCCTTTGGGTTGACAACACAGGACACAAAGTGTCAGTATTATAGGTTCCTTTGGGCGAAGGCGCTCCATGGCAAGTGCTCAGGCAAGTGCTCAGAACGGGTATCAGGGGTCAGGACACGGAAGGCGGTGAGTTTTCGTAATGCCGGCACGGCTGATTCGATTCCAAAGCCAGACTCGGTTAGTTGAACCGAAAAAGCGAGCGCTAACCCCGCAGCTTGCTGCGGGGTTAGCGAGCGTATCTAAAAAAGTCAGCGTTCTTTACGGTCGAAGATTCCCTGTAGCTTGCTACAGGGAGCTTCAAAGGATTTGACATGCGTCGCACTCGGTATGCGCTTCTCTTGGGCCTTTTGCTGCTTCTGTCGGCATGTGTCTCAAAGGTCAAGCCGCCTGTTGCAGCCCCGCGAGCACTGGTAAAGATTCCGGCCAAGCGGTTTCCCGGTTTTTCGGACGACATGTCTTACAGTTCTCTGGAAAGTGCCATGGAGCAGAGCCTTGACTACCTGAAGCGCCTCGATCCTTCAACGCCCTTTCGTTTTGGGCCCGACACCTTTACCGCGTCTCACCTCGCCGAATCAATCAAAGCCTTTCGTGAGATCATGAAACAAGCCCCTTCTGCTAATGAGCTCAGAAGAGCTGTGGCGGCTTCATTTTGGGTCTACAGGTCTGTCGGACGGGATGGGCTGGGTAAGGTTTTGTTCACCGGATACTACGAACCAATCCTTCGAGGGAGCCGGCATCCTTCACCCGCTTATTCCTATCCTGTTTATAGAAAGCCTGACGACTGGGTGAACATTGACCTGGGACGCTTTAATCCCGAATACGAAGGACAACATGTCATCGGCAGGTATGGCAATCAAACTGTCGTACCCTATTTTTCACGGGAAGATGTGGAATGCAAACGGCGTCTTGAGAACCAGGGATGTGAACTCCTTTGGGTCTCTGATCCAGTAGCCCTGTTCTTCCTCCACATTCAAGGGTCCGGGCGGGTGGTGTTGGAAGATGGAACGGTCCTGCACGTGAACTATGCTTGCAGTAATGGACGCCCCTACCGGAGTATCGGGAGATTACTCCTGGATGAGGGGGCGATTTCCTGGGATGAAATGTCCATGGAGCGGATACGCGCCTACCTGAGAAATCATCCTGACGATATGGAGCGCGTCTTCAATTACAACGAGAGCTACGTATTCTTCAGATTGGTCGACCGGGGCCCCGTGGGGGCGATTGAAGTACTTCTAACCCCTGGCCGTTCTGTGGCCACTGATTTTGGCCTCTTCCCCAAGGCTACGCTGGCCTTTATCGAGGCCGAGAAGCCTTTATTGGGCGGAGATGGCGCTATTGAGTCCTGGCAGCCCTTTGGTCGTTTTGTCCTCAATCAGGATACGGGTGGCGCCATCCGAGGTCCGGGGCGGGTAGATCTCTTTTGGGGAAGCGGCCCATATGCCGAGACGGCGGCTGGTTATATGAAGCATGACGGAACGCTTTTCTTCCTTGTACTGAAAGCGCGTGAGAGAAAGTGAAGAATCCACGTCCTCTTCGGGATGGGGATAATCGCTTCGCTTCGGCATCCAATGCCTTTAAGTAGCTATGGCTCATCCTCCCTATCCCTTTAACTGCCCGCTAAAGGGGTTTGCTTCAACTTGTGAACCTTACCAAAGAATCGGTTCTCGTCGGCTTCCCCAGTTTACCGTTACCGGTATTGGACACTATCGGAATCCACGATCATTCTGACCGGGCAGCCGTTGCTTGTTCTCCCACGGGCTTACACATTTATCGAGGGAACTGGCGGGAGGGGCTATGATTCTACTGGGTGCCTTCTGGCTTGCGTTCACCCAGATGGCAAGAAGGCCTAAGAGGCCAGCCTGACAGCCGAAAGTCATCGCACGGCAACGCACTGAACTTTATCTTTGAGCTTTTCCCTCAGCCCCTCAAGGTCCTCATCAGAGCATGTCGTTTCACCGAGAAGTTTTTCGTCCAGACATTTCGAGGAAACAAATTTCTGCAACACATACAATCGCGCCCCTTTTATCAAGGTTGTGATTTTTTGTAAGTCACTTTTTGTCAAGAGGGATTTCACGATCGTGGTGCGAAATTCGTAGGCGACACCTGAGCCCATGATGACCTGGATACTTTCTTTGATCTTGTCGGGATGGATGTTGGATCTAGTCATTTTGCGATATTTTTTCAGGGGTGCCTTCACGTCCATGGCGATATAATCCAGGAGTTCTTGGTTGATCAATTTTTCCAGCACGTCCGGGCGTGATCCGTTCGTATCTATCTTGATCGGGTAGCCTATCTCCTTAATGAGCTGGATAAACCGGACCAGGTCCGGCTGTATGCTCGGCTCACCGCCCGTAATGCTCACCGCGTCAAGCTTGCCCCTACGCTTTTCCAAAAAGGCAAATATGTCTTCCTCTGAGAGGCACTCGCCGAAAAGATGGGCTTCCACGAGTTCCGGGTTATGACAATAGGGGCATCTAAAATTACACCCCTGAGTAAAGACGATAGAGCAAATCTTTTCGGGATAATCTATCAAGGACACTCTCTGCCAACCACCAATGTTCATATGCCAAAAATGACGGTTTTATAAAAAGTCGATTTTACTCACTCCGTGAACATTTTGGGGGCCCTTAAGATGTTCAGCTAAAATGCTAACACGCAGTGAAGCTTTGCGCTCAACTCGGGCTAACGCCCTCAAACAGCTAGCATTTTTAGACGCTAAACATCCCAAGTGCCTTTCTCCCAAAATGCTCGATGTCGTTCGCAAAACACTTTTTACGAGTCTGTTAAAAATGAAAGACTTCACGAGTTCTATACTCTTCCTGCTTTCCCTTGTTCCATTGCTTCACGGGACGCAGGTAGCCCACGACGCGTGAATATATTTCGCAGGCTTCTTGACACGTCGGACATGTCTCCTGCTCCCCGGCCAGATACCCATGGGCGGGGCAAACGCTGAAAGTAGGACTAAATGTAAAATAGGGTAAACGGTAATTTTCACAGACCTTGCGAACCAACAGCTTAACGCTGGCGGGATTAGCAATCCGTTCACCGGCATAGGCGTGAAACACCGTGCCGCCGGTGTATTTTGCCTGGATATCCTCCTGCAGATCGAGGGCCTCGAAGATATCATCCGTAAAGTCAACCGGCAGTTGCGTAGAGTTGGTATAAAACGGAGGGAGATTTTCTTTTCTGTGTCCGTTGCCATTGGCGCATATGATATCAGGATGTCTCGCATGATCAATTCTTGCCAGCCGATACGATGTCCCTTCCGCCGGGGTTGCTTCCAGGTTATAGTTATCGCCCGTTTCCTTCTGAAACTCGAGCAATTTGGCCCTCATAAAATCCAGGATCCTTTTAGTGAATGCCTGACCTTTTTCATCACCGATGTCTTTACCGAGTAAATTCAAGCAAGCCTCATTCATACCCACCAGGCCGACTGTGGAAAAGTGATTCTTCCAATATTCGTTAAAACGTTCTTTGACCCCCCTTAGATAATACTTCGTGTAAGGATAAAGGTTCCCGTCCGTGAGCTTCTCAAGGACCTTCCTTTTCATGAGCAGGCTTTCCTTGGCAAGGATCATGAGCTTTTCCAGGCGCATGATGAACTCGTCTTCTGTCTCGCTCAGATAGCCAATCCTGGGCATATTAATGGTCACCACGCCGATAGACCCGGTCAGGGGATTGGAGCCGAAAAGCCCGCCGCCCCTTACCTCCAGTTCCCTGTTATCGATGCGCAACCGACAGCACATACTCCTTGCATCCTCCGGATTCATGTCAGAATTTATGAAGTTGGAAAAATAGGGCACGCCGTACTTGGCCGTCATTTTCCACAGGCAATTGAGATTTGGGTTTTCCCAATCAAATTCATTGGTTATGTTATAGGTGGGAATGGGAAAAGTAAACACCCTGCCTTTGGCATCTCCTTCTGCCATGACCTCCAGGAAGGCCTTGTTGAAGAGGTCCATCTCTTTCTGGAAGTCCTGATAGGTTTCTTTTTGCATCTGCCCACCGATGAGGACACTCTTATTGGCGTAATACTCCGGAACCGTCACATCCAAAGTCACGTTAGTAAAAGGGGTCTGGAAACCGACCCGTGTGGGCACATTGATATTAAAGATAAACTCTTGAAGGGCCTGCTTAACCTGTTTGTAACTCAAATCGTCATACCTGATGAATGGGGCCAAAAGGGTGTCAAAATTTGAAAAGGCCTGGGCCCCTGCCGCCTCTCCTTGAAGGGTATAGAAAAAATTCACGACCTGTCCCAGTGCCGTGCGGAGGTGTTTCGCCGGCCTTGTTTCCACCTTCCCAGAGACGCCCTTGAATCCTTCCAACAAAAGGTCAAACAGATCCCAGCCCACGCAGTAAACAGAGAGCAGGCTTAAATCGTGAATGTGGAGGTCCCCCTCCATATGGGCCTTTTTGATTTCCGGTGGATAGATCGCGCTCAACCAGTAAACCTTGCTGACCTCGGAGGAGATATAATTGTTCAAGCCCTGCAGAGAATAACTCATATTGCTGTTCTCGTTGATTTTCCAGTCGATTTTCTTAAGATACTGATCCACCAAATCGACCTCCATCTTATTGGCCATTTCCCTCAATCGTGCATGCTGATCACGATAGATGATATATCGCTTGGCTGTCCGGCGATATGGGGAAGACAGAAGGACCTCTTCAACAATATCCTGTACGTCCTCCACGCCCATGATTCTATCGCCAAAAGCCTTTTCCGCCAGGTTGAGAACCCTGATGGTCATCTTTCGGGCCCTCTTCTCACCAAATTCACCGGTGACGGCCCCGGCCTTTTCAATCGCACCGGTGATCTTCTCAGCATTGAATTTGACGTACCGCCCATCCCTTTTTCTGATCTTCATGTGCATGCGGCTTTCCTCCGGTCCGAACTATGGATTTTTGTACAATATGTGGTAGTGACGGTGCCTTATAATACTATATATACGCACATTGCAAGAGAAATTTGCAAATTTTGTTGGTCAGAACAATCTGCTGATATTTTGGGTGGTTATCTACATTTGACAGGCGATATACAATCAATCCGGCCGGCCTCGGTGGAGGCCGCCTCGCTTTTTCTGAGCACTGCCTGGGTGGGGACGAAGACGACCTGTCCCAGAGTCCCCGCGTCACGGCCCAATCAGGAGGGTGATGTCAGAAAACTGCTATGATATCAAATAGATATGAAAAATGGGAGGCAGGTGCTTATTCAGGTCCTTTCTTGACCAGACAGGTCAGCGTAACGGTGTCGTCTGAGCCGGGAGCAATTTTCAGGGATGCTGGGTTGAGTACCAGTCTAACTTGTGTTGTTTCCGTTTGTCTTATCTTGTCAAGGAGAACCTTTTCCGTGTAAATGGTTGAGATGTGCTCGAGTATTCGACTCCCTCCGATGACTGGAATCTTCTCAGGGTCCAGCTTAACCCCGGAAAGGATTAAATACTTGGGCAACTTCCCAGTCCAGTCAACCTGTATGGGCAACTCCTTCGTTACAGGGATATCTAGGGTCACTTCAACGGCCGGCGGTTTCACGGCTCTTAAGAGGACCCCCGGGGGGAGACTCACGTTCTCGGGGGTAATGTTAAAGGTGTTGCGTCCAACAACGGCTTTACTCAGGTCTAACCTCACATGAACTTGTTCAGCTCGAACAGATTTTATGAGGGCGCCGGATCCACTCAGATCGAGACGGACAGTATTGACCGATGTTTCAATAAGTTCCATTCCGGGATCACGGTTCATGTATTCTATAGGGACTTCAAGCGTAATCAGGGTATACAGGCCCCACGTAAAGCTGAACCATACGCCTGTGATGAACAGGACGGAAACCAGGGCCGCTATCCCAAGCTGAAGTCTTTTTCTCGTTGGATAGCCAGACGGTGGCGCCGTGATGCCAACGTGTTCCTGCAGCAGTTGTTCAAGCTGTTGCCGGCCATGGATAACACGGAGGCGGGAGCCCTTGGCTACAATGATATGGCCTCTTTCCTCGGACACAAGTATCACGAGGGCATCTGTGCTTTCCGCCAAACCGGCTGCGGCCCTGTGACGTGTGCCGTAATGTGAGGGCAGGTCCTGTCGGTGTGATAGAGGGAGGATAACGCCTACCTCCGTGACCCGGTCACCCTGAATGATCGCTGCACCATCGTGGACCGGGTTGTCAGGCCAGAATATACTCAGGATCATTTCCTTGGATAACCATCCACGCCAGGGGATGCCCCCCTGGACGACCTCGCTCAGGTCTTCCTTGCCCGGCAGGACGATCAAGGCCCCGGTGTGCCTTCGAGCCAGATCAAACACACCTTCTACCAGGCTCTCTATTCGCGTACTGGCTGCTTTGTGGGAGAAACCCCACAGAACAGCCTTGAGTTTCCTTGCCTGAAGAACGGAACGAATTTCATTCCTGAAGACAACAATGATAATGAAAGCGGCTACCGCCGTAATGCCCTGGATAGCCCAACTGGTTACGATTAAGCCCAAAGAAACAGCGACCCTCTGAAAGAACCATAGAAAGGCAAGCCCCATAATGACCCGGAACACATTGGTTCCTCTGAAAAGGACATAAAGGCGGAAGAGGATATAGCTGTTTAACGTGATATCGATGACATCCTGCCATCGAATACTGGAAAGAAAGGTCAAAAGGTCACTCATTGTCGATCAATCCGTGATGCTGAATCTTAATATGCGAAGGACACGGCCTTGCTCGTCGGTGATTTCCACGCGCCAGGGGCCTTTGTCGGTCTCTCGGAGTTGAATGCTGCTAAATGTTGACCAGCGGGGGGGCTGAAGGAACAGCTTCCTCTTCGTGTTCAGCTTGTCCCTGTGAAACCATTCCTGGTAAACAAATGTTCTTTCACGCACGGCATCAAAAGACGTGAAACAGGAAACCTTGTCGACGTCAACGGAAAAAACAATGGCCGGGTTCAGGGGCCTATAGTCCTTTATTCCTTCACACATGACTGCTTGAACCAGGGTCAACGCCCCGGACTGTGAGCCAGATGAGGCATTCCCAGCCTTTTGGGGGAAGGCCTGTGAAGGGAGGAGAAGGTCCACACAAAACAGCAGCATAAGGCACATACAGCATTTGCCTTTCAGTTCCTTGCTCATCTCCATTTGAATCTTAAGCCTTCTCACAGGTCTACTAGCTCTGAGACTGATTATGTGGTCCATGTCTTGTTGTGCGTCAAGAATCGTCAGTGGCGTATCATGTTAGCCTGACGAACAAGAACGGCCGGGATGTTTTCAAAAAATCGGAACAAGGCCTGCGCTCGCTTTTACGGTTCAAATGAGGAGGTACCAAAGAGGGGGATTTCTGTCAACGATTCTGTGCCGGCATTGGTGTTACTGGGAAAACGGAAACGAACCGAAGAGCCGCCTTCACGCAGAAACGAGATTCCCTGCTGTCGTGAAGCCTCTTGCGGCATTTTTCCTTGATATGAAGTGGGATCCTATTGCTATTGAGCAGCGTTGCTTGCTATATTGGTTGTGTATTAAGGTGATGAATCTCATCCAGGGCTTGCGTCCAAGACCAGGGACAAAAACCCGTCAAGATGCCGGCAGCGAGCCACACAACCAAGGAAGGCAAAGCCGGAAGGGAGCCGCAAACATGACCACCACCCAGTCTTCCCACCCGCCCAGCTTTATTCACAGCATCATCGCACAAGACCTGGAGACAAACAAGCACGAGGGTCGCGTCGTGACCCGCTTTCCACCGGAACCCAACGGTTATCTGCACATTGGGCACGCCAAATCCATTTGCCTCAACTTCGGCATCGCCGCTGAACACGAGGGCGGTGTCTGTCACTTGCGGTTCGATGATACCAATCCATGCAAGGAGGAAGCCGAATACGTGGAATCGATCAAGTCAGATGTTCGATGGCTCGGGTTCGATTGGGGCGATCATCTGTACTACACGTCTGATTACTTTGACCGACTATATGAATACGCCGTGCGTTTGATCAAAGATGGGAAGGCATACGTTTGCAGTTTGAGTGCGGAGGAGATCAGGCAGTACCGGGGCACCTTGACTGAGGCAGGCAACGACAGTCCCTATCGCACCCGTTCGGTCGAAGAGAATGTGGACTTGTTCGAGCGGATGAGGGCAGGCGAATTCGAGGACGGTTCCCACATCCTTCGAGCCAAGATTGATATGGCATCTCCAAATCTCAACATGCGAGATCCGACTCTCTATCGTATCCGACGGGTGGAACATCATAGAACAGGCAACGAGTGGTCCATTTATCCCATGTACGACTTCAGCCATTGCCTTTCAGATTCCATCGAAGGGATTACGCATTCGATCTGTACGCTGGAGTTTGAAGACAATCGCCCGTTGTATGACTGGGTGCTTGACGAATTGCACGTGGATTGTCATCCGCAGCAGATCGAGTTTGCTCGCCTTAATCTCAGTTATACCGTATTGAGCAAGCGGAAGCTCGTGGAATTGGTGGAACAGGGCTATGTCACGGGCTGGGATGATCCACGGATGCCCACACTGACCGGTTTGCGGAGACGTGGCTACACACCGGAGTCGATCCGAAACTTCTGTGAACGCATCGGTGTGGCCAAAAGAGATAGTATGGTCGACATGGCCTTGCTTGAACATTGCGTCCGCGAAGATTTGAACCTGCGGGCCCCGCGTGTGATGGGGGTCTTGCATCCTCTTCGTGTCGTCATAGAAAACTATCCGGAAGAGCGGGTGGAAGAACTGGAGGCCGTGAACAATCCGGAGGACCCCAGTATGGGAACACGGAAAGTGCCTTTTTCACGCGTGCTGTACATAGAACGAGACGATTTCCGTGAGGACCCGCCGAAAAAATTCTTCCGTTTAGCGCCGGGCCGTGAAGTGCGGCTGCGCTACGCCTATTTCATCACGTGCACCCGGGTGGTTAAGGATGAACAAACGGGCGAAGTGGTCGAAGTGCACTGCACTTATGATCCAGAAACACGAGGGGGTGGGTCTCCAGACGGACGCAAGGTCAAAGGAACGCTGCACTGGGTCTCAGCTGCGCACTCGCTTGAGGCAGAAGTGCGCTTGTATGATCGTCTCTTCGTGAGCGCAAACCCGGGCGGCGAAAAGGACGGGCCTGATTTCAAGACTTATTTCAATCCGAACTCGTTGCAGACGCTAATGTCGTGCCGTGTTGAACCCAGTCTGGCAGACGCCGCGCCAGGAAATCGATACCAGTTCGAGAGACTGGGCTATTTCTGTGTCGATACCGTGGATTCTCGCCCGGGAGCTCTGGTGTTCAATCGGACAGCGTCGCTACGCGATTCATGGGCCAAGATCGAAAAAGCGCAGAAGAACAAGGGGTAGGAAAACAGGGAGATCTGGGTCTTTTCCGTCTTACCGGGGGTTTGATTCATCAACAACAAACAATGCTGCTACAATGGCCCACGGGTCAGGAAAGAAGTCGCCCCGCCCATGGTCCATGACTGTCTGAACCCAATCACTGCGATGCCTTTCACGCCGGTATGGTTCGGCAAAAACGTATTGAATGATCATCAACTCAAAATCCAGCCTGCTCAAAGAATCGCTATCAGCAACCTGGGCCAGCAACGAGTCAACCCGGGAATCATTTGGTTCGAATTCCAACGTCGGAGACAGCCTGAAGGCGCGATTCATGTAAGTCTGATATCGCTCAATCCGAGTCGGCGGGACCCGGGTATAGAACGGCAACTTCTTTGGTTTTCCGGCCTTGCCCCGTGATTCTTGAGGTCGCCTTTTTTCGGGGCCCTTAAAAAGATTCTTAAAGCCCCGCAAACGGGAAATATTCCACTTTCTAAACAGACGCCAAGAATACCCCGCCATATGATTTCCTTTCCCCTGTTCAGGCTTTGGAGTGTTCGACACTCAATGCCTCGGCCCCCTTCCCAAATATATGAGCCTCGCCTTCACTGTATGGCGTCGTCTCCAATGGCGTTCACATGGTGAGATCTCGGGAAGAAGGGTTCAAAAAGGCTTAGGGCTAGCGGAAAAACACCTTCACATCTTGGCATCTCAGTTTCAGCCCATCTTTGACCGATGCCTCAATCGAACACCCCTCGAAATAGTAAGCTGTTCCTCGGGCATTGCTCAATCGGATCAGCCAAATCTAAACCAAATCCGAGCGCCAGTCCTGCGAACCTATTTTTGCGCGAACCCTTCAGGGAAACGTATGTCTGTTGCCGCCCCCATATGTATCTCTTACTCCTGACCGCTGTCAACTCCGAACTCCGTATGGCACGGCAAGATGGACCGACCTGCCTTTGCAGGGGCGTCGGTTCTGGACCGTAACAGACACACAAAACGGTTAGATATGTGTCACCTGCGGAGGCAGATTTTGAGCTGTTGCGCCATGCGGATTACCGGGTATTAGGGTGACAGGGGGGACACTACGGCGTTTTCCCAAATGTAAGAACCATGCAAATTAATGACATTTGCAGCATTATTATGTAATTACAAAGAGTTAAGCTCAAATCAGCGAAAAACGAAACCTGAGATATTGGGTATCGGGGGTTACACAAAGGGAAAACAACTGCCGATTGAGTGCACAAAAAGCAACAGCGCTCATTGAGTGCGGTCTAGGACTCGCGCAAGAATAATTTCACATTTTGGCATCTCACCTTCAGCCCATTTTTGACCGATGCCTCATTCGAAAACCCCTCGAAATAGCTCGCTATTCCTCGGGTTTTGCTCAATTGGATCGGCCAGATCTGAACCAAATCTGAGCGCCAACTCCGCGAACTTATTCTTGCGCGAGCCCTAAATTGACGTATTGAGAAAGCTAAAGAGGGGGACACGGACCCCGGCTGGATGAGACAGGGCGAGCTTGTGCGGGGGCGGCGGATAAGGCGAGGTGTTCTTAGTCGACTTTTATGATCAGGAGAAAAAGGTCTCTTATATGATTCAAGGCCGCCACGGTGATTTTTGCCTTCTGTTCCCCGATCTTATCTGTCTTCAAACGGGCAACATAGGATGAGGGGCTTTTCCCTGGGTGGCGAAGGCGCGTCTTGGCAAACGACATGAGTCTCTTGCGAGACGATTCACCCATGACTTCGGCAATATCCGCACCGATCAGGTCCATCTGGCCATACCCTGCCAGATCAGCAAAAGCTTGGTTGGCAACGAGAATAGCGTCCCCGCGGCTGATGACGGCCGGATCTTCTATCTCCTCGACAATCAAAAGCCTTTTCAGTATTGAACCGGTTCCGTCCAGCCGGCGGGACAGAGGCTGAACCACACTCTTACGGTTGAGCTTATATGTTTTCAGTATTTCAGGCAGGGGTATTTCATGATCGTCCAATACTCGGGCCGCCTCCTCTGCGGGAATCTTGTAGTTCCTTCCGACCCTGATGCCTTTAATCTTACCCTGCTCGACCCATCGCCTGATCGTCGTGTGAAACACGCCAAGCCACTGGGCCAACTCGGGGGTTGAAAAAAACGCCTTTTCCATGATGTGCTCCTGTTGGTTTGAAATTCGCTGTTGATCTAACATATCGGCACAGTATCAGTGAATCATTAGCCAGTGTCTCATCAGCCTTGATCGAGGAAGCAGGGGCGGACACCAAAAACGGCGTGTCAGCCCCCCAGGGGCTCTTGTGAACCGCAAGAGCGACCGCATTCCCTGTAGCTTGCTACAGGGAACCTCAATTGGTCGGCCCCCTTCGTGCCGCTAATGATTCGGATGCGTCAAATGGATGGTATGCACTAATTATGCCAGTACATGGGAGGCGTAGGAATATTTACTGCCCTTTTTAAGTATCTGATACAAGTACAAAAGTGAGAAGGGCACAGCGGGAAGGGCCTTTTAGCTGCCGAATTCAATGCCTTTGAAATGGGCAATTCTCTTCATATGGGCATTTTGTTGGAATCATCATAGAAAAAGCTCTCAGAGAGATGTGTTGACAGTCAGGCCGCATGGTGAAGAGTCTACCGCCTTTCGCCATGGGTCCATATGCTCGGTGAAATGGATTACCTGAAGTCACGGACGAGGATTTGAGGAGCGCTGCGTGTTCGTGAAGTAGTCCTTGTACTCCTTGACATAGACCCATCCAGACCAAACCGTGGCGGCGAGTATGACAGACATGATGAGATTGGCAACCGGGGGCAGCCTGAGGCTTACTTCTGGGCTGTACTGGCCGGAAGGGATCATAAAGAGCAGGATACTGCCACCTACCATCTGCACCAATGTCTTTATTTTTCCCCAGCGGTTGGCCGGGATAACGACCCCCATCTGCTGAGAGACGATAGCCCTGAGCCCGGTGATGGTCACCTCTCTTCCGACGATAATAATCGCCATCCATGCAGCTACGATCTGGTACTTGACCATGACGATAAAAGCGCTCATGGTGAGCAGCTTATCGGCCAAAGGGTCAAGGAAGGTCCCCAGGACACTGACCTCGCGACGGCTTCGAGCAAAGTATCCGTCCAAAGGGTCTGTGGCACAGGCAAGCACGAAGATTGAGGCGGCGACAAACCTGGTCCAAACGGGATCCGGAATGGTGAATACGATGAAAACGGGGACGAGGACAATCCGCAACGCTGTCACCTTATTGGCAAGGGTCATATAGACTTTCTCGGGTGCGCTTTCGGTTTTCATGTCTTTGTCCTCGTTGCAGACCACCAGCGACACCCTCCGTATTGTTCTCATGTCAGGGGACGGCTCAACGGCCAAGGATCGCGCAGGCCTGTTGAACCGCAAAAGCGAGCGCATTCCCCGTAGATTGCTGCGGGGTTAGCGAGCGTATCCAAAAAAGTGAAGCTTCTCCCACCCTAAAGGGCGGGGCTTCCCGGTGAGGAAGAAAAACAGTTTTTTTCCATAGCTCCCCTCGACCCCGTCCTAAAGGACGGGGCTAGCGGGGAGCAAGCCGGTCAGCGTTCCTTACCGTCGAAGATTCCCTGTAGCCACAGGGAGCTTCAATGAGCGAATCCGCTCAATGGACCGCGAAGAACGCCACGGCTTTGCGCAGCCGCTCTACCACACGACGCTGTCCCACTGTGATGAGGACATCAAAGAGTCCGGGCCCCTTCGGTTGACCGGTCACAGCTGTGCGAATGGCGTTGATCAATATCCCTGCCTTGATGCCGACCTCGTCAGCCATCTCACGGATTACCTTTTCGGCCGTTTCGGCGTTGAACGTTTCTATGGCTTGCAGGCGATCCGCCAGGATAGGGAACCATACTTTCAGTCCTTCGTGCTTGAGGACGTTCTTTTTCAACGCCTTGGGTTCGATCGGATAATCGTCGGAAAAATAGGCACGACCAAGGGTCGCAAAATCCGTGGTCACATGATACCTGGTTCGAACGAGGTCGATTGTCTGAAGGAACCAATCGCGCTTTGTCCCCTCAAATTCAGGATCCCAGATGCCGGCTTTTTCCAACTGTTCTCTGACGTACGGCTCGATTTCTTCAACGGGAAGCGTTCTCAGGTAGTGGGTATTGATACTGATGGCTTTTGGGTCGGTAAAGAATTTTGGATCGTTCTTCCTCACGTCAAAGATCGCATTGGCGCGACTGATGCCTTCCAAGGAAAATGCTTCGATCAATTCATCCTTGGAAAAGATTTCTCTGGAGTTGGAGGTGGACCATCCCAGAAGGGCCAGATAGTTGACAAATGCCCATGGCAGGAACCCGCGCTCCTTGTAAAAATGGACCGCAACCAGTTCGCCGTGGGTGCGTTTGGAGATCTTGGCCTTTTTGGGATCCAAAGTCAGGGACATGTGCGCGAACCTTGGAACCGGTGCATCAAGGGCCTTGTAGATCAAGATCTGTTTTGGTGTGTTTGCCAGTCCATCTTGTCCGCGAAGGACGTGGGTCACTCGGTCACGGATGTCATCAACAGCATTGGAGAGGACGTATAAAGGCTGCCCATTGGAACGGACGATGACAAAGTCCTCTATGTCTGCATATTTTTTCTCAATAATGCCGTAAACGATATCCTCAAAACTAACAAACCCTTCCCCACGAGGCACCTTCAGGCGGATGGTGTATGGCATTCCGGCCGCTTCCTTTTTCGCAATCTCCTGAGGCGTCAAATTGCGACAGGTGCCGTCGTACTGCAACGCGGCCTTTCTCTTGCGCGCCAGGTCGCGTTTTCGATCAAGCGCCTCTTTTGTACAAAAACACTTGTAGGCGTGCCCCGATTTGAGGAGCTTCTGTGCGGCCGCCAAATGATCCGAGATGAACTGAGACTGGAAATAAGGGCCTGCGTCCCAGCTAATGCCCAGCCATTTCAGGCTTTCAATGATGCCTTGAATCGATTCTTCGGAAGACCTCTCCTGGTCCGTATCTTCGATCCTCAGGATCAGCTTGCCGCCTGTCTTTTGAGCAAAGAGCCAGTTGAATATCGCTGTCCTGGCACCGCCAATATGAAGGTAGCCGGTGGGGCTTGGTGGAAAGCGTACGATGACTTCTTGTCCCGTGTCCCGTTTGCCTTTCTGCATAATGTGTCTTTACAAGATAGATACAATTTTGTATAGAAGAATGTCTTTCTGAACACATTAATTTGCGCAGGGGGGTTCTCATGGCAAGAAAGGATTTGCTGGAATCGACTGAGAAAAAGGGGTCAACCTCTAAGAGCAAGGTCGCATCTAAAAAAACCGCCCGGGCAGCGGCTCCGAAGAAGAAAGCTACGAAACAGCAGGGGAAGGCAGGACAAAGGGCTGCTCCGGCCAAAAAGGCAGCAGCGAAGTCAAAGCTGGCAGCGAAGTCAGTTCCCAAGGTCAAGGAAAAGGCGGCCGTGGCAGCGGGATCAAAGGCAAAGGCCAAAACCCCGGCCAAGACAAAGGGGAAAAAGGCGGCAGCACCGAGAAAACCGAAGGTGTCGAAGAAGGACGTGCTTTTTAGAGATTTTGGTACCATGGCAGCCAAAGGGCCGGGAGATAAGCGTGCCCGCGAGCCAAAGGCGCCGTTGAAGCTTCCTGAGGCGCCGCCGTTTGTGACA
>Ga0307444_1000257_pt1 | contig 27262 bp, 25 predicted proteins | sample SalMarSW160340MG_FD_202145 | JGI IMG/M metagenome (GOLD analysis project Ga0307444, IMG submission 202145) | Salt marsh sediment microbial communities from the Plum Island Ecosystem LTER, Massachusetts, United States - SW1603-40 | ecosystem: Environmental > Aquatic > Marine > Intertidal zone >...
CCTTCGTAATCGCCGCGGTCAACGCCGTCTTCCCGTGATCAACATGCCCGATCGTACCGATGTTAACATGCGGCTTCGTTCGATCAAACTTTTCCTTCGCCATACAATTCCTCCTTATCAGATAAAATTAGGTGACTCGTTAAATGGTCAAGTTTTTCGGCCATTTATTAGTTGACCTTTTAATTTATTAAATAAACATTAAGTATATATAAAATCATGGATTTGTCAATAGCAAATATAGACTAATCCCGGATCTTGATTAGCACTTGGGTTGTTAACTAAAGAGGCAGCCTAGTGATCGAAATCACCAGCAAAATCGTCTATTATTATACCTATAATAGGGGGGATGTCAATAAGAAAAGAGGGGCAATAGGTACGGGTTAAGAAGCTGGATATCTTACGATTCCAGCATCCATGCCTAAACCCTATTATTTGACTATTCCTTATTTTTCTTTATTCTCCAGTATTTTCGGCGCCTGAGCTTTAAAAAAATGAAGAGTCCTACCAGAACGATGAGGATCGGCCAATCCCGGTAAAAAGAAAAGATAATGATACCGTAATTAGACGCCCATATCCAGGCGCCCACGACGATCAATAAAATCGCAAACCATGTTCCACAACCCATAAGGCCTCCTATCACAAATGGTTTTTGGGTTTGGGCTTTGAAACTAGGAAAACAGAAAATTCCAGCATCCTGCGCCAAACCTGATAACCGTTCTTATCCATTTTTCTTAATAGCTACATCACCTGATTTATTGTTGATGTTTATCATCGCTTTGGGTTTATTTATTATCCCTTTCAAAAAATGGGCATCTTTTTCTTCATCTTTGAGTTCGAACTCACAATCAATGTCACCCTCTTCAGTTTCAATATTTATCTTGGTTTCGATCTTTTCCGGGAGTCTAAGAGTAATGTCGCCGCTCCTTGACACAATGTTGACTTCATCGAGTTTTTGATATTCAAAGTCTATGTCACCAGAGACTATATTTACTAGCAGGCTGCCAGACAGGCCTTTACCACTAATGTCACCGGAAACTGATTCTATGTCGATCTTCCCAACGATATCAGTGATCGTTATATCACCAGAGATCCCCTTGATCGCCAGGTTTGTATTGTGATCACTGAGGATTTTGATATCGCCGCTCAATGCTTTGATCTTGAGTCCATTATCTTTCTCTTTTGTCCTCACGAACCCATCCTTTTGTATTTCGGTGGTATCTCTGGATTCTCCGATGATGTTAATGTCACCACTTATACCTTTAAATTCAATATCGGATTTCTTTGGGAACTGAATAGTCTGTGAAGAATCACCGTGTTTTGTGGAGGTTTCTATTGCCGTCGCTATTATTTCCGGAAGGCCTTCCAAGGAATGCCATAATTCAAACTTCTTTCGCTTGCTCCCTTTATCAGACTGCGCCAGTGCCTCAAGAAGGCGTGCTGCTTCATCCGAGTTGATCTTGCCCTGCTCAAGTAAGTTGAGTATCCGTAGTCTTTCATTCAATGTACACCTCCACAAACTCATCCTTTTCATCATCCGTGACCTCAACGAGCTTATAACAGCCACCTTCGCTGATTTCATCAATTATTTTGTCGATTATTTCAGGTGTGAATTCATCGAGGGCGATTTCTTTACCATGAATATTTATTTTGTGGCCTTCAGGGACAACACCTTTAAATGCCGTGCCGATTTTTGAAGCTAATTTTAACACGCTTATCGGGATATCGACCTTGACTTTCTGTTTATTCTTTGCCTTATCAAAAACGCGGACTCTGAAAAAGCGTGCTCTTTCCTGGGATTCTTTTATTGCACCAAGAAGCCGGTCTGCTTCTTCTGGTGTTAATTTGCCTTTAGCAACCATATCTAGGATCTTTTTTCTTTCTTCAGACACGATACCTCCTTTAATAAATGGTTATTCTAACCTCAACTTATCTTTTTTTTACGATATGCTTTACTAATTCTAAAACACCGATGATAATCAGTATTACAGGCCAGTCGCGGCGCCATGTAATATCAAGGATATTAAGGTTACCCAGCCAGATCAGCAGACCTGCTGCTATTAGCAGAATGCCTCCAGACAACCGGTAGTAGATATGTCTCATTTTTTTCTCCTTTGTTTAAGGATAGCAACGGCTTCATCAACCGAGATATTCCCTTGAGCAAGAGCCTCGATCGGATCTTCGTCTCCCTGGATCGGCGAGAGTTTAAGCGCGGTCAGTAATTTCTCGATCTTTGCCTTAATCGTTGGATAAGATATACCGAGTAGTTTCTCGATATCTGTGATCTTGCCTTGAGCGCGAAGAAATATCTTTAAGAATTCGTGGTCTTCTTCAGATAGCTGACAGAATTCGCATGGTGAGAAGTCTTTTCTCACCTTGAGGTCACATTCTGGACATTTCAGTTCACTGATGACCATTTTTGTACGGCATGAAGGACAACTTAATATTTTTAAATTCATACTACATTATAATAAAAATTTTTAATTTGTCAAGGGGTAAAATTGAATAAATTTAATTTTTGATGAATATTGATGGGTTGTCCTCGTTATTGTTTCGTAATTACGACCAGAAAAACGAATTGTGAATGCGGTTTTTTATCTTTTGCTATGATTTTTAAGGATATACGCGATCTAGCATCCGGGGAAAGGGTATTGTTTCACGGAGGTGTTTGATCCCGCATATCCAGGCCACAGTTCTTTCCAAACCAAGACCAAAACCACCATGTGGGCAAGTACCATACTTACGCAGATCAAGGTACCATGCATAAGTATCCTCTGATAGTTCATGTTTTTTAATACCCTTAAGCAGGGTATTAAAATCATCTTCACGTTGACCACCACCAATGAGCTCACCAGAACCTTCTGGACCGATCATATCGACGCTTAAAGACAAAGAGCTGTCCATAGGATCGCGTTTCATATAAAAGGCTTTGATATCAGCTGGATAATGATGGATAAATACCGGTTTTTCAAATGACTCGGAAACAATAGTTTCGTGTGGTGCACCAAAATCGTCGCCGAGTTTGAATGATTTATCCTTTTTTTGGATGATTTCGACTGCTTCGTTATAGGTGATCCTTGGGAATGGTTTTTTAATTTTTTTCAACACTTCAATATCCCGTTCGAGTATCTCCAACTCAGTAGTCTTTCTGGCGATGACACGCTCTATTGTATAGGCGACCATTTCTTCAGCCAGGTCCATGATCCCATCGAGCTCAATATAAGCGACTTCTGGTTCAAGCATCCAGAATTCAGTGAGATGACGTCTGGTTTTGGATTTCTCGGCCCGGAAAGTAGGTCCAAAACAATATACCTTACCAAGAGCAGCGGCAGTCGCTTCATTATACAACTGACCGCTCTGGCTCAAGTAAGCTTTTTGGTTATAATATTCAACCTCAAATAAAGTCGTTGTTCCTTCAACAGATGCAGGCGTGAGGATCGGACAATCTGCGCAGATAAAACCTCGTTCATCAAGATAATCCCGGCAGGCTTTAATTACCTCATGTCGGATACGCATGATGGCATTTTGTTTTTTTGACCGAAGCCAGAGATGTCTCAATGGTAACAGAAATTCCACTGAGTGCTCTTTGGGGGTAATTGGATATTCCTGGGCGAGTTGAACTATTTGTAGATCTTTGACGATTATTTCATAACCCCCAGGAGCGCGGTCTTCTTTCTTAACCGAACCGGTGAGGACGACTGAAGATTCACTGGTGATCTTATCGGCCAGTTCAAAGATCGGATCAGCTACCTCATCTTTGGTGATCACCGATTGGATAAGACCAGTTCCATCGCGTATAATAAGAAAACGGATCTTACCGCTGCTGCGTTTATTATACAACCAGCCTTTTACAGTTACGTCTTTTGTTTCGTACTTCCCGATATCTTCAATGTAAACATGCATAGACTAATATACGCTATTTCTCTTGTAAGTCAAGGGCAAGCTGTTGAAGGCGTTGACAAAAATAAAATGCCATGTATAATAGAAGATATGAAAAAGGGGCTTGTTATTATCCCGACGTATAACGAAGCTGTTAATATTAAAAAGATAATCGAGAAAATATTGTCCCTGCCAAACCGGCTCGATATCCTGATCATTGATGATAATTCGCCAGATGGTACAGCCAAGATCGTTGAGGTTCTTTCGCGGACAAACAAAAAAATTCACCTCATGCAAAGGCCGCGAAAAATGGGTTTAGGCACTGCTTATGTCCTGGGATTTGGTTATACCTTAGAAAACGGCTATGATTTCGCATTTGAAATGGATGCTGATTTTTCGCACAACCCGGATGATTTACCGAGGTTCATTGAATTATTGGATGACTACGATTTGATCATCGGCTCACGTTATGTGACTGGTATAAGTGTTGTCAACTGGCCAATGAAACGTCTCTTACTCTCCTACTTTGCTTGTTTGTTCGCAAGGATCGTGACCGGTATGAGGATCAAGGATCTTACGAGCGGTTTCAAATGCTATTCTAATAGGGCGCTGAAAAGTGTTAACTGGCAGGGGTTTAAAGTGGATGGTTATGGGTTTCAAATACAAAGCGTTTTTTGTGTTCGCCGAGCCGGTTTAGAAGTCAAAGAAATTCCAATAATTTTTGTCGAACGCCGGCAGGGTGAATCAAAGATGTCAAAAGGAATAATCTGGGAAGCATTTTGGTTAGTTTGGAAACTGCGGGCCAGGTCGATATTAGGGAAAAAATGCATTTAGATATCGTTATCGTAAATTACAACTCGGGTTTTCACCTGTTGAATTGTCTGAAATCGTTGAGTGTCAATAACGGCACCATGAACGGTCGCCTGGTAACCGTTTATGATAACGGTTCTTCTGATGGGAGCCTGCAGCTTGCCCGAGATTCTTTTCCAAAATTGCGGTATATCGGTAATCATAAAAACCTTGGTTTTGCCGCCGCAGTCAATCGTGCAGCGCAGACACTGCAGAATGAGTACTTTCTATTGTTAAATCCGGACATCGTTGTATTCCCAAATGCCGTGGATTCTATGTTGGAATTCATGAGGCAGCATCCAAGATGTGGTATCCTCGGCGGTGAGATACTCAGTCCATCCGGGTTTCGGCAACATACATGCCGGAGATTTCCTCATTACTTTAATGTACCTTTTGGTCGCCGGTCTTTAGCAAGACGGATATTTTCGAATAACGAGTTTTCCAATAAATATCTTTACCTTGATCTAGATTACCGATGTCCTCAGAAGGTTGATTTTGTAGAAGGCTCTTTGATGATGATAAGAAGAAAAGCTGCAGAAGAAGTTGATTTTTTTGATGAGGATTTTTTCCTTTACCTTGAAGACGCTGATCTTTGTTACCGCCTAAAAGAGAAGGGTTGGGAAACCTGGTGGTTGCCGGAATCATATGCGATACATTATCGCGGTGAAAATTTTCGAACCGATAATATCCACCCGGCAATGTACCACTCTCGCGGTTTTTATAGATTTTTCAAAAAACACTATCACCCTTCAACGCCTTTAAGGTGGTTATTAAAAACCTTTCTGTATTTCAGATTAGTGTATGTAATTTCAACCGAGTTTGTTAAAAAGGTATTTCATGATACTAATTTTAGTCCTCGTTGCTGAAATTAATATTCAGCCGTATTACTATACAAATACTAACTATTACTATGAGATAGTCAGTCAAGATTCGGTCGTATATGGTGCGACCAGCGGCGGTATCATAGCCTATGATCGTCGATCCAGGGATTTCCAGGTGCTTACAAATACCGATGGACTGCAGCTAAACCGGCAGCATTGTCTTGCGCTCGACAGTACCGGTTTTATCTGGGTCGGTAATGAACTGGGGCTTGCTTTGGTTGATAATGATTTCAATGAAATATGGATTTATCCAGCAGAACATCTAACCGGGACAAATACACAGGATATCGTTTGTTTGCGCGACAGTATTTACATAGGATCAGCTGATGGTCTTCTGTTCAATAATACAATGGGTACGACCGATGATTTTTCAGATGACGTGAGGATGAAGATACGTGAGCCTGAAGGATTGCCTTCAAAGAATGTTTTGACCATTGCACTGGACGATACGAGCATCTGGGTCGGTACTGACAATGGTCTTGTGCGTTTCAATAAAAATTTTTCAGTATTTGAACAGTACTCTACTGTACATGGGCTCTTGAGCAATCATATCAACAAAATCTTCATAAAAGACACTTCTATCTATATCGCTACTGACATGGGTTTGAATAGTTTTCAGGGGACTTATTTTGATACTTTGCTCACAGGCGAGAGTATTAATGATGTGAATCAGCTTGGTGATTCGCTCGTTCTTGCCATGGATTCAATTTCTCAAGTCGCTATTTTTTATCAAGGTATCCTGAGCATCATAAATAATGGCATACCTTATCTGTGCAAGGTTAATTCTTTACTGAATATGAACGGTGAAATTCTCTGCGGACTTGGTAACCGCTATGCGCGCGATCATTTTGGCGAAGGTCTTGGTCAATACAGTTTCAGTAATAATGTATGGGAGCTTACCAGGAATAACTGTCTGCCGTCCAATCATATATCCGATATAACGGCAAATGAATACGGTATTTTTGTCGCCTGCGGATCACGGTCGAGCGATTCGAGAGGATTTGCCTGGTTCGACGGCACCGCGACATGGATAAATTTCTCCACTGATTCGATCATTCCATCGAATAGAGTCCATCGTTGTGAGACAGCACCAGATGGTAAGGTGTGGTGCGCGATGAATGCATTTCCAAATAGTGCTTCATCGGTGATGGCTTTTTCATTTGATCCCGAATCAAAGGAATGGGAATTCATGTATAACCTGTATCATGGTATCGACAGCACCGTAGCGGTCTGGGATATTAAATTTGATCGGAATAATAATATGTTTTTGGCTTTGGCTGGGCCATCTGATAAAGTGTGGGTAATCGACTCGACTCGTGAGCAAGGCTATTTCCTTGGTGATAAAGAGAGCGGTTTTATCGTTGAAATGGCATTGGATTCAGAAGGGAAGATCTGGCGCACTTTTGTAACTGAAAAGACCCTGCTCATGATCGATACAAAGAATACTCTATTTGATAGAAGTGACGACAGCAAGGGTGAGTTCAATACTGCGGACGGTTTGGTGTCAAACTATGCTTATGGCTGTGCGGTTGATGGCGCAAATAATTTGTATATAGCAAATGAATCGGCCCTGGTCATTTATGATGGAGTCGATTTTTCATCAGTCTCAAATGTCTCATCAGGTGAACTTCTGGATGTGGAACTCGATTCTGAAGGGAGGGTTTGGGTCATGGCCCGGGATGGGATCTATTATTATGACCCGATACAAAACATTATCGATGGCTGGCGATACTATGAAATCGGTGTGAATATCGAGTTTCTTGATTTTTCCAATGAGCTTATTCAGGTGCAGGGATTTGAATTTGATCCCTTAAGAGGATGTTTCTGGCTAGGCGGCGAGACCGGGTTACTGAAGATCGCAGTTGAGAATAATACGGTTACTCAGCTTGACAGCATTTTGATCTACCCGAATCCAGTACTCGGGGGCGGGGTCCTGCGCATCAAATATCTACCCCGAGATGCATTCGTCAATATATATTCGATATCAGGGAGAATGCTCATTGATGACCTGCAGCCAGATCATGTTTTCGGCGAAGTTGTCTGGGACATCCCTGAAGATATTAGTAGCGGACTTTATTTTGCCCTGATCAAATCTCATTTCTACGGTAATAAGGTATGTAAATTTGCGATCGTTAGATGAGCCATACCAAAGCCCGTTCATTAACAATCAATATCAGTCGATAGAATGCACGAGTTCGGTATAACCAAAGCTCTTGTTGATCTCTGCAATACCGAGGCAGAGAAAAATAATCTAGCGAAGATCTACAAAATCCATTTGAAAATCGGGAAATTTACCGGGTTTTCACCTGATTCAATCAGATTTTACTTTGAATACCTCAAGACCGGTACAAAATGTCAGGATGCTGAGATTACATTCAATGAAGTCCCGATACGCATCAAATGTGCCAGCTGTGGTAAAGAGAACAAGATCGAAGAACCGATCCTGGTCTGCCCTGATTGCGGGAAAATGACGATCGAAGTAATATCAGGCAGAGAATTTTATGTAGCGAGTATTGAAGGTGATTGATCAAAGCGGTGTTTTAAAAAGTAATTCACTGCTAAACATAAGAGACTTTCAAATAGTCGAATGATGTGTGTTTAAATAAGGAGAGATCATCATGAAGAAGATTAATGTGCTAAAGCCGGTTCTTGTGTCGAACAAACAGCGAGCGCAAGAAAACAGGCAAAAATTCGACCGCATGAATAGCCTGGTGATCAATATTATCGCTTCACCTGGCGCCGGTAAGACGAGTATTATCGAAAGGATCGTTCAATATTTCAAAAGAAAGGTTAAGATATTGATCATTGAGGGAGACATTAGGGGACAGGTTGATAGCAAGCGTCTGGCTAAACTCGGAGTTGATGTGGTCCAGATCAATACTCTGACAGCCTGCCATCTTGATGCCTTTATGACCGCCCAGGTATTACCCAAGATAAAAAAGAAATATGACCTTATTCTCATTGAAAATGTTGGGAATCTTGTATGTCCAGCAGAGTTTGAGATAGGTGAGGATTATAAGCTGGCGATATTATCGACACCTGAAGGCGATGATAAACCTATGAAATACCCGCTTTTATTTCATCTTGCCAGGATCGTGATCATTAATAAAAGTGATCTCCTTCCCTTTGTTGATTTTTCAATAGATGCAGCAAAAAAGAATATTATGAGAGAAAATTCAAAAGCAAAAATTTTTGAGGTGTCGGCTAAAACCAGTGGAGGTTTTGACGATTTTTATTTATTTATGGAAAAAGAACTGAATGCAAAAAAGAAAAAGGGCAAGACTAAAGGTTAAGGGCGTTGTCCAGGGAGTCGGCTTTCGACCTTTTATTTATCGAGTCGCTACGGAAAATCACTTAAAAGGGTATGTACGTAATACAACGAATGGTGTTGATATCGAAATCGAAGGTAGCGAGAAGGATATTTATGGTTTTGTTAAAAAACTGCAGACTCAGAGTCCAAGAGCGTCGCGGATAGATACATTAGAGGTTGATTACCTCACTCTCAAATCATATAAACGCTTTACGATAAGAAAGAGCAAGGTCGGGAAGGGTTTTACCCAGATTTCCCCGGATATCGCTACCTGTCGCTTATGCTTAAGAGAATTCAACGAAAAAAAAGATCGGCGCTACAAATTTCCTTTTATCAATTGCACTAATTGCGGACCGAGATATTCGATCATCCAGACAACACCCTATGACAGAAAAAATACCTCGATGAGGGATTTCTCGATGTGCCAAGAATGCGCTGCAGAATTCAGCGATGTTTTAGACCGAAGATTCCATGCCCAGCCTGATTGCTGTGCTGACTGCGGGCCAACATTATCACTTTTTACACGAACCGGGATCAAAGTGCGATGTGATGACCCTGCTGCTAAAACTGTTGAGTTACTAAAACAGGGTAAGATCATCGCGATAAAAGGCCTCGGAGGTTTCCACATCGCATGCGATGCTACTAATAAAAAAGCGGTATGTCGACTGAGGATCCTTAAAAATCGTCCAACCAAGCCTTTTGCAGTAATGACAAAGATCAGTAATATCTCCCGGATCAGCGATATCTCAGCGCAAGAACGAGATGCGATGAGTTCACCGATCGCACCAGTCATTCTTTTGCGAAAGAAAAAAAGTGTTATTTGTAACGCAGTAGCTCCAAATAATCCTTATCTGGGAGTCATGGTCCCCTATACGCCGCTGCACTATCTTTTGCTCGAGCATATTCCGTATCTGGTCATGACAAGCGCCAATATTCAGGATGAACCGATCATTATCGATGATCATAACATTATCGCAAAACTGGGGCATATTATTACTCACTACCTGACCCATGATAGAGCTATTCTGAATAGATGTGATGATTCAGTCGGTTTCTACTTGATCAATAGGGGATTCTCAATAATGAGGCGTTCCCGGGGCTATGCACCTGCCCACATCGATCTTCCATGCGCGGTGAGACCGAGTCTTGGTGTGGGTCCTTATCTTAAAAATACATTTACTCTCGCCCGGCAAAAAGAAGCCTATGTTTCACCTCATATCGGCGATCTTGATAACCGCGAAACCATGATCTTTTTCAAAGAGATGGTCAGAAAATATAAGAAGTGGTTTCGTATAGAACCCGAACTGATAATCCATGATTTACATCCGGATTATCTCTCCACCAAGATCGCCAAGTCCATGAAAGGTAAGAAGATCGGCGTACAACACCATATCGCTCATGTTGTTTCATGCCTTGCTGAACATGGTATTTCAGAGCAAGCCATTGGTATCGCCTTTGATGGCACTGGCTATGGCACAGATGGAAAGATCTGGGGGAGCGAATTTTTTATCGGTGATTTGAATACACAGAAGCGTGTTGCGCACCTGGAATACCTACCTCTTCCTGGCGGTGAGGTGAGTATAAAAAAACCCTATCGTATCGCTCTTGCGTATGTGAAAAAGTTACTCGGCAGCAAGATGCCGGGATCTTTAAAAAGTCTACTGCCTAAGGCATCAGTTCAGGAAATCAGGGTTATCAGTCAAATGCTGGATCAAGATCGTAATCTTGTCTACACATCGAGTATGGGACGTCTTTTTGATAGTGTCGCGGCGATTCTTGGATTGATCGAGGAGATCACTTATGAGGCAGAAGGTGCCATCAATCTTGAATATACAGCTCGAACCGGGGTCAAGTCGCACTACCCTTATGTTCTTGAACCGACCGAACCTATGATCATCAGAATTGCGCCGCTTTTTGAGGCTCTGATTCGCGATACCAGAAAAGGTCTTGCTAAAGGGGTGATCGCGGCGAAGTTCCATAATACAATCGCTGCGTTTGCTCTTGATGTAACAATAAAATTGAGTAAACTGTATAGAGTGAAGAAAGTCTGTTTAAGTGGCGGTGTCTTCCAAAACCGCTATTTATTGAATTTATTGCTGGTAAAATTAGAGGATGCTGGTTTTCAGGTTTTTTTTCACGAGAGATTGCCGACCAATGATGGGTGCATTTCTTATGGACAGGTGATTTTTGGCAATGCCAAGAGCAGACAGTAAACATTAGGGAGTAGCCAATATGTGTTTAGGTGTCGTCGGTAGAATAGAAGAGATAAAAGAAGAGAACGTAGCGGTTGCTGAGATAATGGGTGTAAGAAGGGATATTTCAATAGTACTCGTACCAGAAATAAAAGTTGGTGAATATGTTATGATCCATGCTGGTTTTGCTATCAATCCTATCGATGAAGAAGCCGCAAAAGAAACCGAAGCTTTAATAAGTGAGTTTTTGAAATATTCTCAACCACCCAGAAGATAATGATCCTTGGTTTGCTGTTTATTTTTATCCCCGCAGATTTCCCGGTGAGCACGGAATATCTTTCCCAGCATTATCCGGTCGTTTGTTTTGTCAATGACCAATATTATGTGTTCTGGACTGATTTGCGATTCTACTCACCGGATCGCTCGATCTTTAGTGCGCGGGTGGCAAATGACGGCACGGTCATTGATCCTGATGGACGACTTCTAATAAGAGACCGGATCATAAAATCATCGGTTGCGTATGGCGGTGGTAACTTTCTGGTCGTTGTTCAGGACAGTTGCTGAAGCATGGCCGATATTTTTGGTGTGCGGGTCACACCAACTCTTGATACTCTTAATACTTTTATTATCTGTAATGATCCTGGCGGACAGGTTGACCCTTCAGTCACTTTCAACGGTGAGAATTTCCTTGTTGTCTGGTCAGATCCGTATTATCGTCGCAACCCCGGGATCGTTGCTGCTTTGGTGACACCGCAAGGTGTTGTTATTGATTCGGCTATTCATATTGGTGACGGCCATGATTACCCGGATATTGTTTTCGATGGTAGCCGTTCCCTGGTTATCTGGCACGAAGATTTTCTCGGCGTTGTCGGCAGATTTGTGGATAATTCAGGTCAACCAGAAGATTCCAGTTTTATAATCTCCCGCATTACTGGTTCCTCAACAATGCCAAGGATAGCTTTTGGCAATAGTATTTATCTGGTAGTATACGCTGATTTTTGCTCCACGGGTACTGATCTCGATATCTTCGGACAGCTCGTTTCACCCCAGGGGCAAATAGTGGGTAGTGAGATCACAATCGCCGGCGGGACGCCAGGACAGTCTTTCCCTGATGTTGACTTTGATGGGTCTGATTTTTTTGTCGTCTGGCAGCAGAATAATAACACTGTCTGTGGCCGGTCCGTGTCGATCGATGGGCTTTTACTTGGCGATGAGCTGCAGATATCCCAGGATACTTTTTACAATAGAGAAAACGCTGCCTTATCAGCCGGTTTAGAAAACTATCTTGTAGTCTGGGGCGAGTTCCATGAGGATTCTGATATTTACGGTAATATTGATATCTCCATCGGAGTCGAGGAAAAATCAGTTCAGCCGGTCGGTCATAAGTGTCCCGCGATCATATCAGGTCCTTTAATTATTGATCGTTCACAGAACGTAATAATCTATGATGTAGCCGGACGGCAGATCGATCCTGATAAATTAAAACCCGGTGTATATTTTTTAGTTGATGACCACCGAAAAGCTGAGAAGCTGGTGAAACTAAGATGATGACCCTAACTGTAGGATATGGATGTTATTGATTAAGACCACTAATAAGTTGTTGTAATAGGTCGCCTGCTTTACCCTGGATTGATATATCAACGATTGAACTGACCGGAGTAGGTTCGAGGTTGATCTCGATCGTTCTGGCATTATTTTGTCGGGCGATCTCCGGGATCGCCGCTGCCGGCCATACGACCCCAGATGTCCCGCATATCAAGGCAGTATCTGTATGACTGAGAAAATCCTGAGCCCGCTGCCAAATGGCATGGGGGATTGATTCACCAAACCACACTACATCCGGGCGCAGCAGACCGTCGCAAGAACATGTCGGTAAGATCTTGTCTGATTTCTTTTCAGGAATCTTATATGGTGCGACTCTATCGCACCGCAAACAGCGCGTTCTAAAAATATTACCATGGAGTTCCAGGATATTTCTTGAACCGGCACGTTGATGAAGGCTATCGACATTTTGGGTGAGTAAGAGAAAATGGGGCATGATCTCTTCAAGTTTGACCAGAGCATAGTGAGCTGGATTAGGTTCTGCGTTTACGATCAGACTTTGACGCCAGTGATACCATTCCCAGACCAGAGCAGGATTTTTTTTGAAGGCCTGGGGTGTAGCCAATTCAGTAGCTGAATAATTCTTCCACAAACCTGAAGAACCACGGAAAGTCGGGATACCACTTTCTGCTGAGACGCCCGCACCGGTCAGGACGAACAGAGTCTGTGTTTCTTTAAGAATGGTGCAAGCTTCATGAATCAACTTTTCCGTTTCCATAAACCCTTGCTAAAACCCGAAGGGAGGATTTTAATTATTTGAATATTGGTATCGTTTAGTATTTCGAATTCAGGATTTAGAATCTGTATTTTATCCCGATACGCCCGGGTTCAGTGTCAAAGTGGATCTTATCTTCTTCGGAAAAGACAACGACATCGATTATCGATACGATCCTGTTTATGATCGCAAAACCAGGCATGAATGATGCTCGACGCAGGTTCTCACGAGCAGATTTTCGTTTTTCCCAAAAAGCAGTACGGTTTGTCAGTGTGTCCCATTCCCATGCGTCATCACCGAAATATCCGTTCTCTTCAATGTATTGCTGCTGCATTGCAGGATCATCCGGGTAATAAAGACTTGCATTTCTTTCGACCTCTAGATTATGTTGTTCGGATGAAAGATAATCCTCGACTGCGTCAAAATACCGGTCGTCGTGATTTACTGGGTTTGCTCCGCTGTGTTCGACCGCAAATGCCCGTGCTGATCTGTCCATTTTCTGCCCGAAATAATTGAAACCCAGATAACTTATCCAAATAGATCCTTCCAAAATGAAAAAGGTCCTGGCTTTGGATTTCTCACCCTGGATATACTCACCTAAACCGGGTACCACAGCCGAAGCAAATATCGGATTCATGGCTTGGAGAAAAATCAATGAAATACCTAAGATCATTTGCTCTCCTTTCTATTTAAGCACGGCAAATTTTTTGTGTTTTACTTCTTTGGTGCTGCCATTACGAGCTTCAACACGCAGGATATAGACACCATTAGCTTGTTTGGAGAAGTCAAAACCGATTTCGTTATACTCATTAGGGGTCGGGTCGTCGATCGATTCACTTCCTATTATCCGGCCAGTTATGTCGAGGATATCGATTGTAACATCGGCATCTTGTTTGAGGAAGAATCTCACGCGTCCGTTCCTTTCGACCGGTGAAGGATAAATGTAACAAATACCGAGTAGACCACTTTGTGCTTGAGGATCAGCCAATAAACCGTTGTAAAGACCCCAGTTCTTTGGTGAGTTCATAAAACCACTCCACGATGCATCAGTACCAGGGAAATCCCAGATATAGAGAGTACCAAAATCGCTGCCACAAGCGAGTTCAAGATCACCGTCATCATCGATGTCAAAAATCACTCCTGGAGATGAGAAACCTTTTTCACCGAATAGCGGTGAAAACAGGAATTCGTCGTTACGGTCATGGATAATCTTTAGCTGACCAAAACCGAAAGAATCCGCCACGACCGATGTATCAAAAGAACCCAATCCATAGGTCAGTTCTTTTTGATTATCGCTGTCGAGATCAGCAACAAGAATCGGGTAGAAGATGTTCACATCGGAGTTAACGGGGAAATTATTTTCAGAGGTGCCATTACGATTAGTTACGTAAAACGTTTTGCTGCTATTAGCCATTATGATCTCAAGGTAACCATCATTATCTATGTCTGCCAAAGCAGGGGTCATAAAAAATGTCGTGTCTATTAGGATATCGAACCATTGTTCAAGCGAATCTTTTCCATAAATATATATTGTACCGAAGCCGTTAATCGTCACGGCCTCAGGATTACCATCCCGGTCGATATCACCGCAGACCGGTGAAGCATAGGTCAGCATATTATGCTCTGAATCAGTGAATTCCTTGATAATACCGTCATTATCGATGAGCCAGAACCTGCCGTCAGAGCCCAGTACACCGATCTGTCTTTCTTCTTCATTGAACACACAAGGCGTTGAAAGTAGCCACGTATTCAGAGTGATGGGAAAATTCTGAATATTCGTACCGGTCGAGTCGAGACAATATAATTTGTAATCTTTGCTGCCGACAATGATCTCGTCGCAACCATCATCATTAAGATCAAAGATCAAAGGAGCCCCGAGGATTTCATCTTCGGCGCTAAATGAAAAGCCGGGCAGCGTATCGACGGTCAATCCACTGAGACACATCAGTTCTTTATCCCGGGCAAAAATTATGTCGTCTGCACCGTCATTATTGATATCACCCACCGCGAGGAAAGTCGTGATCGGATTGAACCGGGAATAGAAACCATAAGATGTGCCGTCATGGTTGAAACAAAAGATCCCACCTATTTCGGTCGCTACGATCACTTCTTTATCACCATTGCCATCGAGGTCTCCGTAACTAACAGATTTCACTGGTTGGTTATACTGAGCTTGTACCGGGAAGCCGTCCTGGAATAAATCAAAATCTATTGTTACATCCATGAGTGTATCTATCTCTGATTCGATTGTAAAATCAGCTAATGATTTACCATAATATGAATCAGAGTTTGGATTTGTGAATGGTCCTAGTTCAGTATTGGAGAGATTACTATCGTCAACAAAAAAAGCATCGTACCGGGAACCATAATACTCGAGAGCGTCACCATACCACCATTCATCAAAGTGCTGGATACCGTCGGCTTCTTCCAGATCTACACCCTTATGATGCGGGTCTATTTGCATTATATTATAACCGGAATCATTCCAAACGCTAACGACTTCATCGTCGATATGCCATATGAGAATACCGCTGCCGGGTAAGAAGAAATCGTATTCGCCATAGTCCACCGAGACCACGACGCCGTCTTCAGCATCAATTATAATCGTATCCTTAGCGCGCATATCCTGTTGTCGGTTTTCGATCAGGAAGAATTCACTCGAAGAGATCGGTACCTTGATCATCGTCTGGTCGACGACACTGTACTGATTTGTGTCGATTGAAGTTGCGCGCAATGTAACGAGGGTATCCGGATTAGTAATCACCGGCGGGTTTACCCAACCCCGGTCATAGCGGCACCAGGCACAGAGATTTCCCGGTATCACGCCCTCAGGTGCACCAGCTTCAATGTCGCCGACCCAACCGCCGGTGCACATTAAGCACCACGAGCCAACGCCATTTGACCAGCCAGTGACATCGTAGAGATCAGGAAGTCCCAGACTGTGTCCAAATTCATGGACTATGGTGCCGGCGATCCCGACCATATACTCGCCGACTCTTGCCATTTCTGAATTGATCCCAGCTTCGGAAATAGTATCGGTTCCGGCATTAGCGAGTATATAGGGTATACCGAGATAGTAATCTAGTGCTCCAGGAGGGATCGTAGCAGCCGGGAGATCGCGGAACCGCCAAAAATTAAGACTCGTCTGGAATAGGCAGCCAGCGTGGAAGATCAATATCTCATCATAATCAGAGAAATCTATTGACGGGTCCTGGTCAGCTTGAGCGATCGCATCAACAAGGATTCTTACTAACCCCATTTCCATGGCATAGGTGTTAAAATAGACAAAACCGCTACTCGGATCGTAATGGTCGTACCCAGAGTAGTATTCCATTTTGTGCGGGAGTTGGTAAGAGGTGGTATCGCCGTCCGGTTTAACCGTATATTCCACCTCTACTTGGCCAAAGGTATTGCTTTTATAATAGTTGCTCAGAAATTGCATCTGGCGTTCAAAATATATTTTATCGTGTGGCCGGTCATAATATAAACCGTCCTCGGGTACGCCAAATCCAATGAGATCCATTTTCCCGTCGCCGGTTGTAAGCGAATCATCATCAGCGACAAATTCCACCCGAATTGCCAATACATTGACGATCGCCTTGCCATCCGCTGTTTTTGGTTTGTTCATGGGGAAATTTCTGAATAGTCTTATCGGTTGGTAGCGGTGTACCGGCATTGTCTGCGTATTCATTTCATTGACCAACTTCAACATGAAATTAGCCTGAGGTGGTTCTTGTGGGATATGACTCTGCGTATTTTTGACAATTGTCAACCGCTCAGCAAAGCACAAACTGGTGAGCAGTATTAGGGCGCATATTCTTTTCAAGTTAGCCTCCAAATTTTGTTTTTGGAAGGATTAGAACTGATATGATAATGAGAATTTTTGGTTTGTAGTATTGAAGTCGTATATGGCTTGATCAATACCTACATCAAGGGAAAAACCACCGGCGCGGACTCCACCACCGAAGGTAAATCCTTTCCTTTGACCTTCAGTATCGATGAAGTAACCACCGCTTAGTTTTATGAATTTATAGTATTCTATTTCAAGACCCACTGCTTTCCATGCTTCTTCGAATTCGTACTGCAAATTTTCGAAAAAACTATTCTCTTCTTGTGCAAACATACCAACCAGAATTTTTGTCACATCTGCGGTCACTGATAACCGGATCACATCGGAATTTATCGGATTGAACTTGATGCCGGCACGGAATGTATAGGGCAGAGGATCAGATGAGCCGCTTTCTGAATAACTGATATTAGGGCCGATATTCTGGAGTGCAGATGCAAGCGATAGAAAATCAAATGGTTTGTATAGGATACCGGCATCAAAAGCATAGGTCAAACCGGTGCCGCCTTGTTCAATGCCCAATTCAGGCATTCTTTCAAAGACCCAATTCGGGACTAGATACGAATAGATGACTTTCCATCCTAGACCCAACCCTAATTTTGGGGTTAATGTAAACCCGTAATTAAGTCCTACTGCGATATCAAATGTCGTATATTCACCCAGGTACGTACCTTCATCATTCGTGACTTGAGTCTTACCGGTTGTCAGATAAATTATCGATAGGCCGAAAGTACCTTTTTTAAAAGGCTTTGCAATCCCGGCATACTCATAGTACATATTATCATGAAGTCCCGGTAACCAGTTAGCATGTTGAAGTGTGACGGTTGTACGATCTATGAAGCCGAGACCGGCTTGATTGTAATAGCATGCAGTTGCATCTTCAACGACTGCTGCATAGGCACCGCTCAATGCGGTGGGTCGTGCACCTGGCCAGATCATCAAGAACACTGCGCCTGGTCGCTGTGCACTAAAAAGAGAGGTGCTAACTAATAGCACCAAGAGACAGACTTTATGCATCAAAAACCTCCATCATAACTATAACTCAGGTAATTATAATTATATTCACCTGAATGTCAAGAGCAAATCGAGGAGTAATAACATTATCCATTTTAGAATCTTATCCGGTATTGATATTGCAGACTGTATTCGCCGTCCTCGTCACGTTTGATCAATATCTCATTCTTATCATCGATAAAATATTCGACATTAAATTCATTTGATAGCGATGTAATGTCATAAGTGTAAGTTACAAAAAGATCTCTCGAAACATACTTGCCGACGGTTAGCTTTGTTTTGCTTTCCGTTTCAAAAAATGGTGTTTCGATGCGGACATAATCAAGACCAGTGTATCTTCGAAGCCGTCGCGAGACATCTCCTTCAAGCCATGAAAGAATACTGTGCGGGAGCACTTTTTCGACATAGTCCCCCTGTTTTATCTGTTCCAGCTCATGCCAGCTCACGTTGAGATTTAGATAGGTAAGAATATCTTGTTCGCTGTAATACGCGGGTTCTGAGAAAAACTCGAATATCGGTTCTGACATCGGACCAAAACAATGTAGTTTTATCATTATTTCTTCATGAGTATCAGGGTGTCTTTCGCGTGTGTTCATTTCTGCCCAAACGTCGAGCTCGGCATCGATCTGTTCTTCTGGTATAAAGGTAACTTGTCCTTCGGTAATGGAAAGAACATGATTCAACCAGTAGAAGTTGCCCCGGTGGGTTTCTAGTTTACCGGAAAGATAAAGGGGACCCAGTTCCTTGAGGAAATAAAGTTCTCCGCCAAACTCGATGTCGGCATCATGATTTCTTAGCCAGATATTCCGGTCGCCCTTTATGCGGATATTCATCGTCCATGTATCGAGCGCGGCGGCTTCTTCCTCCTCGATTTCCATCCCGAACTCAAGCGGAACAATCGCTTGCTTCACTACGATATTGCCATTGTAAAAACTTATTTTATCATTCATCCCAAAAGAGAAATTTCCACTGCCAATCCCATAGGCAAATGGTTGATACTGGAATGGCGCATCTTTAAAACTGACCTCGAACTTCAGGTTTTCAACCTTGAATTGCGGTTCCAATTTAACATACCCCCCAGCACTGGCATCTGACATCTGGGAACTCGACCGCGATGAATGTCCTAGAGCGCTGACCTTTGCCTTTGCCGTTTCGAAAAATATCATATCTTTTTCAAACCTGATTTTGCTTTTCAGCGAATCAATGTGCGCGGCGATTACTTCGACACCAAAGGAACCGTCCCTTATTTCTCCTGAACCTGAAAAACTAAAATCATCGATATTCCCTTCCAGCGTCACGTCAGCATTGATAATACCTGCAGGTTTTGTCAGGATATCATTGAGGAAAGGGAAAACCCATACACCGACTTCTTCTGCTTTGGCATGGATGAACGATTTTTCCTTGGACAGGTTTGCCTGAGCATAAACACGCTGGCTTGATTCGTCGAATATGGTCAATGTTTCAACGACGAGGCTATTTTTGATATACTCGCCGTGTGTATTCAGGGTACCGTTATTCAAATCCATAAAATTGATATCATGCGCATTGATCACGAATTTATTATTTTTAAAAGAAAGATCTATTGTTCCTTCAATGGGTTCTCGAAAACCCAGTAATAATGCTAATTTTGATGCCTGTCCTTGAGATAGATCAAGTTCCAGCGGTTTTACATTTGCCTTTAACTGCCCTTCGATAAAATTGAGATACACCTCGCCAATATCCTTTTTAATTATATCAAATTTTATCGGTGCACGGTTCGTTGTTTCAACAGTATTATATGAGAAAATTATCTCCCTGATTTCTCCGTTCAGTTTAGCATTCATGACGCCAGATATTCTTATCTTATTGTCTTGCTTGCGCGCTTCGATGTCGATCATTGTATCGTTAGAGTACAGGGTAAATGCCTCAATCGAATTCGTTTTATAAGAAGGATTTTCAAGGACCAGCTCGAGTTGCCCAGTTCGTTTCGGGAATTGAAATTCAGCACCCCTTAGAGTTATTTTTTCTGCGCTGATGTCTCCGAACACAACGTTGGTTCCGTTGATATCTGCGTTTAATGTCGTACCGATTAAGTCCTTGAAAGACCCGCGCAGGGCACAAGTTCCATTGATTTCGCCTTGGATTGGAGCAAATTCCTCAAAACGCCCGATAACAAAATCATTGAATGTGATTTCAAGATCATGTTCAGGGTAGAGGTTGCCGTGAGCAGCAAGAGTTTTCTTTCCTTCCTTTATAAAGAGCGAATCCATTGTTATTTGTGGTCCTGCAGTATGCCCGAACAGCATTAACGAGTCGATTCCGAGTCCCTTGTCGGATGGTGAGTTGAGAAAGCCGACGACATTTCGGTCTCGGTAGCCGAGGAACCCGCTAACCAGTATCGGCGATTTTGTATCGAGGAAGTGTGCTACATCAACATTGGTGAATTCAGCTTCGAATCCCCAGTGTTCAGGGTTAAAAAATTTTACCTGCGCGAATACATTGCCCTTCCACATGCTGCCGTCGAAGATATTTACCCATAGTGTGTCCGAAAAAATATTTGTTTCGAAGTTAAAAAAATCGATAGGGTAGACACCCTCAGCGGTTCCGTGAATATTGGGCAACAGCTTGTTGTCACGATAATCTATCTTGCCGGTGAAAGTAAGGGTACCATGGTAGATATTGAACTGCTCAAGCGCGATATTTGACTGAGTGAATTCAAGATGAGCTTCATTATCCGCGAATGAATATGTGCCTTTTCCGTTTAGCATCAGTCCTTTTCCTTTGATCCTGAATTTACGGGCATCGATGTTATCACCCTCCATTCTTATATCGACATTTGCGCTCGTTATGACAAGTGGGTAGTCTTTGGTACGGAATGAAAGATTCATGGTATTCATATAAACGTTGCCAGAAACAAGGTCAATGAAAACGATACCCGAGATATTCTCTACCACCTGGCTTTTCTTATCAGTATAGATCAACCTGCCGTTTTTCATATTAAGACGAAAACCGAGATTTATAGTGGGGATTTGAAAAGCATTTCCTTTTTCTCCATTACTTGGTTTTTTTGTCAAGACGACATTGGGTTCCGTAAGATTTATTTCAAACAAATTTGGCAGTCGAAGGAGTGAAGGTTGGAACCTGAAAGTTATACCAGCGCTTTTACCAAAGATGCTATCAGTCGGTGATATCTTAATAGAATAATCATCGATACGGAAACCCTGGAAAACGTTGCCGACTATTTTAGCGTATTCGATATCGAGATTCGTGGTTCTTTCAACGATACCTATTATCAACTCGGTAAAGTTTATCGCCTTGAGGATAACGACCGATGAGGCCAGGAAGAGGATGACTATGATCGGGAGTATTAATTTCTTCATGCCACTAAAAAATATGGTAAATACCTAAATACAATTCCCATCCATTGTCAGTTATCGGGAAACCGATATCGCCTCTTGCCGGCCCGATCGGCGTATAGTAGCGTAATCCAAAACCAGCACCGGCTTTTAGATAATCAGTGTCCTGAAGATCGATTTTGTTATTGATATAGCCGATATCGAAAAATCCGACAATACCGAAATTCCACGGTAATCCCACCCGATATTCGATATTGTAATTAAGAAGGATATTACCGTACCTTTCATCAGCCAGTGTGTCTGGGCCGATCGAACGCTCTGGATATCCCCTTAGCGAGTATTGACCACCCAAATAGTACTTTTGATATACTGAAACACCGTCTCGCGGAATTATGAAGCCGACTCTTAAGCGCTGTGCAAGGATATTGCTAAGGAACTTGACATAGTATCTATTTTCCCATTCGAGACGCCAAAAGTCATTTACCCCGCCAAAAATGCCGCCCGCATATTCGACAAGCGATAGTGAATAAAAACCTTTCTTCGGGTTAAAAAATTCATCTCGATAATCCATCATAACCTGCAATCGGATGCTGTTCGTGATATCTCTTAATGAATCTGGGAATTTAACCGAGGTCTTTGGGCCTAGATGGATGAATTTATAATGGTTTGCAAGACTTGTTTGTATATTATCGGATATCAACTTTGATAACCGGAATTCATTGCCCCGTGTTTGTCTGGTAAAATCTTCAGTTTCTTCAAACCAAAAAAAAGGTAGATCCGAGACGGTGAGTTTTAGTGGCGTTATATACGGTATGGTGTATCTTCCTTCTAATTTAAGTTCCCACTCTCTCTTTATATTCGTTTTAAACGAGGGTTTGAACTGATAACGGTGACCTTCGTTAAAAAGATTGAGTTCCTCGATCCCGATGGATATGAGGAAACTTAAGGGGATCGCCATACCGATTCCAAAATTAAGGATTCGCGTTTTCAATTCCCGAACTGTAAAGACAAGATCGATACTATCAGATTCTTGTTTGATCAATTCGGCATTGATAGTACTGAAAAAGCCAACGCTGTATATGCGGCGCTGGCTTCCAATTAACCTGGATTTATTGAAGATATCACCTTTTTTGAAATCGACTTCGCGTTGGACTATTTTTGGGTTAGTTTTCTTTAAACCATCTATTTCGATATTTCTTACATAATAGAATCCGTTCTTATTCAAATCCAGGCGCACTATGCCGGAATCGGGCAGCAAAGATGACTCAACTTCTGCATATGGGTAGCCCCGGTCCATATAATAGTTCTCAATGGATTTTTGGGTATTCTGAATCTTGATTTTAATAAAAAAGTCACCATTTTTTATTTCATATAATGATTTGATTTTTTTATTGTCTTTGGTTTCAACACCGGATATTATAATTTCCTTGATCAAGGGTCGTTCACCCTCTGCTATATCGAATCCAATGACAATGCCCTTTTGAACTGAATCACTGTGCGGAGTTATTGATGCATTGAAGAATCCTTGTGTTCCGTAGTAATCTATCAATTTATCAGAATCAAAGGCTAAGCTCACCTCATTGAATTCTTCACCTTTTTTCGATACGAGTTGTTTACGCAGTGTTTTACTGGAAATAGAGTTGTTACCGGCAAATTGGATATCAGAAATGGGTGTAGTGAAAATAAATATGGTGATTAAAAAGTTGAGCAACTGAGTTTTTTAGATTAGAAATTTACCTTTTTTGATTATCAATTTCTCGTCGAGCCAGACATTTGGTGCCTTGATAACACCATCAAGATGGATTCTTGCTTTGTTCTTGCCACCAAAACCAAGGTTGTTACCGAATGCAACATGAATACTACCGCGAACCTTTTCGTCTTCAAGGACTTCACCGGTTATTTTTGCTTGATAATTTGTACCGACCCCGAATTCACACAGAGTCCTTTCCCTTTTACCATATTTAGCGAAAATTGACTTCAGCTTTCTGTGACCGTGAATATTTGTGATCTGCCCCTTCTCTATTTCAAGAAGCACCTTTGTGTCAAGGAGGCCGATAGGTGCAAAAGAACCGTCGATAGCGATAGTCCCATGGCTGTATGCTTCAAGGGGCGCAATGTAGGCTTCACCAGCTGGTAGGTTTGAGAACTGACCGGGTTTTTTCGTGAATCCTGTATCAATGTATCCATGACGGCTGGAAAGATGCAGATCTAAGCGAGTACCATATCGAGTTGTTATGCTTGCCTGTTTTGCCCTGGACAATAGCCTGGCAATCTTTACTGTCAGATGAGTTATCCTTTTATAGTCTACATTGATCGTGCGCTCAAACATTGCGAGCGTAATCCCGGGCATTGTCACACCTCGTGTTCCATTACGGCAGGCTTCAATACGAGCCCTTGTATGACTGAGTGATTTGCTCGTTGGCATGATGAAAACATGACTTTTCTTGAGTATTTCAGATACCAACGCGGGCGGTTCTTGGCCGTGGATCTGTCTTGGTTCTATTTCAACAAAAATCGGATCTGTAACCTGACGTAATCTTTCCCAGAGGATCACACCGACTGCTCGACAAGGTTTATCTGTGATAATGACCACCTTCTCGCCTTTTTTTACACCCAGACAGTTTTTGATGACTATGTCAGCTGCTTTGCTCTGTTTTGTCGTCAAGGTTTCCTACCAACGGAAGTGCGCAAAAGCCTTGTTCGCTTCAGCCATACGGTGGACTTCTTCTCGCTTTTTTATGGCTATGCCTTCATTACGGCTTGCGGCAATTATCTCCTGGGCAAGTCTTTCTTCCATGCGGTGTTCAGATCTTGTTCGTGCCGCTTTTATAACCCATCTTATGGCAAGGGTCTCCTTGCGACTTGCCCTGACTTCCATTGGAATCTGGTAGGTTGCACCGCCAACTCGGCGCGGTCTGACTTCAAGTACTGGTTTTACATTATTCAGTGCTCTTTCAAATACAGTGAGACCGTCTTCTTTGGTCAGCTTTTCGATGACCTTTAATGCACCATAGAAAATACCCTGAGCCGTACTCTTTTTACCATCCCAGAGTAAATAGTTGATGAATCTGCTAACCAATATACTGTTGAATTTTGGATCAGGTTGGACTCTGCGTATTTGTGCTCTTCTTCGTCTGCCCATTTATCCTCCCCTAAGAAGTCACCGCGGTATCTTTTGGTTTTTTGACACCGTAGAGAGAGCGGCTTTTCTTTCGCCCCTCGACTCCAGCTGTGTCATATTTTCCGCGGATGATATGATAACGAACACCGGGCAAGTCCTTAACCCTACCACCACGAACTAGCACGATTGAATGTTCCTGCAAATTATGTCCTTCACCTGGTATATAAGCAGTTACCTCAAAGCCATTTGTCAACCTGACCTTGCAGACCTTGCGCAGCGCGGAATTCGGTTTTTTAGGTGTAGTCGTATAAACCCTGGTACAGACACCACGACGTTGAGGATTCTTTTGCAGTGCTGGCGCCTTGCTTTTTGACGATACTTTTTTCCTACCTTTTCTGACGAGTTGATTAATCGTTGGCATTTGCCTCCTTTATCAATTTCATAACCCTTATTATATGCACAAATACTGGAATGTCAAGACAAAATCAACAGCTGGTGATCATGTGATAGCGATGGGATCCTTGACACCGATCTTTTTTTCCTCTATTATGACGATATGACGCTTTTTTGCCTTATCCTGTTTTCCCAGATCAATATACAAGCTGACGTTACAGCTACCCTGAAATATTCGTATCCTGGGTCTAATCTATTTTTAATCCATCCGGGTTTTGCAAATCCATCGATAAGCCGTGGATTGATGGGATTTTCAATGAACCCGGCCAGTTTGGTGAATGTAGATAGGTTAGAGATCATGCTCGCTGCCTCTTCACAGATGTCGACTAAATTAGCCACTCAATTTGATATCCCTTTTGACACCTTGACTCCTTTTATTGATACCGTTCATATCCCTACAGATCTTGATATAAGGCAATTAGGCGGGTTTGATTTTGTCGGTCTTGCTTTCGGTTATAAAAAATGGGGTTTTGGTATCGGCTATCAGAGTGGTGACTATCTAGGTTTGGATTTTTCTGCCCAGTCGACCCCCTCGGCTGATTACGGTCTTGATTTTGAATATATATTTACGCATGCTGACATAAATGAGATCCCGGTCGGACTGACAATCCCTGTGCAAATTCAGTTCAATGGCAATGGCGACCTTGCATTCGAGGGCCAGGGAGATGGCCGTTTTACAACGAATACTTTTGTGATCGGTGTCGCGCGTAGAATTCTGGGTATCGATTGCGGACTTGGTCTGCAATTGACCCCGGTATCACTTAACGGTGGATTTACCAGTTTATTTGACGGACAAGTGATCGGTGGTGGACAGATCAGTATCGAGGCGATCGATGATTGGCAGATCAACGCAACCTTTGATGCGGATATCGATGCTGATTCTATCCTCTCATGTCTTGGTGATATTGATATCAGTTTTGCTCTTTCAACGCTTACCTGGGGGATAAAAAAAGAGTGGCGCAATGTGAGCCTTGGTTTGTGTGGGGAGTTCAGCCGACCGACATTCATCAATGGTGATTATGAACTTCTTGCCTCGATCCCCTCAGTCATACCATCGATCAGGATCGATGACGATAACCTAACGGTCGATACCGTAAATCATATTATTTCTGGTCATGCAAAGATCGTTGTCTATGATTTTGAAAAAAGTGATTCTGCATACAGTGATGTCGTAAATACACTATTTTTGGGCACTGCCGGTGCTACTGCAGGTTTAGGTCTTCGATTATGGCGTTTTGAGACCGGTCTTTTTGGTGGTGCGAGTATATCGAGTGATAACAAATACTTAAAACTAAGAACCGGTTTGAATTTAGGGTTTCAGACATTCATTACTTTACGTGCCGGGATCATTTTTCATTTCCAATATTATGATATAAAAGGTATTCCGATGTCGGCGCTGCCTGCGATATCATTTGGCGGGGGTACTGATTTTTCTTTGGGTAATTTCGATATCTTTGCCAACTTAACCGGCAATACCACACAGGGTGCGGCTTCGTTTGTCATTCCAGATATAATCGGTGGTGAGAGGGAACACAGCACCCTTGTTTGTCTGGGTTTAGGTCTTCGTTTTCGACTGTGACAGAGGACAGTGAGTTGTCAAAGTATCAACATCGCATCGCCATAAGACAAAAAGCGATATTTTTTCTCGATCGCTTCATGGTATGCCTTAAAGATTAGATCCTTTCCGGCAAATGCGCAGACCAGGAGCAATGGTGTTGAACATGGCAAATGGAAATTTGTGACAAGGCAGTCGATTATTTTAAAAGGATGCCCAGGGTAGATAAATAACTCAGCTGAACCTTCAGTATCATTAGTAAGTGCATACGTTTCCAAAGTGCGGCAAACCGACGTGCCGACGCCGATTATTCGTGAAGCGTCGTTTAACAAATCTATTGAATCTTGAGAGATATCGTAATATTCCGGTTCCATAATATGATCTTCGATGTTCTGGGTTCGGATCGGTTTGAATGTGCCTGGTCCAATGTGAAGAGTTATTTCGGCAAGCCGCACACCTTTTTCCTCACACAATTTTAGAACTTCCTCTGTAAAATGCAGACCTGCGGTAGG
>Ga0307444_1000258_pt1 | contig 27240 bp, 24 predicted proteins | sample SalMarSW160340MG_FD_202145 | JGI IMG/M metagenome (GOLD analysis project Ga0307444, IMG submission 202145) | Salt marsh sediment microbial communities from the Plum Island Ecosystem LTER, Massachusetts, United States - SW1603-40 | ecosystem: Environmental > Aquatic > Marine > Intertidal zone >...
CTCAGGCAGTCGATGGCGAATGCTGCCGAGATCGGCCTCACCCTCGAGCGCCGGCTCGGCGACACCCTCAGCTACCGGCTTCTCTTCGCGAAGACGTTCCAGCTCCCGGCGCTCTCCACAACGGCAACGCAAGACCAGATGACCCAGCTCGGCGTCGCCCTCGGTCTCGCCGTCACCTCCACCAAGGATGCGATCGGCAACCTGCCTGACGAGCCGTTCCTCTCCGATCACAAGATCGCGGCGTTCCAGCTCGCACAGCGACTCGACGACTGGCAGATCGAGTACCTCGAGGCCCTCAGGACCGGCGACACGGCGACCGCCGAAACGCTGATACAGGAGATCACACAACGCATCGATGCACTCAACGCCGGGATCCATGCTCCGTTGGCAGCGATAGGAGAATGGGCCCGAACCCAACTCGAGACGCTCCAGACACAGTTGACCGCCGACACGGATCCGGCCTAGCCGTCCCCTCGACGCTGGAGCTCGGCCATCTCCCGCTCAAAGTCGACCGTGCCCTCGAACTCCTTGTAGACGCTGGCGAAGCGCAGATAGGCGACCTGGTCCACGGCGGCGAGCTGTTCCAACACGGCTCTGCCGATGTCGTCCGACGACACCAACCTTCCGCGGCTCTCTGCCTCGACCCTGATCGCACGCAGCATCTGCTCCCTGACCTTCTCATCGACCGGACGATCGGCCAGCGCATGCTCGAGGCCCTTTCGAACCTTGTCGATCTCGAACGGCTCCAAGCGGGCGTCTCGCTTCCGGACGATCAGCGGCACGTCGGCGCGCTCATACGTGGTGAACCGGAACCCGCACGCCTCGCAGACCCGCCGTCGGCGAATCGCCGAACCCGAGTCCACAGGACGGCTGTCGATCACCCGCGTCTCATCGGACGCACAGAAGGGACACAGCATGTTCTCCATAGCGTACCTGGACCGACCAAGCTCAGCCGGTGGGGACGACGAGGACATCTCCCGGGTAGATCGTGGCCCCATCGAGATCGTTCAGTCGCCTGATCTCGGACACGGTCACCCGGATATCGCCCCCGCCCGGCGTCGCCGTCTGCGCGATGCCCCACAGGGTTTCACCGACGGCCACCTGATGGCGCGCAGTTGCCTGGACGCGATCCTGTGCACCCACGGCGTTCGCGAGCAGGAGGAAGAAGACCACGATGGTCGTGAGGAGAACCGCAGCCCTTCGCAGGGTCTTGGCGTTCATCGTCATGTCCACTTCCTCCTGTACTCGCCGGTGCTTTGGACCGTGCCCCCACGCTACGAAACGGGTGTGACAGAAACCCGATCGAACGTGTGTTCGTAGTGTAGGGCGAACACACGTTCGCTGTCAAGGGCGAACATATGTTTGTACCGCGATGCCCTTGCGGCTAGGGTGGGAACGTACGTTCGAGGAGGAGCAGATGGAGGACCTGACCGGCCGGCAACGGGAGATACTCGACTACATCCGGGGCACCGTCGCCGACAGGGGCTACCCGCCTTCGGTACGTGAGATCGGCGAAGCGCTCGGCCTCCGCTCCCCCTCAACCGTGCACAGCCACTTGTCATCGCTCGTGCGCTCCGGCCACCTCCGACGTGACCCCTCGAAACCCCGGGCAATCGAGGTGGTGGACTCACACGCTCCGCGACTCCACCAATCGGCAACCCGGGACGTGCCACTCGTCGGCCACATCGCTGCCGGTGTTCCGATTCTCGCCGAAGAACAGATCGAAGAGATCCTGACTCTGCCGACCGAGTTCACGGGCCAGGGACCAGTCTTCCTGCTGAGGGTGCGGGGAGATTCGATGATCGACGCGGGGATCCTCGACGGGGACTACGTCGTCGTTCGCAGCCAGAACATCGCAGAGACCGGCCAGATCGTCGCTGCCCTTGTCGACGGTGAGGAAGCAACCGTGAAGCGATTCGCCCGCAGGGACGGCGCCGTCGTGCTGATCCCCGAGAACCCGGCATACGAGGAGATGGCCTTCACTGACGGGGTGCAGATCCTTGGGAAGGTGGTCGCAGTCCTTCGGGCGATCTGAGCGACACTGCATAGGGGGCGAGCCGCTGCGCCTCCGCGTGAGGTGCCCGAACCCGCAATCGGACACCGTCTTGGCGGTACTCCTCTTCCAGCACATCGGTGAGACGGTGAAGACGTTCCACCTCGGCGCCGAACGGCACGAGCACCTCCACGACTTCGAAACCGACGGACACCGTCTCCCAGATTCGCTCGGCCAGGTCCTCGACGCCGACCCCTGTGACCGATGACACCATCGGCGCCCCCGGGTGAAGGCCCGCGAAGTTCCCCCTCCCGAGATCGAGTTTCGTCCCGACCAACACCTCCGGGATATCTCCTGCGCCGATCTCGTCGAGCACCGATCGGACCGCGTCGATGCGAATCTCCGTGTCGTCGTCGGTCATATCGACTAGGTGCACCAGCACGTCCGACTCAGCGACCAGCTCGAGCGTCGAGCGGAACGCCTCGACCAGCTGATGGGGTAGGCGTCGAACGAACCCGACCGTGTCGGTGATCAACAGCTCTCTGCCTCCCGGGAGCAGGCAGCGCCGCGTCGACGGATCCAACGTGGCGAACAACTGGTCTTGCACGAGCACCGACGAACCCGTCAGCGCGTTCAGCAGACTCGACTTTCCCGCGTTGGTGTAGCCGACGAGCGAAACGGCAGGCACCTTCGACCGCCCGCTGCGCTTCACGAGCCGCGTCCGCTCGACCTCGTCCAATTGGGTCCGAAGTCTCGACACCCTTCGAAGGATGCGCCGACGGTCCGTCTCGAGCTGGGTCTCGCCTGGGCCGCGTGTACCGATGCCGCCGCCGAGCCTCGACATCTCTACCCCTCTGCCCCGTAAGCGAGGAAGTAGGTACCTGAGTTGGGCGAGTTCGACCTGAAGTCGTCCCTCGCTGCTCTCCGCGTGGAGCGCGAAGATGTCGAGGATCAGAGCGGTCCTGTCCAGGACGCGCACATCGAGCGCGGCACTCAGATTGCGTTCCTGTGCAGGGCTGATCTCTTGATCGAAGATCACGACATCTGCCCCTTGCTCCTCGATCAACCGGCGGATCTCCTGGAGCTTGCCGGAACCCGCGAGCGTCGCGGGGTCGAGCCGATCACGTCGCTGTACGACCGTGGCGACCACCTCCGCCCCCGCCGTGTCGGCGAGTCGCGCCAGCTCGTCCAGCGAAACGTCACCATCGGTCACAACCGCAACGAGTACTGCCCGCTCAGCCATGCCACTCGCCCTCGAATACGAACCTCGCGGGCCCGGTGATCCAGGCCACGTCGTCCTCCATGTGCACCCCGAGGTCGCCACCGGGCAGCCGCACCGTGGCATCCTGGCCCACGAGCCCCTCGGCGCATGCCGCAGCGACAGCGGCGGCAGCTCCCGTGCCACATGCCAGCGTCTCACCGACGCCCCGCTCCCACACCCTGACGTCGAGAACGCCAGGCGCTCGAACCGTCATGAACTCGACGTTCACTCCTTCCTCGAACGCCGCTTCGATCCGCGGGCCGACCTCCTCAACGCGCACGTGAGCCGGATCCTCGACCCGGACTACAGCATGAGGGTTGCCGACACTGACCGCCCTCAACGACGAACCTTCCACCTCGCGCAGCGTATGTGAGGCCTGGACGGGACCGAGCTCGACGGTGATCGCTCCCTCCCCGAGCCTCACACTGCGTGGCCCGACAGCCGTTTCGACGGTGAACTCGGACCCCGTCACGAATCCCCGGCGGCTGGCGAACGCCGCGACGCACCGCAGCCCGTTTCCACACATCTCGGCCGGTGATCCGTCGGCGTTCCAGTACTCCATGCGAACGCGCCGACCGTCGCGTGGAGTCACCACGAGGATCCCGTCCGCACCGATCCCCCGCCGCCGATCGCACATCCGCTCGATGTCCTCGGCCGACGGCGCGAACGGTCCTTCGAGCACGACGAAGTCGTTGCCCAAGCCCTCCATCTTCGTGAAGTTCACTCGGCCGCCTCCTCAAAGATCGACCGGACCACTCCATAGAGCGCATCTGGATCGTCGCTCCACGGTACCCATGAGATCCTCGGATCGCGGTGGAAATACGTTCGTTGATGCTTCGCGAGACGAAGCGTCGCCCTGATCGCTTCTGCGACGCCGGCGTCCTCCCGCTCCACACCATGCACCACTGGCAGCAGCTGCTTGTAACCGACCGCTTGCGAGGCGGTACGCCCGAGCCGCGGGGCCAGCTGCCGGACCTCGTTCAGGAACCCATCGTTGAGCATTCGCGAGAGACGTCGAGCAATGCGATCGGCCAGCTGCGCCCCGGGATCGAGCCCTACCGCAGAGAATTCGAAGAGGGGTTGGTACGACTTGATCGCCTCTGCTTCCTTCGATGCGGCGCGCTCCGAAGGGGTGTTCCCAGTGAGGCGATAGACCTCCAGCGCTCGTACGACCCGTCTCGGGTTCGTGATGTCAACGTGACGATCCGCGTCGGGATCGATTCGACGTAGTTCGTCGACGTTGTCGAATGATGGCCTTGTGTCGAGTTCCTCGCGGACCTCAGGATCCGACGGTGGAAAGATGAGGGGATCGACGACCGCCCGGAAGTGCAGGCCGGACCCTCCGACCAGGATCACTCGCCGTTCGAGGAGCGTTCTGGCCTGCCGCTGGAACTCGGCGACCGTGAACTCGTCCTCGGGTTCGGCGAGATCGATCATGTGGTGAGGGACTCTCGCGCGCGTCTCCCGATCTGGTTTGGCGGTACCGATGTCCATGCCGCGATACACCTGCATCGAGTCGACCGACACGATCTCTGCGTCGACGTCCTCCGCGAGACGAAGCGCCATCTCGCTCTTTGCCGATGCCGTCGGCCCGAGAATGGCGAGAGTCAGCGTATGACCCCCATCAGATGATGTTTGTGCGCGCTGGTGATCTCGACCTGCAGGAACAGGCCTGCCGGAAACACTCCTTCGACATGCACCACCCTGTTGCCCTCGGTGCGGGCGGTCGCCATGGTCGGATCCTTCTTCGACGGTCCCTCGGTCAATACCTCTTCGACCCGCCCGACCTGTTCGAGGTTCTTCTGGAACACGATGCGATTCTGGAGTTCCACGAGGCGCCGGTACCTGGCCTGCATGACGTCCGCGTCGATGTAGAGATCACGCATGTCCGCTGCAGCGGTCCCGGGCCGAGGTGAGAACAGGAACGTGAATGCCTGATCGAACCGCGCAGCCTCGATCACCTCCATGGTCGACTGAAAGTCGGACTCGGTTTCATCGGGGAACCCGACGATGACGTCGGTCGACACTGCAAGGTCCGGCATGAACGACCGGGCGAGGGCGAGCCGGCTCATGAAGCGGTCGACGTTGTACCCACGGTGCATGGCGGCGAGGATCCGGTCACTACCGCTCTGGAGTGGTAGATGCAGCTGGTTACAGATGGCGTCGGTTTCGGCCATCGCGGCGGCAACATCTTCGCGGAAGTCGGCGGGGTGCGGGCTCGTGAAGCGGACTCGTCTGATCCCTTCGATCTCTCCAACCCGCCGAAGCAGGTCGGCGAAGATCGGCCGACGCCTTCCGTCCAGGGCGAGATCGCGTCCATATGTGTTGACGTTCTGGCCAAGCAACGTCACTTCGACCGCTCCTTCGGCCGCAAGTGCCTCGATCTCCGACACGATATCCCCCGGACGTCTGCTGATCTCGGGACCCCGCACCGATGGAACGATGCAGAACGTGCACGTGTTGTTGCAGCCGACTTGGATCGTCACCCACGCCGAGTGCTGCTGCCGCCGAGCAGCCGGCAGCAGTGACGGCAAGGTCGCCATCTCGTCGATGACTTCTGTCACCCCTCCGTTCGCCCGTGCGATGTTCATGAGGTCGAGGACGCGATCCAGGTTGTGAGTGCCGAGTACCACGTCCACCCAAGGTGCACGTTCCCGGACCAGCTTCCTGTCCTTCTGCGCGGCGCACCCTCCCACGATCAGCAAAGCGTCTGGGTGGGCGTCCTTGAACGTCTTCAACTGCCCAAGATTGCCATAGAGACGGTTGTCGGCGTTCTCTCGGATCGTGCACGTGTTGATGAACACAACATCGGCGTCGTCGACATCCCCGGCCGGTTCCATGCCATCGAGTTCGAACATGCCCGCGATGCGTTCACTGTCGTGCTCGTTCATCTGGCAACCGAACGTCCTGATCAGGTACCGCTTGCCGGCACGGTTGCCGGTAGGCTCGCTGCTCATCGGGCGTAGTCGGTGACTCGCAACTCTCTGATGACTGTCACCTGAATCTGGCCCGGGTACTGGAGGTCCTCTTCCAGCCGCTTGGCGATCCTGCGCGCAAGATCCGAGGCGGCCAGATCGTCAACCTTCCCAGGGTCGACCACCACTCGAACCTCGCGACCTGCCTGCATGGCGAACACCTTCTCGACGCCGCTGAAGTCGTATGCCAGCTCCTCGAGTTTCTCCAACCTTCGTACGTACGACTCCAACGCCTCGCGCCGTGCGCCTGGGCGGGCAGCAGACACGGCGTCTGCGGCCTGCACGATCACGGCGAGCACGGTGCGAGGTTCGACCTCGTTGTGGTGAGCCTCGATACCGTGCACCACAGCCGGGTCCTCACCAAACCGGCGGGCGATCTCGGCACCGATCAACGCGTGTGAGCCGTCCACCTCGTGCGTGACCGCCTTGCCGAGGTCGTGCAACAGCGCGGCACGCTTCACCGGTGCGGGATCGATGTCCAGCTCCGAGGCGAGCATCGCCGCGATGTGAGCACACTCGACCAGATGCTTCAGAACGTTCTGACCGTAGGACGTTCGGTACTTCAGGCGCCCGAGTAGGGTGACCAACTCCGGGTGCATCCGCGAGATCCCGACCTCGACGAGCGCCCACTCACCTGCGTCCCTCACGGACTCCTCGACCTCCGCTCGAGACTTGTCGTACATCTCCTCTATCGACGCAGGGTGGATGCGGCCGTCCTGTACCAGCCGCTCGAGGGTGAGGCGAGCAACCTCCCTGCGCACCGGGTCGAACGACGACACAGATACCGCCTCCGGAGTGTCATCGACGATGAGATTGACGCCCGTTATGGCCTCGAAAGCGCGAATGTTGCGACCCTCACGGCCGATGATACGGCCCTTCATGTCGTCGTTGGGCAGCTCGACCACGGATACCGTCGACTCCGTGACGACTTCGGCGGCCAGCCGTTGGATCGCTGTCGCCAGAATGCGCCTCGCACGGCGGTCGGCCTCCTCCCGTGCCCTGACCTCCATGTCGCGTACCAGCACCATCGCCTCACGTCGCGCCTCATCCTCTACTTGATGGAGAAGGTTCGACTTGGCAGCCTCTGCGTCGAAGCCCGCCAGGCGTTCGAGCTCTGCGCGCGCCTGTTCCCTCAGCTTCTCGGTTTCGACTCGCTGTGCCTGCGTTTCGTTCTCCCGGGAGATCAGCAATTGCTCTCGTTGGGCGAGGTTGGATGCCCGCTGCTCGAGGGTCTGTTCACGCTGACCCAGCCGCTCTTCTGATGAGTTCAGCTCGATCTTGCGATGTTCCAGTGCTGCTTCTTCCCGCTCCCTGTACGCCTCCGCTTTGGCCCTCGCTTCCTCTTCCCCTCGTGAGAGCAGTTCCTGCGCCTCCAGCCGAGCTTTCGCGACCATCCCCTCGGCGGTCGATTCGGCGCTGGCTCGGGCCAGTCCGGCGCGATACTTCGTCCACAGGAAACCCAGAAGTCCCCCAACCGCCAGGCCCGCGGCCCCGACGACGTATTCCATGGTTCCGTCGCTTTCTCGGAACCTTCTACAACGCAGGTGCCGAGCCATGCCGGCCCGGCACACACACATCCGGCACGCGATAACGGTCTACCGTCGTCGCGGCTGCTGATTAGTTGAAGGTTCGCTTGTGAGTATCGTTGGTTTCAAGTGATGGTTCGTGTGTGCGTGGCACTCATCGTACCGTACGAACGCCCTCGGCGCACTGGTCAATCTTCGTGTGCCTCTTCTTCTTCTTCTTCCTGGCTGGGTTCGAGCAGGCCAACCGCCTCGAACACCTTCGCCTGAAGCTGAACGGCGACCTCGGGGTTGTCCTCGAGGAACCGCTTGGCGTTCTCGCGTCCTTGCCCGAGCTGGTCGTTGTCGTAGCTGTACCAGGCACCGCTCTTCCGAACGATTCCTTCGTCGATGGCGACATCCAGGAGGCTGCCTACACGGGAGATGCCCGTCCCGAACATGATGTCGAACTCGGCCTGACGGAACGGCGGCGCAACCTTGTTCTTGACGATCTTGGCCCGCACCCGGTTGCCGATCGACGTCTGGCCGTCCTTGATCGTCTCGATACGGCGAATGTCGATACGCACCGACGCATAGAACTTCAACGCCCGACCACCGGGTGTCGTCTCCGGCGACCCATACATGACACCGATCTTCTCCCGAAGCTGATTGATAAAGATCGCCGTCGTCCGGGAACGGTGGATGCTTCCGGTGAGTTTGCGTAGCGCCTGCGACATCAACCTGGCTTGCAGCCCGACGTGGGAGTCGCCCATCTCACCCTCGATCTCTGCTCGAGGTACGAGAGCGGCGACCGAGTCGATCACAACCACGTCGAGCGCGCCCGATCGGATCAACATGTCGGTGATCTCCAATGCCTGCTCGCCGGTGTCGGGCTGAGAGATGAGTAGCTCGTCGACATCGACACCGAGCGCTTTGGCATAGACGGGATCGAGGGCGTGCTCGGCATCCACGAACGCGGCGATCCCTCCGTTCCGTTGCGCCTCGGCGATGATGTGGAGCGACAGCGTGGTCTTGCCGCTGCTCTCCGGCCCGAAGATTTCGACGACCCTCCCCCTCGGCACACCTCCGATGCCCAGGGCGAGGTCGAGGGAGAGCGCGCCCGTCGAGATACACGCCATCTTCTCCTGGACGCCGTCGCCCAGTTTCATGATGGCGCCTTTGCCGAACTGTCGCTCGATCTGCGACATCGCCATCTCCAGGGCCTTGTCTCGTTCCACCTGCAGCTCCCTTCTCGTCTGTCGACACCGTACAACGCCGGTGTGACACGCATGATCCTACTCGAACGTGTGTTCGACACCAAGCATGATGCGCTCCAGGCGTTCGTATCTCGGTCCACCCGAGCCGAGATGGCTCCTGAACACGTCGACTTCCCCAACCGTCCACGACACATCATCGAATGGCGGGCGATCGACGACCGATCGAATGTCCTGATGTGGGCGGATCCTCGACAAGGTGAGGTGCGCGCTGAACGGACGATCCTCCGGCTGAATCCCTGCCGCTTCGACCGCCTCGGCAACCGCGGCCGCGAGCCGGGCGAAACCGGCCAGTCCGTCCGAGAACCCGACCCACAGGACCGTTGCCTTGGCAGGACGAGGAAACGCGCCCAAAGCACCGAATGCCGCTCTGAACGGCTCGCCGAAGTCGGCAGCGTCGAGTGCGTGGACAAGCCGGTCATAGGTCACCTCATCGGTGTCGTCGAGAAACCGCAGCGTCAGATGCCAGTTACTGGGGTGCACGACTCGTCCCGGCAGCTGCACATCGAGGAGCGACGCCAGCCCGTGCCGCGCCTCGTCGGGAAGCGGTACCGCGATGAACAGCCTGCCTACCACCATGCCCCCGTGACCCCGAGGCGCAGGAGGTGCAGCGCAGCGGTCGTCGTGTACGTGCGGACACGCTCCCGATCGCCGGGGAAGCGCATCGTTCGAGCGCGCGTACCGCTCGGGGTGTGGACCCCGATGATCATGGTTCCCGCCTGTCGTTCCTGGGGATCGGGCCCGGCAGAGCCCGTCACCGAGACCCCCACCTCGGCACCGAAGCGTTCGGCAGCGCCTTCAGCCATGGCGCGGGCCGTCGCCTCGCTGACGACCCCTTCTCGCTCGATGATGTCCGCGGGTACGTCGAGCACGCTCATCTTGAGGTCTGTGGCGTAGGTGACGGCACCTCCACGAAACACTTTCGAAGACCCGGAAACAGAGGTGATTCGAGCGGCGATCATCCCTCCGGTCGCGGACTCGGCGGTGGCGAGTCGCCAACCCCGCTGTGCGAGCAGACGCAGCACGATGGCCTCGATCGTCTCCTGGTCCACTCCGAACACCCGGGTTCCGAGACGCTCACGGACGCTCCGCTCGATCGGCTCGATCATCTCGTCTGCGTCCGCCTCCGTCGACGCTTTTGCGGTGATGCGGACCTTGATCTCGCCCGAAGATGCGAGAAACGCGATCGACGGGTTCGATGAACCGTAGAGGTCATCAAGTAGCTCGGCCACCATCGACTCTGATGAGCCCCACGTGCGGATGAGCCTACTTTTGACGACCGCTCCCCCACCGCTCCTCAGCCGAGGCAGCACTTCTGTCTCGAGGAGCGCCTCCATCTCTTCTGGGACGCCTGGCAGGGAGAAGATCCACCCTCGACCGTGGCGCAGCGCTATCCCGGGTGCGGTCCCTTTCGGGTTGGGGAGAAACTCGGCTCCTTCCGGACGCTCTGCCTGGCGGAGATTCGCCTCGGCCATCGAGCGGCCCAGTCGTTCGAACCGGTCCCGTAGGCGGTCGGCGGCGTCCTGCACGAACTCCATCGGTCGACCCGTCGCGAGACAGATCCCTTCCCTCGTCAGGTCATCCTGTGTAGGGCCGAGCCCACCGGTGATGATCACAGCGTCGGCGCGGCTCAGAGCAATCGAGATCGCCTCCGCGATTCGGCCGATGTTGTCCCCGACGACCCCCTGGTGGTGGGCGTCGTGGCCTTCTTCGGCGAGCCGGCGCCCGATCGTTTCGGCGTTCCCGTTCACGATTTGGCCGATGAGTAGTTCGGTACCCACGGCGAGCACCTCGACGATCATCCGCGCACCATCCCTTCCAGATCGGGTCCATACGCCCCGATGATCACTGCGTCGACGACATCCCCCTGCAACCCTGCGTCCAGGGTGATCATCCCATCGATGTCCGGAGCCTCTCTGAACGACCGCCCCACGGGAATACCGTCCTCCACCTGATCGACCAGTACGGAGACCGTTCGCCCGACCATGTCCGCCTGCCGTTCGGCGGTGATACGCTCTTGAACCTGCTGCAGGTACCGGGTCCGTTCCTTCGCCTCGGACGGATCAGGTCGGCCGGGCAGAAGTGCCGCCGGAGTCCCCTCCTCTGGGGAGTACGGGAAGAACCCGGCCCAGTCGAGCCGTGCCGCCTCGAGGAACGCCTCGAGGGTGTCGACATCCCGATCCGTCTCACCGGGAAAACCGACGATGAAACTCGATCGGAGAGCGGCGTCAGGGGCCGCCGCTCTGATGTCCTCGATCAGCCTTAGGAAACGATCCGTGCTTCCCGGTCGGGCCATGGTCCGCAGAAGTCGCTGCTCGGCATGCTGCAGGCTCAGATCGAAGTACGACGCCACGGTCGGGTTGCCCGCGATCTCTTCGATGAGCCCCTCTCTGATCTCCGACGGGTAGAGGTACAGGAGGCGAACCCGCCGCAGCCCCGGTGTGGCGGCAATCGTGCGCACCAGGTCCGTGATACCGCCACGATCATCGATGTCGCGGCCGTAGGCGGCCAGGTCCTGTGCGACCAGCACCAGTTCTCGGACACCTTCCGCGACGAGCCGCCCGGCCTCGGCGGCGATCTGGTCGGCAGGCCGTGACCGCTGCTTGCCACGAAACGACGGGATAGCACAGAAGGTGCAGGCCTTGTCGCATCCTTCGGCCACCTTCAAGTAGGCGTGCGGAGTGGTTGGGGTGCTCCGGCGGACTTCGTGGAGGATGTCCAGCGGTGAACGTTGAAGACTCACCTGCTGCCAGCCGGTCATGGTGCCGAGGATCCCCGAGAGCTCCGGGTAGTGATCAATGCCGACCACGGCGTCCACCTCGGGGATCGCGTCGGTGATCTCGTGCCCGTACCGCTGTGCCATGCACCCCAGGACGACCAGCCGCGCTCCGGATCGCCGTGCCTCGCCGAGTTCGAGGATCGTGTCGACGGATTCTCTGCGCGCCTCCTCGATGAACGCGCAGGTGTTGACCAAGACGAGGTCTGCCTCCTCGGGAGACGCGGCAGCGGCAAAGCCGGCGGCGTCGAGCAGGCCGTTGATCTTGTCCGAGTCGACCTGGTTCTTCGCGCAACCGAGCGTCGTGAGCCACACAGAGGGAGCAGGCATCGTCCAAGGCTACATACGAATAGACTTCGAGCGTGCCAAAGATCGCCCTCGTCACCGGCGCCTCTCAGGGAATCGGCCTGGAGCTGGCCGAGCAGCTTGCGTTCGACGGCTACTGCCTCGTGATGGTCGGCCGTGACCCGCACAACCTAGAGCTCGCAGCGGCACAGCTCGAACTGGATCAGCCCTGCAAAGCGCTGGCATTCTCGATGGATCTCTCCCAGCCGAGCGAGGTCGAGCATCTGGTCGCGGCGCTGGATCAGAGAGGTTTAGAGGTCGAGGTGCTCGTCAACAACGCCGCCTACGGAATGGAGGGCTCGTTCGTCGATCTCGATCTCTCCGCGCAGCTCGGAATGGTCGATCTGAACGTCCGGGCGCTCACCGAGCTCACCTTCCAGCTCGCCCAACGAATGGTCCAACGTGGCTACGGCAAGATCCTCAACGTCGCCTCCACTGCTGCATTCGAACCTGGTCCGGGAATGGCCGTGTACCACGCAACCAAGGCGTACGTCCTGTCGCTCTCACAGGCGCTCTCGGACGAACTCGACGGCACCGGGGTGACCGTGACTGCCCTGTGCCCGGGACGCAACCAGATGGGACTCCAACGCAGGGGTGGTGTTGAGGCGTCGCATCTCGTGCAGATCGGCATGATGAGCGCCCACGACGTCGCGGTGGCGGGCTACGAAGGGCTGATGGCCGGCCGTGGGCTCGTCGTTCCCGGAGCGGTGAACAAGGCGACGGTCGGCATCAGCAAGCTCTTGCCCGGCCGCCTCGCAGCCCGCGTCGCCACTCTCTTGGGCCGCCGCTAGATCAGGAACAAGGCGGGCTCTTCGAGGTTCTCCATGAGCACACCCATGAACGCTCGCCCCAGACCGCCATCGATGATCCGGTGGTCGTACGACAATGACAGCGGCACCAACGGCGCGATTGCGACGGCGCCGTTGCGGACGACCGGGGTATCGGCGGCCCGTCCGACGGAGAGGATCGCCGTCGTGCCGTAGGGGATGATCGGCGTACCGAACCCCCCGCCCACTGCGCCGATGTTCGACACGGTGAACGTCGCCCCGACCACCTCATCCGGAACGAGGGTGCGCTGGCGTGCCGCCGTCGAGAGACGGGCGATCTCGTCCGCCATCCCCATCAGATCCATTCGGTCTGCTCGTTTGATGACCGGCACGATCAGGCCCCCGCCGGTGTCGACTGCCAAGCCCACGTCGTACCGCTTGTGAAGAATCACGTCGTCGCCGTCGAGTGAGGCGTTGAACTCAGGGAACCGATGCAACACAGGCAGCACGGCCTTGATCACGAGTGCCTCGATAGGAACAGCCCGGTCGTATCGTTGGGCCAGCGCAGCCCTCGCCGATAGCAACCGTGACGCGTCGACCTGATCGAACGTGGTGACGTGCGGGATCTCCCTCCACGATCGCTCCATATGCGAGGCGATCGTGCGACGGAGACGGCTCATCGGCACCCGCTCGTCTGCCTCGGTGGCCGTCTCACTTCGAATCCCGGAGTGACCCTCGGCTGCCCGCTGCACGTCGTCTCTGGTGATCTTGCCGTCGAGGCCGGTGCCCGCCACTCTGGACAGGTCCACGCCCAGCTCTCTTGCGAGCCTGCGCACGACCGGGAGCGCCCTGACCGCTCCGGTGAGTCCTCCCGGTTCCGAGGAAGGGGGTGCCGGTGGAGTTGGAGCCGATGCCGGGACGACGTCGACCCTTGGCGGGAGTGCCTCCTCCTGCGTGTCGAGTGTGCCAACGATCGGGGCATCGGTGTCGGACCCGATGACTGCAAGCACGGATCCGACGAGAATCGTCTCGCCTTCTTCGGCGCCGTGCGCGAGGACGGTACCTGCAAACGGTGAGGGGATCTCGACGACGGCCTTGTCTGTCTCCACCTCGACAAGGGGTGCATCGATCTCGACTGCGCTACCTACCGGCACGAGCCACCGGACGATCTCCGCTTCTGTCAGACCTTCGCCGATATCGGGTAGCCGGAACTCCACTACGCCTCCAGTGTTCTGAGCGCCGCGCGAACGATACGGTCCGCGTTGGGCAGATGGTGCCGTTCGGTTCGTTTCAAGGGTACGACGATATCCCATCCGGTGACCCGTTCGATCGGAGCCTCCAAGGAGTACAGCGCCTCCTCCTGGATGCGGGCGATCAACTCTGCTCCAAATCCTCCTGTGCGCTGCGCCTCATGGACGACGACCGCCCGATGCGTCGCACGCACGGACGCGACGACGGTGTCGCTGTCGAGCGGAGTGAGCGTCCTCAGATCGATGATCTCGGCTTGGATACCCTGCTCGGCGAGCAAATCCGCGGCCTGCCTGGATTCACGTGTCATCGACCCGTAGGCGATGATCGTCACATCGGCCCCGCCGCGGACGACCCTCGCCTCTCCGATCGGAACCCGAATCGGCTCATCCGGCACTTCTTCCTTGACCGAGCGGTACAGACGGATCGGCTCCATGAAGATCACGGGATCCGGATCGTCGATCGCCGCGAGCAGGAGACCCTTGGCGTCATACGGCGTCGACGGGACGACCACCTTGACGCCTGGGATGTGCGTGTAGATCGCCTCGGTGGATTCGGAGTGGTGCTCGGCCGCACCGATCCCTCCCCCATACGGCATACGAATGACCATTGGGGCGGTGAATCTGTGCCGTGAGCGGTTCCGGATGCGACCTACGTGCGAAACGATCTGGTCGTACGCGGGATAGGAGAAGCCCATGAACTGGATCTCGACTACCGGGCGTAGCCCGGCAACAGCCATCCCGAACGCGGTTCCGACGATACCGGACTCGGCGACCGGGGTGTCGATCACTCGATCCGGTCCGAAGGTCTCGAGCAGCCCATCGGTGACCCTGAACACACCACCGGTTCTACCCACGTCCTCTCCCATCAGCACGACTTCGTCGCGCTCTGCGAGTGCGGTCCGCAATGCATCGTTGATCGACCGTGCGATCGTCTTCATCGGACGTCGCCCTGCTGGCGCGCGAGGTCGGGTGTGAGCCGTTCGAACATGGCTTCGAAGATCTCCAGACCGTCGGCCGCCGGGAGCGACTCGGCGCGTCGGACGGCAGTCTCGATATCACCGGTCGCCTCTGCGAGAACCTGCGCCTCCCACTCCGCATCCCATGCGCTCTCGGCCACGAGGTAGCGCCGCACCCGCTCGACCGGATCGAGATCTCGCCACATCGCCTCCTCGCCGCCGGTGCGGTACCGCCCAGGATCGTCGGTGGTCGTGTGCGGCCCAACTCGGTAGGTCACAGCTTCGATGAGGGTTGGTCCCCGACCGGTGCGCGCCTTGCCGGCCGCAGCGTTGGTCGCGGCAAGAACGGCGAACAGGTCATTGCCGTCGACCCGGACCCCCTCCATACCGTAGGCGAGCGCCTTCTGCGAGATCGTCGCCGAAGCCGTCTGCCCGGACACGGGCATCGAGATCGCGTAGCCATTGTTCTGACAGACGAATACGGTGCCGGTTCTGTACACGGATGCGAAGTTCATCGCCTCGTGGAAGTCGCCCTCCGATGTTGCCCCATCACCGAAGTAGGTGATCGCAATCCTGTCCTCACCTCGGATGCGGGCGGCCCAAGCCAGGCCCACAGCGTGGAGCATGTGCGCACCGACCGTGATGGAGGGAGGAAGGACCGGCACGCCGTCGGCGGGGTGACCACCGCGCTCGTCGCCCATCCTGCCGAGTAACAGCAGCTCCCAGCCGTACCCGTGCATCCACATGGCCGCGGCGTCCCTGTATGTGGCGACCATCCAGTCGTCTGGCCGCAACGCCGCCGCAGAACCGACCTGTGCTGCTTCCTGTCCTCGAAACGGGGCATACGTCGCGAGGCGTCCTTGTTTCTGGATCGCCGTCGCCTTCTCGTCGTAGCGACGCGCCGTCAGCATCGCGGCAAACAACTCACGTGTCCGATCGATGCCGACCGGTGGGTCCGACGTGAGCGACCCGTCCGGTCGCAGGATCTGGAGCATTCCGAGCAGGCTAGTTCAGCTTCCAGTCTTCAGTCATCAGCCATCAGCCATCAGCCGGCTGCCAACAGCTGACAGCCAACAGACGGCTGCCCAACAGACGGCTGCCCAACACCGCGCCCGGCGCAACGGTCTTACCGAAGACCGAATACCGAGAACCGACTACTGGTACAACGACTCCAGGTCGACGCCCCAGCGGGCCATCACCTCGCGACGCTTCACCTTGAGGGTCTGGGACAAGATGCCGTTCTCCTGCGTGAAGTCGTCCTGCACCAGTACGAAGCTGCGGATGCGCTCGTACGACTTGATCCCTTCCGACGCTGCCTCGATTTCCTTCGCGAACAGGTCTCTGACCTCCTGCTCGTCGATCAGCGCCACGTGGTCGTCTGCAGGGATACCGCGCTCGCCGGCCCACTTCGCGAGCGCCGCGAAGTCCGGAACGATCAATGCGACGTTGAAGGGACGGTTGGCTCCATAGATCATCACATTCGAGATGTACGGCGACAGCCGGATCTGCTCCTCGATAGGTGCCGGTGCCACGTACTTGCCGGTTTCGAGCTTGTACTGCTCCTTCACCCTTCCCGTGATATAGAGGTAGCCGTCCTCGTCCAGATGGCCGATGTCGCCTGTGCGGAGACCTCCGTCCTCGGTGAAGACGGCTTCGTTCTCGGCCGGCAGGTTGTGATAGCCCCGCATCACGCAATGCCCGTAGATGATGATCTCCCCATCGTTCGGATCTGTGGTGGCGACGTGATCGAGCGCGATTCTCACGCCGGGCACGGCGGGACCAACCGAGCCGACCTTGCGCTTCTCGACCAGGTTGACCGTCGCGAGTGGCGATGTCTCGCTCAACCCGTACCCCTGAAGGACCACAATGCCGAGCGCATCGATGAACTTGTTCACCCCCGGCGAGAGCGCCGCGGACCCGCTTGCGGCGAGCCGGAGCTTCCCACCGAAGCGGTCGCGCACCTTGGAGAAGACAAGGCTGTCGAACAGGCGGTGCTTCAGCTCGCCCAGGGTGCTTGATCGACCCTCACGAGCAAGGTCCATCCGACGGTACTCACTGGCTACGGCCGCATCGAACAGTCTCTTCTTGATGCCGCCTTCCTCTGCCATCAGCGCGTTCACACCGTCGTACACTCGGTTGAAGATGCGCGGGACGGCGATCAGCAGGGTCGGTTCGATCTCCATCATGTTGTCGGCGATCTTGGCTGTCGACTCCGCGATCGCCATCGATCCACCAATCGCCATGACGAGGTGGAGTTCCAGCGTCTGGCCGAAGCTGTGGGCCCACGGCAGGAACGACAGCGTCCTGTCGGTAGGCTCGACCGGCACGACCATCAGAGCCGCGCTCACGTTGTCGGCCAAATTGGCGTGGGTCAGGAGCACTCCTTTGGGGTTCCCCGTCGTGCCCGATGTGTAGATGATGTCGGCGAGACCATCCCTTGCCACGTCGGCGACCGGCGCAGGATGTTCGGTTCCCAGCGCGACCATCTGGGCGAAGGTACGCCCTTCATAGCCGTCCGGAGCGTCCATCACAACGACGTGCTCGAGCTGGTCGTGTGGATGGGCAGCGACCCTGCGGGCTATGTCGGCGTTGGCGACGAACAGCACCTTGGCGCCGCAGTCGTCGATGATGTAGCTCCAGTCCTTGTCGAGTTGCGTCTCGTACATCGGAACGACGGTCGCGCCGAGCATATAGGTGGCTCCTGCGACGACCGCCCACTCGACGCGGTTGTTCGCGATGATGGCCACGCGGTCTCCAGGCGACACGCCCAACTGGGCCAGCCCTCCACGCATCTGCTCGACGAGACGACCGAACTCTTCATACGAGGTCCATTGCCACGTCTCGCCGACCTTGGTGCCGAACACCGGGCGACCGACGTACTCCTTGACGGCGTGCTCGTAGATGTCGACGAGTGTCTCGAAACTCTGTTTCAGCTCGGCCATCGCTCCTCCTGCGCGCGTACTCCCAGCTTACGTGGTGTCGCGCCGGGAAGGCGCTCAAGAAGAGGGTCGGTGTCGCCGATATTGTCTGATCGGATCGAAGGGAGACACGGATGGGGCTCGCCACCAAGACTCGTGTTCTCGTCGCGCTCGCACTCGTCGTCTCGACGCTTGCCGTTCCCGCTGTGTCCTCCGCCGAGGAGATCTACCCGATCATCTTCCCCGTACTTGGACCGAATCACTTCACCGATACGTTCAATGCTCCCCGATCGGGCGGACGGACCCACGGGGCTACCGACATCATGGCAGACAAGATGACACCGGTGGTCGCGGCCGCATCGGGAACCGTCGGATGGATGCAAGATGAGCAGGGCGGCGATTGCTGCGCGATGGCGCTCCGCCATGACGACGGCTGGGTGAGCTGGTACATCCATCTCAACAACGACACACCCGGAACCGACGACGGCCAAGGGTGGGGATTCGCCCCCGGCGTCACGACAGGTGTGCACGTACAGGCTGGGCAGCTGATCGGCTGGGTGGGTGACAGCGGCAACGCGGAAGACGTTGCTTCGCACCTCCACTTCGAGCTTCACCGCCCCGACGGGACCAACTTCAACCCGTACGAGAGTCTCCTTGCGGCGACCGTGATCAGCGAGCCCATGGCCGACGATGTCGACTTCGATGGTGTGCCCGATGAGACCGACAACTGCCCGACGGTTGCGAACGCCGATCAAGCCGACGCCGACGGTAACGGCATAGGCGACCTCTGTGATCCATGGGTCGATGTACCACCGGGCCACTGGGCGAGGTCGTCGGTCGATGCGCTATACGACGCGGGGGTGACGCTCGGATGCGCGACCGATCCGATGGCCTACTGTCCGGATGATCCCGTAACACGTGCCGAAATGGCCGCGTTCCTTCTGCGGGCACTCGGAATCGACGACTTGCCGACCTCGTTCGTCGGGTACTTCATCGACGTTCCGCCGACGGACTGGTACGCGAGCTTCGCCGAGGAACTGTACCTGCAAGACATAACGACCGGATGCGCGACCGATCCACTTCGCTACTGCCCAGACGAATCGGTCACTCGTGCCGAAATGGCCGTGTTCATCGTCAGGGCGCTCAGGGCACAGGTCTCACCGGCCCAAGGATCGTTCTCGGATGTCGCGCCCGACGCGTGGTACGCCCCCTACATCGAGGAGCTCGCGCGGCTGGACATCACCAGTGGCTATGCAGACGGTACGTACCGACCGAAGAACACCATCACCAGGGCCGAGATGGCCGTGATGGTGGATAAGGCGTTCCTCGGCGGATAGCGTCAACGCTGAGAGCCGGCCAACAGCTCTTCGAGTTCCTCGACCGTCATCAGGACAGAACGCGCCTTGGATCCTTCGGATGGACCGACCACACCGCGCTGTTCGAGGGTGTCCATCAACCTCCCCGCCCGGGCGAATCCGACACGGAGTTTGCGTTGGAGCATTGACGTGGATCCCAGTTGTGATCGCACCACGAGTTCCATGGCTTCGCGCAGCAGGATTGCGTCCTCGTCGTCATGCTCTTCGGCAGCCACTTGCTGAGCTCTCGCGGCAGCTGCTTCGATGACCTTGTCCTGATACTTGGCCTCTCGCTGTCTCTTGACCCAGTCCACGATCCTGTGAATCTCATCCTCACTGACCCACGCGCCTTGGATACGCTCGGGTCGCGGGTGGGTGGCTGTGACGACCAACATGTCCCCCATGCCGACGAGCTTCTCGGCGCCGCCTGTGTCGAGGATCACCCTGGAGTCCGCCATCGACGCGACCGAGAAGGCCAACCTGCTTGGGATGTTCGCCTTGATGACCCCGGTGATCACGTCCACGGATGGGCGCTGCGTCGCGATCACCAGGTGGATGCCGACGGCTCTTGCCATCTGCGCGATCCGCACGATCGCCGCCTCGACCTGCCGACCGGCGACCATCATGAGGTCGTTCAACTCGTCGACGATCACGACGATGTACGGGAAACGATCGAATCCCCCTTTGTCGAGCAGCCCGGCGTCCCATTTCTCGCGATAGCCGATGATGTCGCGTACCTGCGCGTCGGCGACGAGGTCATACCTTCGATCCATCTCACTGACGACCCACTGCAACGCGTCGGCGGCTTTCTTCGGGTTCGTGATGACCCGGGTCAGCAGATGTGGGACCCCGTTGTACTGACCGAGTTCCACCCGCTTTGGATCCACCATGATCAGCCGAACGTCCTCGGGGTTGGTGCGCATGAGCAATGACGTGACCATCGAGTTGATGCACGAGGACTTGCCGGCGCCGGTCGCGCCGGCAATCAGTACGTGCGGGAGCTCTTCGAGGTGCAGGAGTTTCGGATTCCCGGAGATGTCCAGTCCGAGCCCGACCGTCAGAGGATCCTTGTCCGCTGCGGCTTCCTCCGATCGGAGCACGTCACCCAAGGTGATCAGGCGACGGCGACGGTTCGGCACCTCGACACCGATGGCGCTCTTGCCGGGAATCGGTGCGAGCAGCCGGACGTCCGGAGTGGCGAGGGCGTACGCGATGTCGTGCGCCAACCCTGTGACACGCGCGACCTTCACGCCAGGCGCGAGCTCGATCTCGTAGCGGGTGACGGTCGGGCCGGGCACGATCTTGGTGAGGTGGGCGTCTACGCCGTGCTGGACGAGGGTGTCTTCCAGTTCTCTCGCCGTCTCTTCGAGCGCTCTCCTGCTGTGTGCCTCGCCTGCCCCGATCGACAGCAACTCGATCGGAGGGGTCCGATATCCCTCACCTGGTGTCGGAGGAGGCAGCGGAATCGACGTCTGACCGGGACCAGGCTTCGGTTTCGACTTTGGTGGGCGTGAAACCGTCTGTTCCTTCTTCGGGGGTTGCGCTGTGACCGCACGATGCTTCGGGGCGGGCTTGGGCCTGTGTGAAGGTGCGACCGGGACGCGCCGGGGCTCCGCCGAAACACGCCTTGCCCACCTGCGGACGCCCTCGACGATCTCGACGATCGCGAGCCACATCTGCCGCACCGAGCTTCGCGTCAGGATCAACAGGCCGGTACAGGTGACGGCAAACAGGACGACGAACGCCCCCCAGAACCCGATCACTCTCCGCAGTGGAAACGCGATGAGTGAGCCCACGGCACCGCCGCGGTCTTTCACGAGCTCGATGGACGAGGACAAGGAGACCGTTCCCGTCATGAGATGGAACAGTGCGAGTGTTCCAACGAACGCGAACGCGACGCCGGTCGCGATCCTTCCGGAGGGCGAGTGGCGACCGTCGGCGATCAGCAAGATGCCGATCCCCGCGATGGCCACGGGTACGAGGTACGACCAGAGACCGAACAGCAGCTCTAGGCCAGCGATGGTCCATCTGCCCGCGGGTCCGGCCTGACCGACGAACGCGAGTGTGATCAGCACCGCGATGACGACCAGCACCATCCCCCACACGTCGTCGGTTTGTCGACCGAGGTGCTGACGCATGCGTCTTCGAAGCGTCGCCAGACGCGTCGCCAGAGTGGCCTTCGACGCCTTCGAGCGGCCGCGCGTCGCGCGTGGCGTCTTCTTCGTTGTCCGAGACACCCGCTTCCGCCCGCTCGCTCCCCGGCGGGTGGGTGTCCGGGTTGCCATGTCGGGGCAAAGCCTACACGAGGTGCGCGCGCGGACCAATCATCAGATCTCGAGCACCACCGGAACGACCACCGGGTTCAGTCGCGTCTCTTCACGCACGACACGACGCACCGCGGTTCGCATTGCTTTCTTGACAACAGCCGCCTCGCAAGGTCCTTGTCTCGAGCCGAGCTCCTTGAGGATCGCACCTCGTGCTTTGGCGAGCACGGCGCTCGGGTCGTCCATCAGCCCATGGCTGTCGAGCTCGGGCCCATAGGTAACGTCGGCGGTCCCGTGATGCACGCCGACGGTTGCGATCACCACCCCATCGTCACCAAGCCGCCGCCGGTCACGAACGATCTCCGGACCGATATCCCCCGAGCTGTCGAAGTAGACGTAGTCCCCCGATACCGCCCCTCGCTCGATCCTCGTGTCGTCCCCGTCGAGAATGATCTTGTCTCCGTCCTCGAGCGTGAACACCTCCGGGACGCGCATCTGTCTCGCGAGGTCGGCGTGCGCGCGTAGGTGGCGGTACTCCCCGTGCACCGGGACGAATGTCCGCGGTCGCACGACGTTGAGAAACGTCTTCAACTCGTCCTGTGCACCATGCCCGGACACATGGACGTGTGCGTTGCGTCCGTGGTAGACGGTCGCGCCCGCCCGCCACAGCCGACTGATGACACGCGAGACGGCCGCCTCGTTCCCCGGGATGGGCGTGGCACTGACGAGAACAGTGTCGCTGGGATCGAGCTCGACGAATCGGTGTCTCCCGGACGCGATCAATGACAGAGCAGCGAACGGTTCCCCCTGACTCCCTGTGGAAATCACCATCTGGCGCTCCGGGGGAAGGTCGAGGAGCTCACCGATGTCGACCACTCGGTCCTCAGGGATGTCGAGTACGCCGAGCTCACGGGCGACACCGCTGACACGATGCATCGACCGTCCGATGAACGCTATCTGCCTCCCCGCCGCAACCGCAGCGTCGGCGATTTGCTGCACTCTGTGGACGTGCGACGCGAAGCACGCGGCGATGACCCGTCCCGGTGCGTGTTGCACGATCTCCGAGATGGGGCCCTCCAGAGAGACCTCCGATGGGACGAAACCCGGCTCCTCTGCGTTCGTGCTGTCCGCCATGAGCAGTCGGACTCCGTCCCTCCCAAGCGCTGCGAACACCGGCAGGTCGGTCGGCCTACCGTCGATCGGAGTTGGATCCAGCTTGAAGTCCCCCGAGTGCACCACCAATCCTTCGGGGGTGTCGAACGCGACGCCCGCACCTTGCGGGACGCTGTGGGACACGGGCACCAACATGAACCGAAACGGCCCCTCATGGATCCACTCGTTGTCGACGACGACCCTGAAATCGCCCTCGACGCCGAGTTCCTCGACCCTCGTGCGGGCCAACGCAACCGAGAACCGCGTTCCGAACACGGGGACATCCACGTCGCGAAGGAACTCGCCGAGTGCACCGATGTGGTCCTCATGTCCGTGTGTGAGGACGATGCACACCACATCGTCCCCGCGGTCGACCACCCACTCCCAATCCGGATAGACCAGATCGACTCCGACCATTTGCTCGTTAGGGAACATGAGCCCGCAGTCGATGACGGCCAGCTTGCCGTCCTGTTCGAGCACGGCGCAGTTGCGACCGATCTCACCAAGCCCGCCGAGGAACGTGACGGCGACGCTCACAGGTCCTGCGCTATCCCCAGCGCACGTTCGATGCCGTCGACGGTGGCCTCGGACGCTGCGACCAGCGGGAGTCGGGGCGAACCTACCGGTCCCCACAGTCGGTTCATCGCCGCCTTGACGGGCATCGGGTTGGGTTCGACGAAGCACGCGTAGGAGGTCGGCAGCAGCCCGTTGTTGATGCGCATCGCCTCTTCGACATCGCCTTTGCTGAACGCCTCGACCATGCGCTTGATCTGGCGTCCGACGAGATGTGATGTCACGGACACGACGCCGACCGCCCCGACCGTCATCATCGAGAGTGTGTAGGAATCCTGCCCCGAATAGATGGCGAAGTCGTCGGGTACCGCGAGTCGCGTTTGGGCCGTGTGGTCGATGTCCATGACGGCGTCCTTGACGGCGACGATCTTCGGATGGTGGGCCACTTCGGCGAGGGTCTTCACCTCGATGAGACGGCCGGTCCGACCCGGCACGTTGTAGAGGAGTACGGGCACATCCGACGCGTCGGCGATGGCGGTGAAGTGCGCAATGAGACCACCCTGCGACGGTTTCGAGTAGTAGGGCGTGACCGCCATCACCGCATCGCATCCCACGTCGATAGCCCGCCTGGTCAGCTCGATGGAGGCTGACGTGTTGTTGGAGCCGGTTCCCGCAACAACCGTCGCCCTGTTGCCTACCGACTCGACAACCGTTCGGTACAACGCCACCTTCTCGTCTGCGGTCAGCGTCGGCGATTCGCCCGTCGTGCCGGTGACGACCAGGCCATCGGACCCGTTCTCCACGAGGTGCGCCGCCAAGTTCCAGGCCTGCTGGTAGTCGACATTGCCATCGTCGTCGAACGGAGTGATCATCGCGGTCAGAACCTGTCCAAACGGCGTCATCGCGGTACCTCCTTCGCCATCCAAGCATAGGGGGCTCCCCGGCCCCGGACGTGCACCACCTATCGAGAGCACCCACTACCCTGTCACCAAATGGAGCATACAAAGAACGTCGACACGGCCGGGTTCACGACCGATGTCGTCGAACGCAGCCGAGAGACACCCGTGGTCGTCGACTTCTGGGCGGAGTGGTGTGGGCCGTGCAGGGTGCTCGGGCCCACCCTCGAGCGCCTCGCCGATGAGCATCAGGGCGCGTTCGATCTCGCGAAGCTCGACGTGGACGTGAACCCCGATCTTGCCCGGCAGTTCCAGGTGCAGGGGATTCCGACCGTCATCGCCTTCAAGGACGGGGTACCGGTGGCCAGGTTCACCGGTGCGCTCCCCGAGTCCCAGATCCGAACCTGGCTGAGAGAGTTCGTCCCATCCGAGGCAGACGAGAAGGCAGCAGTCGCGTCGACGATCGCGGCGTCCGGTGATCTGGCGACGGCCGAGGGACTGTTCCGTGAGGCGCTCGCCGTCGACCCTGTGCACGAGAAGGCGGCAACGGGACTCGCAGAGGTCCTCATCGCTGGTGGCCGGACAGACGAGGCACTTGTAGTCCTCGCACCGCTGCCGACCACCCCGGCTGTTCAGCGTCTCGCCGCGGCGGCCCGCATGGCCCATGTGGACACCTCGACGATCGATGATCTGCAACAGAAGCTGTCGGATGACCCCGACAACGGCGTGCTGCTGCTGCAGCTCGGAAAGGCTCTGTCGGCTGCCGATCGCACCGAGGAAGGACTGCAGCACCTGTTGCACGCCGTCGGCCTCGGCGGCGACATCAGGGAGGAGGCTCGGGTCGCCATCCTCGACATCTTCGAGCTACTCGGTCCGGACGACCCGCTGACGGGCCAGTACCGCCGCAAGCTCGTCAGCGCGCTGTTCTGACGTCTACCCTCCGACCCTCCAACGAACCTGAGGTGCCCATGGCCAAGCAGTACGACAACGCGCCGGATGTCACGATCGACCCCTCGAACACCTACTCGGCGACCATCCACACGAATCACGGCGATGTCTCGATCGACCTCTTTGCAGAGGAGGCGCCGCAAACCGTCAACAACTTCGTGTTCCTCGCCTCGGAGGGCTTCTACGACAGCGTGATCTTCCATCGCGTGGTTCCGGGGTTCGTGGTCCAAGGCGGCGACCCGACCGGTAGCGGAAGGGGAGGGCCGGGCTACAGGTTCCGCGACGAACTCGACCATCCCCGTCGGTACACACGCGGCACGGTTGCCATGGCCAACGCGGGGCCGAACACGAACGGCTCCCAGTTCTTCATCTGTCTCGAGGACGTCGGTCTCCCCCACGCCTACACGATCTTCGGCAAGGTCACCTCGGGCATGGAGGCGGTCGACTCGATCGCATCGGCCCCGCTCAGAGGTGAGCGTCCAGTCGAAGACGCCTTCATGCAGACCGTCGATATCCACGAGAGCTGATATCTGACAGCCCACAGCAGACAACTGTTGGCTGTCGGCTGTCGGCTGTCGGCTGTCGGCTGTCGGCTGTCGGCTGTCGGCTGTCGGCTGGGAACGGAGCGAGCTACAGCAACGCGTCCAGGCCGACGGTCACGCCTGGGAACAGAGCCACGCGATGCACGGCAAGGAGCACGCCGGGAACGAACGCCGCTCGATCGGTCGTGTCGTGGCGTATCTCCAGCACCTCACCTTCGTTGCCAAACAGCACCTCCTGATGGGCCAGGAGTCCCGGAAGACGCACCGAGTGGATCGAAACACCATCGACCGTGCCGCCCCTCGCCCCTGGCACGAGCTCGGTCGACTCGACAGCACGGCGTTGCTCCGCCTTGGCGCCCGCGATGCGACCTGCTGTGGCGACCGCCGTCCCGGAGGGGGCATCCACCTTTCTGTCGTGGTGCAACTCGATGATCTCCGCCGCGGCGAAGTGCGGCGCGGCCAGCTCTGCGAAACGCATCATCAGAACCGCGCCGATCGAGAAGTTCGGGACGATCAGGCAGTTCGGTGGCCCGTCACCCCACATCGACCGTGCGCGCTCGATCCGCTCTACGGTGAATCCCGACGTTCCCACCACGGCGTGCACGCCGAGCGACCGCCACAGAGCCAGGTTCTCCTCGACCACATCGGGGTTCGTGAACTCGACGACGACTTCGCATCCGGCGATGGCCGCGGGGTCACCGCTCACCGGCACCCCTTCGATCACCTCGCCGATCGCACCCGGGTCGAACAGCCCACCGAGTGATAGATCCTCGGAGGAGGCGATCGCCGCGGCAACCGTCCTCCCCATTCGTCCTCCGGCCCCGGAAACGCCGACTCTCATAGGTATCCTTCCAGATCGCTGATCGGGCCGACGGCGGTCAGCACTCTCGGCCCCCGCAGGACCGCTTCGGCCGCGCCATGAACGTCATCGACTGTAACCGCATCGACTCTGCCGATGAGTTCGTCAACCGACAGGTGCTCCTGACCACCCAACTCATCGCCTCCGAGATGCATCATGCGGCTGTTTGGATCTTCGAGCGCCAGCGCCATCGATCCCCGAACGCCACCCTTCACCCTTGCGAGTTCCTCTTCGGTGACCCCCTCGCCGATGAGCGCGCCGATTTCCTGGTCGAGTACCTCGAGCACGACCGGAACGTTCCGCTGCTTGGTGGCAACGTAGATGCCGTACGCACCGGTGTCGTCGAACGCGGTCCTGAAGCTGTACACGGAGTAGGCGAGCCCACGATTCTCCCTGATGGCATGAAAAAGCCTCGACGAGGTCGTACCACCGAGTACCGAGTCCAACACACCGAACGCGTACCGCTGCGTGTCCTTCCTCGACGGACCCAGCCCGCCAAGGACGAGGTGCACCTGTTCGGTGTCCCGCCAGGTCGTGTGTGTCAACGAGCGAGCGCCTGCCGGCTGAAGTGTTCGTCGTTCCGGTTCCCCGTTCCAATCGCCGAAAGCCCCGCCGACCAGGTCGACGACCTGATCGTGGTCCAGGTGCCCGGCGACCGCTATCACCGCCGAGCCGGCCCGGTAGCGACGTCGCC
>Ga0307444_1000259_pt1 | contig 27203 bp, 24 predicted proteins | sample SalMarSW160340MG_FD_202145 | JGI IMG/M metagenome (GOLD analysis project Ga0307444, IMG submission 202145) | Salt marsh sediment microbial communities from the Plum Island Ecosystem LTER, Massachusetts, United States - SW1603-40 | ecosystem: Environmental > Aquatic > Marine > Intertidal zone >...
CAACAACAGGGTCGGTGCAATAAATTTGCGTATTTTGCTGGCTGCTTTTCTCGTTGTTTTTCCAATAGTCCTTTCTGCCCAGGTTGATACCACGTGGGTCAGGTGGTACAATGGGCCAGGAAATGAGTATGATGGTGTAGAAGCTATGGCTCTTGATAGTTCAGGTAATGTTTACGTTACTGGTATCAGCCATGGCGGATCCGGCATGCAGGATTATGGAACAATAAAGTATTACGCTAACGGTGATACTGCCTGGACCAGGAGATATAATGGTTCAGGGAACAGCAGTGATGATGCGTGTGACATAGCGGTCGATACTTCAGGGAACGTATATGTGACAGGTTATGTCCTGGGAGCAGGTACCAATGAGGATTGGGCGACGATCAAGTACTATCCGAATGGAGACACCGCGTGGGTGAGAACATATAATCGGATATCGACAAGCCAGGATCGAGCATATGCCCTTGCGGTTGATAATGTGGGAAATGTGTATGTAACAGGATTTACTTCCGAGGTTGGGGGTAATGCTGATGTGACAACGATAAAATACTATCCGAATGGAGACACCGCGTGGCTGAGAAGGTACAACGGACCGAATAATGATACGGACATTGCACAAGCCATAGCAATTGGTACTTCAGGTTATTTGTATGTAACAGGTTATAGTAGCGGTTCGGGAACATCGTATGACTATGCAACGATAAAGTATGATGCAAACGGCGATACGGCGTGGGTCAGACGGTATAACGGCCCGGCCAATGACTGTGATGAGGCACGTGATATCGCGGTTGATACATCGGGTAATGTGTATGTTACTGGTGCAAGTCGTGGCTCAAGCGGATACAATGACTATGCAACGATAAAGTATGATGCAAACGGCGATACGGCGTGGGTTAGACGATATGATACTCCAGAGAGCTGGGACGATCAACCTCAGGCTCTGGTCATCGATGATTCAGGGAATGTGTATGTTACCGGTTCTACGAGTGATGAGTGGATGTTATATTGTGATTATTTGACAATAAAATATTTTGCAAACGGCGATACGGCGTGGGTCAGACGGTATAACGGCCCGGACAATGACTCTGATGAGGCGCATGATATCGCGGTTGATACATCGGGCAATGTTTATGTTACGGGTTATAGTGATGGGGTTGGTACAAGTGCTGATTTTGCCACGATCAAGTACGATGCGAACGGCGACACGATCTGGATAGAGCGATATAATGGATCTTCTAATGATTTTGACGTAGGCGAGCATGTTTTGGTGGACAATTACGGTTACGTGTATGTAGCAGGTCGCGGTTATGATTCGGGATCTTCTTGTGATTACCTGACAATAAAATATGGTCAGAATATTGGAGTAGAAGAGAATATTAGACATTGTATTTCAGCGAATACCGCGATGCATGTTTTCCCGAATCCGGCATGTAATTATTGTACCATTTCTTGCCCGTGCGTAGCAGACTGTTCCGTGATAAAGTTGTTTGATGTGACTGGAGCGATAATACGTGAAATCGACACCAAAACCGGGCGAACTGAATATATAATATCCTTAACCGGGGTAGATGCTGGTGTATACTTCGTGCAGAAAGACAACGAAACACAGATAACAAAGCTAATCGTGGTGAAATAAACACTACCTTTCATTTGATAACAAGGGTGCAGGTCTTCTTTGGCACATGAAATTAACGGGGTCAGCCATCGAAATTAGAAACTAAGTCGAATGGGCTAAATCATACAAAAGAATAGTGATTGAGTAATTATGTCATTGAGTAATTAGGTCATTAAGTTATTAAAAGATCAAAAAACAAAAATAACTAAATAGACCACAAAAACCGAACAGACCAAATCAACCAGATGCTTGACTTTTTCATGAAATTTATGATAATTTGATGAGGAGGATGTGTGAGTAGAAGAATTGTGCTTTCGGGAGTAATATTGTGTATTTTGTGGTTTGTACAAGGACATGGACAGGACCTACATATTAAGGATTTCCGGCTTTCGGAGTATAAAGTATTCAAAGTATCTTTATCTGTTGATTTAAGCAAATGGTATTATGCGGATTATTTAAGTTACGACATAGGACTTAACCCACATTATAGATCGATAAGCGATGAATCTGAGTTTGACTGGAGTGGATATATATCGGTAGACAGATGGTCTGATATGACAACTTTTGTATTTAGAACTGGTGTCGACGTGCGTCATTATTTATCCAACTTTTTCATACATGGGCGTGCTGATATGGACTCATGGAACGTTTATGAAGGATTTTGGCAAAAAAACCGGTATGGAGATTTAGAGATCGGTGGTGGGATTGGACACTTAAGAGAAGGGTATTTTGCCAGTGCAGCCCTCTATATCAATGAAATACTTAAAGAAGAAGATATTATCAGGACGGATCTTAATAAGATAACTTTGTTAAAAATAGCTCAATTAGTTGCCAATAGGCAGGGGTATGTAATCAAATATGATCGATATGAAAAATATTTGTTCTCAGAACTCCAGGAGCTTATTGAAGAAGATCCAGCATGCGAACACCCTGTTTCAGCATATGTATTGTTTAAAATCCATGATGTAGTGGATCACCATATTTACTCAGGAATACCAAGTGACGTATTTTGCTGGAACCGCCAGTTCGGCACCAGGCTGAGTTTTGATCTTTTAGGATCCCATATCACCGATCATTCTCGGATGTACGGGAATTATGCAATGCACCGCTTTCCACTTTTTGATTCAGTCTATTATGTGCCTGGTATAAGAGCAGTATTTGACTATGGGAATCCTTTATCACTGGAGAGCCATATTTTGGGGTATATATCTTATCAGATTGATTGGTATGATATGATCACCACCCATGAGATGAAAACGAATATTACTTATTCTCGCGGCGTGATAGATCATTTTGTATTTACCGCAGCGCTCGATAATTTTTATAGTCACTGGTTACCCAGTGGCACGACCGCGACTGGGTTTTTAACTATCAATCCTGAGGTTGGGTTAACATATTATATTGAAGATAAGATTCGATTTAGCATTGATGTCGGGTATATTTTCGATTTAGAAATGTATTTTGTAGATCCATTTGATTATGAAGCTGAACATGGATTTATGATCGAAGTCGATTCACGGTGGTATATATTCTAAGTATGCAAAAAGCAACTTTAGTAATTACGATCCTTCTTGTCATTTCCACTTACAGCATTGATGTTGCTGATCAGCGGGAATGAACGGGGGCAGACCGTTCAACAGCATAGTAACTGAGTAACTTTGTCATTAAGTTATTAAAAGATCAAAAAACAAAAATAACTAAATAGACCACAAAAACCGAACAGACCAAATCAACCAGATGCTTGACTTTTTCATGAAATTTATGATAATTATTCAGTACAATAATATATAGGTAACAGAAAAAAATAAATAATAAAACAAGGGGGGAACATGTCTTACAGAATTTCCAAAAAGAGTGTTTTACTCTATGCACTTTGCACCATGCTCTTTGCGTGTTTGTTACACGCGCAGGAAGCGCGTTTATTTGTCGAATTTGACGTGCATGACTATAGTGAAGGTGTGGCATCTGATTATGCAGTGGCAAAGGAATTCATTGATGCTATGGATTTCAGTGGACTCGGAAAACTTGAACTCCCGGATTCCGGGTGCATTGATCCGAATATCCTGAAGAAATTTCTGCCCCCACCAATAAGGGGAACAAGAGCGTCTATATATACGTTCGATGATGAAGGGCATGAAGCCACTGGCCCCACGACCTACCAGTCGCCAGCAATGGGGCGTTATGCGTACAGCTATGCCTTTGTGCAATATGTCCGGGAAGCAGAAGACCAGAACTACTGGGAGGAGATCAGGATATATATACGGGATATGGGGGTGGCTGGTGAAACCAGCATGCGGAGATTCCATACGGATGAGGACAATAAAAAGTTCGTTGAATTCACTACGATACAAGGGTGTAAGGCAACGGTTTTCAGGGCTACGGAAACAAGGTTTGAGAACTATGGCGCGGTTCAAATTTCGATCCCGATTCCTTTATCAGGGTTGTACTGGCCAGAGATCTTGGAAGCGGCAAAACAAGGCGTGCGCCAGGGCGTGCAAGTCTGGAAGTGCGGCGCAACATTCAAAAACGGCACGATAAACGGCCCGGAGCTGGTGATCCCGCCCGGCTCATTAGAGGGTCCATGTTTTTCAGAAAATATTATCGATGAAATAATGGTATTGGATATTCCAATACAGATCCCGCTTGCATTTGCCAATGCTGTCTGGTCAGGCTGGAACCACTGGTCCTTGACATTCAGTGTTAACTACCCGAATGCCTTTCCGGCGTTCGCTAGCTATCCCGGTGCATCAGCCCCGCCCACACCGGCTAATCCAATGCCGGTGCTCTTGGCATCATTTAACCGTGAGAAATTGACTACCGGGCATTTGAAATCATATATAATGGACCATCTAGAAGAATGGAAGGACGATCCAGAGGCTCAAAAGGCAGTCGCCGATTTTGCCCAGTGGTTTGATGAGTGTTTTACAAACGCGATTAACAAATCTCATATAACCAACCTAATGGGACGGGGGCCAGTGCCGAGTTATAATCCTCCAATTGTGCCGAACGGTCCAGTGGTAAACGGAGAGGTAGTTGCAACGCCGGTGATCTTCACTGGATTTGAATTTTAGCATGGGTTCATAGGTAGGTGAATATAGATAAGATACATGTAGATGCAAGAAAACGTGTAATCAATGGGGGCAGACCCACCTTGATTGCAGATTGTAGATTTTGGATCTTGGATTGGAAAGAATATAAGAAAGTAAGGGAGTAACGGAGAAACTTATACTAAAAACTGGATACTAGGAACTAGGAAGACGGAGATTAGAGAGCGGAGAGAGTAGGGCGTAAAGTGTAGTGAGTATGGAGTAGGGCGTTGACTTTTTTCGCGAATTCAAGATAATTGACTGAGAATTGTATGAGAAATTGCATTCTTCTATTGTTATTCATTTGTTTTATCACTTGTAGTAAAGGAATCTCTGATCTCAATACTATTCATTTTTACAATGGAAGTATAGATATTGTTGTAACGGATTCAGTTAAGCTATATGAAAATCTTGGCATCCTATTAGAATATAGCGGTGTGGAAATAACACTGGAGGGTTATACAAATTCTGTGGGCTCTGATACCAGTAATTTAGCATTGTCTCAGGCTCGTGCAGATATCCTATGGGACTGGTTGGTTGATCGTGGCGTGGATTATACTAGAATGATTCCAATTGGGTATGGCGAGAATAATCCTGTAGGTGATAATTTTACTGCTGAAGGACGTGCTTTAAATGATCGGGTTGAATTCAACATTCAATAGTATATTGAAAGTAGAGAAGAATGAAAATAAATAAACTTTTTCACATCATTGTAATAATCATTGTACCGACATTGATTGTTGCTGGAGCTATGTATTTATATCATTATTCGGAAATGAAAGGTGAACAAAAGCTGCATGATAAACAGATCGCATCAAAAGATACTACCATTGCAAATCTAAAAGTCAAGATCACCAGACTCGAAAATGCGATTGCAGAAAAACCGGATAGGCTTCCAGATGATTTATTAAAGATTTATACAGTCGATGCTATGGCAGATGTTGAGGGTGTTGATTTTTGCCTGGCTGTGCCGGAAAATTACACGGTGATCGAAAAAGTCAATTTGGTCAGCAGTCTGCTTATGAAACATAAGTTTAGCCAAGGGGTCATCTTGTTGGACGGGAATGGGGACGGTGCTTGACAATATGACATGATATTAAACACCGTTCCTCCATGATTGTATTGACCTTTCCAAAATAATTATTATCATTTACCATGAAGAATAGTAATGACACTAAAAAAATGATTGGATACTGTGGTTACAATTGTCATTTATGTGCAGCTCGTTCTGATGATCCACAGGTACGGCAAAAACTTGTTGATGGATGGAGACGGATTTTCGGTCATCAGCATTATACCGCAGAAAATGTCTTGTGTGAGGGTTGCAAGAGTGACGGTAAGGTAGCTGACAAACAATGCAGGGCGCGTCCATGCGCCAAAGAAAAAGGATACGAGTTCTGCGCGCAGTGTGATGAATTTCCCTGTGATAAAGTAAAACACTTGCTGGCAAGCAAGGAAGGATTGCTAATTTTCTGCCGTCCAAAAGATGGGGGTGTCACAGAAGAGGAATATAATCTATGTATGAGGCAGTTTGACAGCATGCGTAATATTGTAGATCAGTTAGTAGAAGCTGGCAAATTGCCCAGCTGGGTAAAAATGGTCTTGACATCTAATAAATAATATCTATAATTTGCTAGGTTTGATGTAAGTCCAGCCGCTCTGTGAGCGGTTGGATAAAGAAGGTATGTTTATCCTGCAGATTTTATCTGTAAGGTGGATGTACCTTTATTTTTTACCCCGTTAGAAGTGAAAGTTCTAATGGAGGTTTGTAGATTTTCTTGAGAGGAGGAAATATGAGGCAGAAGGCATACTTGTGTATCATAATGGCTGTCATGATGACTATAATTGTCAATTGTGCACCTCGAGTCAAGCACTACTATAAATATGAAAGACAAAATTCCGGCATGATCCATCCGATAATCGGTGAGACATTGGATAACGCTGAACGCCTAAGCTACACATTACTCATAGGAATTGATAATTTCAAACAGGCTACCTATTACAAGCTTGAAGACGGCGGCTATTTAATAGATATTGAAACAGATAGCGGTAAATTTGTAGCCATCAATCGTGATGCTGATGGTGCGAGTATTTTGTATGATTATATTGACCGGTTTGACGAGATACAGCACAACAAGGAAGCATTTGAAAAAAAATGGCGCATCGTGGATTATGATGATCTGGGTCAGCCGATCACGATTCGTGAGATAGATGGTCTAGGGAATCCCACTACATGGGCTCTTGGTGCGCCGGGTGCCGCAATTGGTTTTGTCGGGGGCATGGTTCTGGGATATTATATAATTGACCAGCAGGAAGAACCCAGTAATGATCGTATTTTAGCTATGGCATCAGGTATGGCCGGAGGTTGTTTATTTGCGCTCCCTGGTGTATTTTTTGGAAGGAAGATCGACAAAGAAAAAGGATTAGAAGCTATAAAGAAAGCACGTTTGCCACGTTTTGTTGAGCAATAAAAACGAGGGAGTCAGGTCATAATGGAAGAGTAGGGAGTAAGGCGTAGAGAGTAATGAGTAACGAGTAGAGAGAAAAACCAAGAAAACCAGATAACACTATGCCCTTTGCTTTTTGCCCTAAGCTTGACACTTTATATATTTCTTCATATAATATACCAAAAAGAGGGTAGATGAATAAGTTCAATTTCAAAATTCAAGGCATTATTTTAATACTTTTTACCATATTCATATCACTCTCATTCGGAGTCCAGGATTGGATAGAGATTGTTAAAAAAGCAAAACCCGCAGTGGTTGTCATAAGTACTTATCGATATGGTGAGCTGTCTAAACAAGGTAGTGGTTTTATTGTTAATGAAAGAGGTGATATTGTCACATGTTATCATGTTGTTGAAAGCGCTCATAAGGTTTATATAAGTTACATAGATTCCACAACAAGCTCGATAGCCGGGATACTGGCCGTTGATTCTTTGAATGATATTGCAATTCTGTGCTGCGATAACCCGGAATACTCTGGGGGTTTTTTGGAAATAAATGAGAGTTTACCAGTTGAAGGTGAGCCTGTGGTTGTCATAGGTTCACCCATGGATTATGAGTTCACTGTTACGGATGGAATTGTTTCAGCAATCCGGGATTGTGGAGATAGTAAGACGATACAGCTCAATGCACCGGCATCTCATGGATCAAGCGGGAGTCCTGTCATAAACAAAAACGGCAGGGTTGTTGGAATCGTCACCTCTGGTGTTAAAGAGGATTGGCCCCTAATAAATTTTGCAGCACCCAGTATTGTGATTTTTGGTATGGATACGACATCAGCCATTGATATTGCCGATTGGGCAGAATTAACCGAGAAATGCAAATCTTTCATGGTATGTGCAAAGGAGCAGTGGGAATGTAATAAGGAAGCAGCGCATTCCCTTAGTAGTGCCATGGAAGATTATTTTGACATGGCAGAGAGTTTTCGCTCAGAGCGCAAAATATGGGCAAAATTTTATAATAAGATCGGTGGTTTCTATTATTATCTTGATTTTTATGAAGAAGCTATCTCACCGTATGAGAAAGCGGTTGAGCTTGATGAATTATGTAAAGCAGCATATGAAGGGCTCGGAGATTGTTATTTTGAGCTTGAAAAATATGAAGATGCAGAAGAGTCATACCGGGAACTGATGCACTGTGATCCGCAAAACTGGTATGCACATAATGGTTTAGGGATGTCTTATTTAGAGCAGGGACACTATTATTCTGCTATCGAACGGTTTGAGAATGCGATTTTTTTATATCCAAGTTATGCAAAAGCACATTTTAATTTGGGGAAAGCCTATCTTGCCATAGATGATAGAGTTTCGGCTCTAGAGGAGTTTGACTGTCTATATGAATATGATGAAGAATTAGCCAGAGAGCTCTTTGATTTGATCTACGAAAACAAAGTCCCTCGATGGAAAAAGCAGTATAAAAACTTTTTTGACGAAGACGACGATTGGTAAGAAGACATAGGGATATGTCTTTTAAGCACGGGGGCATCGGAGTAACGGAGTAACTTATACTAAAAACTAGATACTAGGAACTAGGAAGACGGAGAGTAGAGAGTGCAGTTTAAAGCGTAGAGTGTAGAGCGTAATGAGTAAGGAGTATTGAAAATGCGAATACACACTGCGTTGAAGACACATTTCATTGTAGACACGGTTCACCCCGTACAACTTTGTCTAACGGGGTAGGCTGAAGACACGGCACCTTGTGCCTGAAAAAACAAAAATAACTAAATAGACCACAAAAACCAGACAGACCAAATCAACCAGATTCTTGACTTTTTATTAAGATTGCGGATAATAAAAGCTGTGTTTATCAAGCAGTTTACTTTCGGCCCTATTCAAACCAATTGCTATCTGGTGGCATGTGACAAAACATTAGAGGCCCTTGTTATCGATCCTGATATCCGAACCAAAGAAGAAAAACAAATTTTCTTTGATGAGATCAATAACCGCAATCTGAAATTGAAATACATTGTTAATACCCATCATCACATTGATCATACCGGCGGCAACGCGATGCTTAAGCAGGCTACCGGCGCAAGAATATTGATACATGAGCTGGACGCCCCGGTTCTGCCTGAACAATGGCAGTGGCTGTTGAAGGCTTCAAAAACTCAAAAGACTCCATCATGTCCAATGTGCGGTGGTGATAATGTCGTTGTGAATATCTCAGAAGAAGAAAAACAGGCTGACATGTGTTGCCCGGATTGCAGTTTTAGATTTGAGGTGCTTCGTTCACCGCCTGCAGACATATTGCTCCACCACGGTGATGTATTGAAGCTCGGTGAATTAGAGTTCCAGATTATTCATACACCCGGGCATACGCCTGGCGGAATATGTTTATATTTTAAAAAGGAAAATGTCTTGTTCAGTGGTGATACACTCTTTAACCTTTCAGTGGGCCGGAGCGATACGATCGATGGGTCTTCAGAGGACGTAATTGCGTCTGCGAAAAAACTAACGACATTGCCGGAACATACTATTGTATACACAGGACATGGCAGCAAAACCACTATTGGTCAGGAAAAATATAATAATCCGTTTTTGAAAAAATGACCCCACAGACTCATGAATAAAGATAAAGCAAATAAAGGACTTTTAGTCAAGGCATTTTGTGGATTTGGTGGTGTATATACTTTAATAGGCAGTTACAAAAATGCTTTGCAATCGGGAAAACCTGCGGGGGGTAGGTCTTGCATTATCACAAGAAACAGGAGAATAATGTTATATTTCAAGACCTGCCCCCGATAACTTGACAAAATGTTTATAAGATCGTACATCGAAAGGAGTTTTTATGAGAAGTCTGTTTGAGAAGTCGATCATTATTTTGATAGCGGGGGTAATGCTGTACACGGGAGTTGCGCATGCTCTTAGCGAAAAGGAAGTTGTTGAAAAAACTACCACTTTTCTTGAGGGGCTGAAATCCCGTGATGGGTTTTCCGGTGCGGTTCTTATTGCCAAGGATGGAGTTCCGATTCTTAAAAAAGCCTATGGCTATGCTAACAGATCCTTTGATGTTCCAAATAGGGTCGATACAAAATTTAACCTCGGATCAATGAACAAGATGTTTACTGCCACAGCTATCATGCAACTGGTTGAACAAGGTAAAATTTCGCTGGATGGCAAAATAGTTGATTATATTCCGGATTATCCAAACCAAGAAGTAGCGACGCAGGTAACAATTGATCAGTTGTTGACGCATACATCGGGGCTCGGGGCGTATTGGAGCGAAGAGTTCATGAAATCTTCAAAAGATCTATTTCGGGAAGTGGAAGATTACATGCCCCTATTTGTGAACGATGGGTTGCTCTTTAAACCTGGAAAACAGTTTTCCTACAGCAATGCCGGTTACATGGTTCTCGGTCTTATTATCGAAAAAGTGACTGGTGAGAATTACTTTGACTATGTGCGGGAAAACGTTTATAAACGGGCAGGTATGCTCAACACAGATGCTTATGAAAACGATTATAATGTGCCAAATCTGGCAATTGGCTATACAAGAATGCAGGCACGCAAGGGTGAGTTGAAGAATAACTTATTTATGCATGTCGTGAAGGGCGGCCCAGCGGGCGGCGGGTATTCCACAGTCCATGATCTGCTCATGTTCGGTAACGCAATAATAAATAACAAGCTGCTGTCACCAGAAAATACAAAATTGATGACTACTGGAAAGGTTCAGACTGATCCGCATATTATGTATTGCTATGGATTCCGTGACCGTGTAGAAAACGGTCACCATATAGTGGGCCACACCGGGGGGTTCCCTGGTATTAACGGTTATCTCGGCATATTTACTGATTTGGGATATACAGTTGCGGTTTTATCTAATTTTGATAATGGCAATTCAGAGGTGGTGCTTTTCATTGAAGAGCTTCTAGTCGGGGAGACCCAGCGTACGAAAAATATTAAATTGGCTGAGATGGTTCTGAATGAAGCGATAGCAAACGGCTATGAAGCAGCTGTAAAACTGTATGAGAAAAACAAAAAATCGGGCGTTATCGGAGAAAGGACTGTAAATAACCGTGGCTATGCATTGCTTGCAGAAGGCAAGATAACTGAGGCAATAGCTTTATTCAAGCTGAATGTTTACCTCTATCCGAAATCCTCAAATGCCTATGATAGTCTTGGGGAAGCCTATATGACTGCAGGAAATATTGAACTGGCAATTGAGAACTATGAAAGGTCGCTCGAGCTGGATCCGGGTAACGATAAAGCGATCGAAAAACTCAGGCAGTTGAAAGAAACGGAATAGAGTCGTTGAGTGATTAAACAGAATAGTAATTGCGTTATTGAGTAATTTCAAGCAAGAACGTTTTGATCATTTGACTAACAAAGCTTATCAGGAAATCAGGGAATCAGCATGAAGCGGATCAGGATATCAGAAAACCAGGTAAACAAAAAACTAAATATTAAGTCCTAATCGTGAGTCGTAACTAAAAAGACTAAAGAACCCAAAAAAATCAGATATTGGCGTTCTGGTTCTCGATTAAAAAATTTCTAGTTAAGTTTTACGATCCGGGTTTGGACTGCACCATCGATCACCAGGTAATAGACACCGCTCGGTACATTATTCGGTAAAACAGCGCGGCCGTTCACGTCGAAGAGCCGGCATTTGCGTCCTTCGGGCAGGCTAATCTCACCATGGATAATTTTTGAACTGTTACTCGGCGGCTGGATTTCCTGGCCGGTCTCAGCAATAGAAGTGCCCTGGTTCTCATACCATTTTACTTGGTTCGTGCCGGCCCAGCTGGAACCGGCGATAATGTCGATATCGTTGTCCTGGTCAAGGTCGCAGCAATATAAGGGCCAGGCGCGAGGTAGACTATCGACCATAAACTTTGTCCATTGAAAAGGTGATCCGCCTTCATTGCGCCACCAGGCAACCTCGCCGCCAGCCTGGGCTGTTCCCACGACATCGATGTCCGTATCGCCGTCAAGATCCACACCCTGCGCAATACAGGCTCCGGCAAATCCCGTACCGATCGTCTGATAAGTCCAGGTTATCGGGTTGCCGCCATTGTTGCGCCACCAGGCGATTGCATTGGCATAATAGCCCGCGCCTAAAACATCGATGAGACTATCCTGGTCAAGATCGATCGCCTGAACCCGGTGCGCATAATAAAAATTGCCCGCGATCACAAATTTGGTCCACACGATAGGATCGCCGCCGTCATTCCGCCACCATGTTATATCGCTATCATAAAGAGCCGCGCCAACGACGTCCATATCACCGTCGCCGTCAAAATCCGCGACATGGACAGATTTAGCACCGCCAAACGTAGTATCTATCGCCTGCTCGGTCCACTGCACCGGGGAACCGCCGTCATTGCGCCACCAGGTTATTTCATTGTCATCTGACGCGGCGGCGAAAACGTCATTATCGCCGTCCTGGTCAAAATCGCATGCATATACCTCGTGCGCCAGATCATACCCGCTCCGGATGGTGTATTTTGTCCAGGTAAGCGAGTCCCCGCCGCTGTTTTTCCACCAGGCAATCTCGTCACCAAGCCGCGCCGCGCCCAGAACATCGATCAGGCTATCGCCGTCCAGGTCGCTGGCAAAAACCGAACCTGCTTCAATAAAATTGGCTGCGATATAAAATCTCGTCCACTGAAAGGGTGTTCCACCTTCGTTCCGCCACCATACGATCGTGTGGTCTTCCATGCTGGCGCCCAGAATATCCAGGTCTCCGTCGCTATCCAAGTCGCACGCGTAAACACTTGCCGTGCCGTGGATATTACCATCGACGATATGCTCGACCAGGTTCAATTGTCCGTTCAGCAAAATCGGTACTGCCAGTGAAAAAATCAAACATGTCCATGCTGATCTCATATTACCCCCTTATTCTATAAAAATATACGAGGATTGCAAGCCAATAAAAACCACGGTAGGCATAATTTTTTCACAACAGGCTTTCTCCCGGAATAATTGTAAAGATATTATGTGAAAATATTGTGAAAATGGTATTGACATACAGGTGAAAAAGTATTATTCTCCTTATATTTGTTGTAAAATAGGAGGTGTTAGTATGTTTATAATAAAAGGGATGACCAAAGCCGTGCTGTTTGTGTTGGTTCTATGCCTGATCCGGTGCGGTGCACCAAAAGAAGAAGAAACAGTGTCGGCGCAGGGCGATCAACCAGTGGTTACGACTGGTGTTGTTGCTTATTACCCTTTCAATGGAAATGCTAAAGACGAGCGTGGCGGCAATCACGGCACGGTTTTCGGAGCAGTCCTGACAGCGGACCGCTTTGGCAAGGAAAACAGTGCTTATGAGTTCAACGGCATGGATAATTATATCCTGATCCCGGTCAATATTAACCCTGAAGAAATGCCTGAACTTACACTGGTTGCATGGGCTAATACATCTGAAAGTTCACCGATCCGGCAGGTCATATCACATGACGACGGCGGTTTTGACAGATCATTAGGCATAGACGACCGCGGCGGCGGTCAAGGCTGGTCAGCTTTTTGCGGCAGCGGTGAAGTACTTGGTTTCCAGCAAGTGACCGATGGCAAATGGGTTTTTGTCGCAGCGGTCTATAATCAAATTGACAGCACTATTAAGCTCTATGTGGACGATGCGGTATATGAATCCAGGGGTTTCTGCGGAACAGGGCATGATAGCACATACATCGGTATGAATCCGTCCTATGGTGAATACTTTGCCGGCATGATCGACGATGTCATAATTTACAACCGCGCATTGAGCAAAGAGGAAATAAAAAAGCTCTACGGAAAATAAATAAAACGGGTATTTGTTAACATCTGATCAGTTTCGAGATTTGAGCATTACTTCCCTTAGCTATAAGGAGAAAGAATGTCACTTATACCGGCTTTTAAGATAGGTTTATGCAATGCCTGGGTTCTCACAATATATCTTCCATTACATCCACTTATAATGATGCTAATCGTTAAGGATGTAAGGAAAAAAATGGAAAGTCCTGCTCATAAAAAAGCAAATACCATATTTCTTATTCTCAGGAACTTCCTTCTGTTTTTTGGATTATTCATGTATTCTTTTTTTCTACCATTGCAATCAGGTACGATATGGTTTTATGTGGGCCTTACAATTTGTCTGTCGGGATGGATCACGTGGACAATAGCCATGGTGAATATTGCCGATATACCACTTGGCAAACCATGGACTACAGGGCTTTATCGCTATTCTAGACATCCGATGGTGTTATCTTCATTTTTCGTACTAATAGGAACCGGCATTGCCGCGGCTTCTTGGCTTTTCTTGTTGTTGTCGATCGTATTTATAGTTTTAACGAATATTTATGTAGCCGATGAAGAACAGTTCTGTCTTGAAAAATATGGCACTTCATATCATGAATATATAAGCAGGACTCCAAGATGGCTAGGCAAGCCAAAATCAGGGAAGGATTAAAATGGGGGCTCCGCTTTGCGCGAGCAGGCAGGCAGATCATTCTGTGTGACCAAATATGGGGGCGACCTTATGAAAAGTGGTAGAGTTTATGCTAAAATAATGAGGGTGTTATGGAAATGAAAGAAGAGCATAATGAGCAAGTACTCGATACCATTGAAATGACCGAATCGGTCAAAGTTGTTTTTTATTACGATTATTTCAATGATAAAGTCTGGGCTAATATCAGGAAATTCGTAAAATCCAAGAAATATACCGGACCCACAAAACAGGGGATCAAATTCGACCCGGCAAAGCTTGCCGAGATAAAAAATGCTTTTGATAAAGCACGCGAGCAGGCAGATAAAATCCAGGATGAAGAATTCTTGAGAATTCCCAGATCACCGAACCGCGAACTCGTGGTTCACGCTTCTGTTTACAAGGGCGCGCTCGGCGTCGATCTCAGAGTCTGGCTTAATACTGAAAAATACAAGGGCTGGACCAAGGATGGTATCAGATTTCCGATAAATGTTATACCGCGGGTCTTAGAAGCACTGCAAAAAATGATCGATACCAAACCAGCCTAAAAGAAACCCGACTCAGCAGCTGTGCAGTTACAAGCAACTTGGTCGGGTTGTGCATTACCGGGATCAAAGAAGAGCAGGGAGTAGAGTGTAAAGCGTAGAGAGTAATGAGTAGGGAGTAGAGCGTAGGGAGTAGAGAGATAGACCAAAACAACCCAAAAAATGCTATGCGCTTTGCCCTATGCACCATGCCCTGAGCTCAAAGCTTGACATCTGTTTGAAATCTAGGATAATTAGATGGAGGTGTGGTGAGGACTATAGTTTGGGTATTCTTCTTAGCATCTACATTAGGTTGGTGTCAGCTAACCTGGGAAATAGAGCATATAGATTCGATTCCTGAATACAGTCAATATAGATTCAATTCGTTAACCTTAGATCAATCTGATAATCCTCATATAGTCTTTGTCGATAGCGCTTTAAGATGCGTTAATTATGCAGTAAAACATGATTCAATCTGGTACACCGAACGCATTGATACTTGCTTGTACCCCTATTATGGTGTTGCTATCGTGGTAGACCATATAGATGAGCCTCATCTTTGCTACTGCGGACGCGATACATTGTTAGATAAAACGTATTTGTTGTATGCTCATAAAAGCAGTTCGATATGGAATATAGATACAGTTGACGTCATCAATGGATGGTTAGGCAACTGGTTTTGGGATATAACTAGTTCCATTGATCTTGATACATGCGGGTTGCCGGGGATTGCATATATTGCGTGGAATGTTCCTGATTCAATCCATTATATAAAATACGCTCATTATGACGGTGTACTATGGGATAGCTCAGTAGTTGAATATGATACGATGTATGCAAACCAGCGAAAGGCGCCAAGTGATTGGAGTCCCTCGCTCAAGATTAGCAGGCAGAATAATCCAATTATTGCTTTCCAACAACACTTTGCTCCCTATTGTACACTAAAAGTTGCCACTTATGATATGCAAAACAACCAATGGGAGAAGCAGTGTTTAACACCATTCCCTGATGCGAGTCTGCCGGTTTCGTTGGCGCTAACGACACAAGATTATCCATGCATCGCACATGATGCATACGGCATTCTTGTTTATACGTGGTATAATGGTATTGAATGGCATTCAGAGGGGGTTCTTGGATATGCCTTGCTCGACACAAGAATTGCCCTTGACCTGGACAGCAATGATGATCCTCATATATGCTATAATGCTGGAGCTATGACATCGTGGGCAGGGTACTGCTGTAAAAAAAATGGTTCATGGCACCTATGCGGTCGTATTGACTCCACGGCTATGAGCTGGAGTTCATTTACTGGAATCGCGATAGATGGCAATGATCAACCGCACGTATCTTATGGTAAATATGATGACATAATTCACAAATACTATATGGCTTACGCAAAAGTTTACCTGACATCTGTAGATGAATTAGAAATTTCTCCGAGTCATCGGATGTTCCTGAAATGCTATCCAACCGTTACTGTCGATAAATGCAATATTGAATTCTTCCTGTGCGAACCAGATCATATTTCTCTGAGTGTATATAACTGCCTAGGTTGTCTGCTTGATGTGATAAGATATGATAATATGACAGCTGGAATTAATACAATTGCAGTACCTTTTGAAAAATATCCGCGGGGTATATATTTTCTGAATTTAAAAACAAACAGCGATCACGCATGCATAAAAATAATCAAAACATGAAAGAGGAGGAGAGATGAAGAAATTTCTATCATGTGCATTATTGGTATTGTTATGTAGTTTTTTATTTACCGGCTGTATGTCTAAAAAGCAGTGGCAGGGTCAGTATACCACAGTTTCATATACAAAAATCGCGCCAGAAGAAGATTTCAAATGTGCAAATTACATTGTTGTCTCTTATATGCTGCAGAAATATAATGAAAAATCTGACATAATCTATCGTTTTGATATTATGCAGGATGACAAACTTGTACGCAGAATCGAATTTGTCGATATAATTTTTCTTATCACTTTTGAGACACCAAATCCCAACAAAGGTGAAACTGGAAAAGATTATAATTATGTTTTAATGGAAGCAAACGTTGAAGATATCGACAAAAGGAATGTCTATTTATTCACTGAAGGAGAGACGTATAAACTTTATGAGAATATCCACGATTATGAGGAGATAAAGGGAGAAGTCATTGATGTTCTGTTGGGTAGAGCATTATTGCCTGAAATAAAGAAATAACTAATTAGTTATTTTGAGGAGGAAAACATGAATAGAATAAAGTTTTGTATATTATTCGTGATCGTGTTACTCGCCATCACATGTGGGGAAAAGGTACAAGAAACTGCCACTAAAAACCGATTTCTCATCTCTGTTGATCGGCAGTACGGCTTTATAGATAGAACAGGGAATGTTGTGATCAGACCCCAGTTTGAGTCAGCCTATGATTTTTCAGAAAACATGGCATGCGTGAAGATAGATGGGAAAAAAGGATTTATAGATACGACTGGCGAGTTTGTGATTGAACCTCAGTTTGATGGAGCGAGTAATTTTTCCGAGGGATTGGCTGCTGTTAGAATTAATAGAAAACGGGGTTATATAGATAAAACCGGCGAAGTTGTTATCGAACCTCAATTCGACTATGCTTTTCCATTTTCTGATGGGCTAGCAATGGTATGGATTGGGGATTCTGGATTAGATAAGAACACCGAGGGGAAAACTGGTTATATAGATAAAACAGGAAGCTATGTTATTGAACCCCAGTTCAAGGGCATCCAGGAAAGTTTTTCTGAAGGACTTGCTTTAGTACGAGTAGACGGTAAATGTGGTTATGTAGATAAAACAGGGCAATTCGCAATACCACCACGATTTTTGGGTGGTATGAATTTCTCGGAAGGCTTAGCTGCAGTTACAATTGATGGTCCATGGGTTTATATAGATAAGACTGGTGAAGTTGTCATTGAATCTCATTCGTTTGAGTTTTCTTGGTGCTGTGAAGGGTTGGTTGTTATTGGCGACGAAAAAAAAGGTTATATGGATAAGTCCGGTGAGATCGTTATTGATCCACAGCTTGAAAGAGCACAAATGTTTTCAGAAGGTCTCGCTGCAGTTAAGATTAATGGAAAGTGGGGTTATATCGATAAGACCGGCAAGATTATTATTGAGCCACAGTTTGATTATGGGGTGCATCCATTTATTGGTGGGTTGGCACAGGTGAACATCGGTTATGGTGGTGTTGATTTTAAATGGGGATATATAGACAGGACAGGTAAGTATGTATACGAACCCACGAGATAAATTGTTGTAATTGACTAATTGAGGAACTTTAATAAGAGAGAAAGGGAGTCCTGGAGAAACTCATACGTAGAGCGTAATGACTAGAGAGTAGAGCGTAGGGAGTAGAGAGAAAAGGAAGGGAGGAAGTATGCGTTTGTTAAAATTGTTCTGTATATTTATACTGTTTCTTATCGCTGTATATGCGCAGACAACAAGAAGAACGAAAGTAAATGCACGGCTCAATCCGAAATTAATAAACTATCAAGGTTATCTTACTGATTCTCTCGGTGTGCCGATCGATGATTCAATCGATATGACATTTTCTATTTACGATCAAACATCTGGTGGGAATTTGTTATGGACTGAGGATTCATCCGCGGTGCCAGTAGAGAATGGTATCTTCAATGTGCTTCTGGGGAGTATCGATGCGATCCCGGATACTGTGTTTGCAGATTTTGCAAATTGCTGGTTGGAACTAACGCTCGAGAGTACTCATACCCTCACGCCGCGCACGCGCATCACCTCAGTCGGGTTTGCTTATACAGCAACCTATTCAGACACAGCAGACTATGCGCGCAATGCCGTGTCAGGCGGTGTGCCGTCTGGCTATTCTATACTCGGCGAGACAGATGTTGCTCCTATGAATTATACATATACTGGAGCATATGTTACGGCAAGGGATACAGGGATAATTCCGGATACATGGACGACCAAAACGAATATGCCCACTGCACGATCGCATTGCGTTGCAGTAGAGGTTAATGGCAAGATCTATGTTATCGGTGGACAAGGGGGATTACAAAAGAACGAGGAATATGATCCAGTCAGCGATTCGTGGACGACAAAAACAGATATGCCCACAGGAAGATACGCGCATGTCGCAGCTGCCGTGAACGGAAAGATCTATGTTATTGGTGGCTATAGCGGCGGAAATCTAAGTACGGTTGAAGAATATGATCCAGTCAGCGATTCGTGGACGACAAAAACAGCTATGCCCACGGCGCGGCGTTTTTTATGTGCCGCATCAGCCAATGGAAAAATCTACGCGATCGGCGGGTATACCAGCACATACGTTCCGACCAACGAGGAGTATGATCCAGGAGGTGATTCCTGGGCGACCAAGGCGAACATGCCCACGGCGCGTGGATATCTTGCTGCTGCATCTGTCAATGGTGCTATTTACGTCATAGGAGGTCTCGGCGGTCTCAACAAGAATGAGGAATATAACCCATCAACCAATACCTGGGCAACAAAAGCCAATATGCCCAGTAACCGGGAAAGCCTTGCCGCAGCTGGTTTAAATGGTAAAGTGTATGTAGTTGGTGGTTACAGCGGTTCAGCAATGAATCTTAATCAGGAATATGACCCATTAACCGATGCCTGGGCAACAAAGGCTGGTATGCCCACTGCCCGCTATTACCTTTCGGCAGCTGCCGTGAACGGTCGAGTATATGCTATCGGAGGAAATAATGGGGGGAATTTAAATACGAACGAAGCCTATGGCCCAGGAGAACACTTGTTTTATATTCATAAAAAAAACTGAGACGACGTAATGAGGCATACAAGCATACGGGGACGGTATTTTTCAATACTTCAAGACTTACAACAAGATTCTCTGTCATCAATTCTAGACTGCATTATTTATCGATTTTTCAGATAATTGAACAGAGGGAATGAAGGACGCTAAAACATCCTTAAGAATGATAATAATTGTATTAAGTTCGCTAATATGGTTGGCGATGTTGATTTGTTCCAGAAAAAACAATATGATGAGGTGAAAGAAAAATATATCGAACAAGGCGCGTAATAATATGGATGATTGGTATTGCGCGGTGCTTGAAGTACTCTTTGAGATGAGGGATGCGTTATGTTTATTGAATAGATCCTGGGTAACGCATGATTATTATCAGGGTTTGGTCGATACGTTCCAATCTCCAAAACTCCCGCAGCACTACAAAGAGATCGTTCCGCTGCTGTGGCAGGTAAAGAATATCGATACGGCGATCGTGCTAGTCATGGAGCTGACCGAGAGCTTTCAGAAATTGTTAAAAGATCAGGGCATAAAATCCACAGAATTTGAAAAAGATCCTGAAATTCCTGTATAGAAAAAATAAAGGATGAACTCAGTTCCGACATCCCGGTGCTTCTGACCTTTGTCTTCGAAGAATAAATCCGGTTTAAGACTATTCCAGCCGCGCGCATAAAACCGGGATCCTTTTTCCCCCGATAATTTTAAGATTATCATAACATAAATACCATCTTGAGACAAGTGAGGATGTGGGAATATCTTAGGTTAATCATTTAGCCAATTGGCTAAATTGGATTTTGTTACTGTGAACAAAAAGGCTCCCGATACCTTATAATCACACAACAAAGTATCGGGAGCCTTAATTTCACAGCACGAATATGATTCTGCGGTTTATTTCAGTACTATGATCTTCTTCGAAACCATGGACTGAGGGCTTATTGCACTGACGATATATACTCCTGAAGCTAATCCATCAGCATTCCAGTGAAGTTCATGCGCACCGGGGCTAAACTCCCGGTCTGCCAGTATGGATACAAGCCGGCCTGTTATGCTGTAAATAGTCAGGTTTACGTGGGAAGCCTGCTGCAAAGTAATGCAGAGGCTGAGGTTTGACCTAACCGGATTGCTCAGACATGCAAGGGTGAGAAAAAATCCATCAGATAATATATCATCATCTTCTTCAATCCCCGGCTGACCTTCACCGATATCGAGGATGATCCCTTCTATGATGTTCATGTTGTAGGGCATTCCGGTCAGAGGGAACTGATACCATCCGTTGTAGCTGCCGCTCCAGCCAAAATTGAAGTGGTAGAAATCATCGGTATTGTACCCGTCAATAACAAGATTATGCCCGTAGGTCGGTCCTTGATCCACGATGGCCAGATGTGCCGGCTTAGCATCCTTCATGTTCTGAGATAATCTCTCGAATAAGCTGTCAGAAGTTTCATACAAGAGTTCAGATTCATCAAAGCCAAATCTCTGGTAAGCAGTTGCTGCCTGGTTGACACCGAAGGTACCGGAAACCGATGCTGTATACACCTGATGGCATGCAAAGCCGCTGGCTAATACAAGAGCAGCTTTGTCAGTTGGAGTAGGCGGGACCGCGTTGTTATAGTGATATTCCAGGGTATCCAGATACACATTTAATTCGGGCCAGGATGGAAAATCGTGTGCCAGGTGATCATCGTCTATCCAGTAGTACTCATGATAATTATGGTAGTAATCATCACTGTCATCGAACCGCGTGGCGTTTATCTCTTCCAGAAAATTCAAAATGGCGGCCATGGCTACTGCGGGACATCCAGCAACACTCCTCGACCCTGCAATAAGATCCATGGGACAGTACATATTATACGGTGCACTCTGGTTCCAGTTTTCCATAAGCCATCCTCCGGTGGGCGTTGAACCCTCGGGAGGCCACTGTTGAAACTGTAACGGGGCCAGGGTAACAAAATCCCCTGTGATGTACTCATGCCACTGGTTTTCGTATTCAATCTGAACCTCTTCCGGGATACTGCCGGAGTTGGAGAGCCTGGTGATAACATCCATTCTAATAATGTCGAAAAGAATGTTTTCGTCGTGCTGGTTATCATAACAAAGATTCGTATAAGAATAAGCGATCACGGGCGGAAGATTGTTGTCTCCTGCCACTATAATGTAACCAGCCGGGTCCAGCTCAAATACATAGGCCAGTGCAGAACCGGTCTTGTCATCTTCTATGGTGGTGAGGAAATAAATCGAATGATTATCCTGCATATTATCATGAACTAATCTGGATTTTGCCACTGCTCCCGCAGTATTCTGCTCCACGGGCAGAGCATAGACCAGATTTACCGAGGCAAGACATGCCAGGAAAAATATTTTTCTTGTGAACATCCCTAACCCCCTTTTCTTTTTTCCATTATCCCCAATTTCTTATGCATGTCAATATTTATGGCTTGACATCTAAGAAATAATCTATACAATTTATGAGGTTTGATATGGGTCTGAGAGACTGCGGTCTCTCGAGGCCCTTTGTTATTTTTACGCGGTTTGAAATGCAGGTTCTAATGGTGTAGATGATGAGTAGGTAAGTAATAGTAAAGGAAAGGAGGGAAATATGAGGAAAACATATATCAACATTGGCATAGTGATGTGTATGGTAGTGTCTTTCTCGTCTTTGTATGGTTATGTCGAGACGATGTTCAAACCGAGTGTCCATGGGTGGCATTTTGATAATACATATATCAACATGCATGAGCATGTCGACATGGGGGGTCTTGAAGTTTTGGGTTTTCAAAACCTTGACCCGAGATACGGACTCTGTGCTGGGATGTGCCGAGCGGCAATGAGCCGGTATCATGAGCGTGTTCCTATGGATATGACCACATTGACACCGGAGACTGGTTCCCAGATATTCGGGCAGCTTATCAATGCACAGGATGATGTGTGTACACCAGATTTCTGGCGCAAGGTGTTTCTATTCCAGACCCGACCTGATCAAGGAAATCTGGGTTTGGGTTGGTTTACCAAGCTCGAATGGACTAAGGCAAAAGCAAAACTGGATGCCGGTATTCCGGTAACCCTGTGTTTAATAAAAGCCGAAGGACATGTTGAAAATCCTTCAAAGAATCCAGTTGTCATTGGATACAAGTATCTTTATAACGAACCGCTGATGCGTGTTGTGCTATGGGTCTATGATACCCGGGAACCGCGCAATAATAATATTAGGATCTTCTTCAGTATTGGCGGTGCGAATCATGATATTAGTGCAGCGCAGAGTAATGACGGGCCATATGACCAGCTGCGTGGTTTCTTTATTATTGATCATGACGGCGAAGAAACTGTTGGTAGAATTAATAGCATGGGAATAAATTCATGTACCTATGATCATACATTAGCTGTGGAAAAAACGCCTGGTGCAATTGTGCGTATGGATAAATATAATTTTAATTTTAGATGGAACTGTAATTTTGTCCCCGGCTATTCAGTTCTGGTAAACCATGAATACCATACCCCGTTTGGTGGTAACATATATCAGGATATCGTATGCCCGAATTATTTTGGTAATCTCACCGTACCTCTTTATTTCGAATATAGTAACGACTGGAGGCTTAGGGTGTACGCGGCGAAGATAATGGACCGGGAGGTTTCAGATGTACTATGGCTTGAGCAGCCCAGAACGCATGTTTATCCGTTCCTTCATAATCGGGATGCCGAAGATCGGAAATACATAACCGATGCGCGTGAAGACGATATTACAACTTATGATTTTTCACCGACTGACGAGGAAATCGCCCAGTACTGGAACCGATTGGTAGAAGTGGCTGGTGATAAGATCGGTAGTGGTGCCCACCTGGTCAATTATGAAGAGCATTATGAACTTGGTCATGTCAAAAAACCAGTTTATGTTGACATTGATGAGGTCTATATGGCTAACCCGGTTTCTGATATGGATATATACAAAACTCGTCCTCAAGGCGAGACCAGCGAGCTTATTAGATTTGAAACGAATATCGCGATACCCGAGAATGAAAAGAACCGGTTCATGATCTTTGACGCTGGAGATGCGAGCAAATTCGGTTTTTCTGAACAGGACTATAACGACGATGTAGTAACAATAGTATCGATAGAATCAAGGGATGATATAGGACAGCATGCAGGTGAAAATCACCTATCTTATGCTCGTTCTTTGTTATTTATAGTCTCCCCGATATACAGCGATTTTGTACCGGGTATTTCTGACTGGGAAGACATACGCGATCATATAAGGCAATACATAGATCGTGATCTTCTTGTCCGTATCGATGATGATTTTGAAGAGCGCGAGATGAAGAAAATCGCCAACAAAATAAGCATGAAATCCGGTGCACTGATAAATCAGATAAATTATGCCGATATCATAAAGGATAAGAAGTTGCTGAAAAACATTACTGATACACATAAGGAAACTTTCGATATTGCCATGAAACGTATTCATCAACTCATCCAGTCAGGTATGGAATACAAAGATCTCAAGATAGAAATGCAGGTTGTGAAGAATAAGATGCTCGAACGTAATAAGACGATGACGATTTCCCTGATCGGTACAGAAATACTCAACCGTTTGGAAAAGGAAGGGAAATTAAAGGCATTTTTTAAGGATATAAAAAAAGATATTAAGTAAATATAATCACACTGACCAATCTTATAGCAGTATTTAACAGCATCTTAACGTGGCTGAAGACTCTTGGAACATTCAGTGAGAAGCAGGAGGCGAGATATAAAGCGGCTTTGCGCGCTTTATATCTCGCCGCTAATGAGACTAAAGCATATGTGGCAACCCTGAAGCGCAGGAAGAACCCTGACCAGGATAAAGAACTCAGGTTATCCAAATTATGGGTGGATGCCGCTATTGAGCTGCGAAAGATAGACAAAGTATTAGCAAAAAATGCATCTTAAAGGCAGAATACTGGGCTGACCCGACCGAATGGTCTGACAAATAGATCGATAAAACCAAAGATTCACTTAATGAAATATATAATGCATGCAGAAAATTATTGAGTAGGTGAAAATAAATAAACCTCTCCATATTATTATTATAATCATAGTAACTACGTTAATTGTTGCTGGAGTGATGTATTTGTATCATTATTCAGAAACCAAAGCTGAACAGAAATTGCATAATAAACAAATCGCAGGAAAAGATACCACCATTGCAAACCTAAAAGTTCGGATTACCAGACTCGAGGATGCGATTGCTGCAAAGCCTGATAGGCTACCAGATGATCTATTAAAAATTCCTTGAAAACATTAAATTGATCAGCAATTCAGTGAGATCGAGGCGGAGGTGCGGCGTGCATGTAGAATGTAGAGATTCGACCCCCTCCTTTCGTTCGTATTGACTTCAAAAATGTTTTCTCTATAATCGTACAGAGATTATTACAAGATCGGTAGGTTAATACAGCAATATGAAAACAGCAGGCATAGAAGAAAAATCTAAAGGCAATAGGCCCATTTACTATCCACAATCAAAGGTTGAAATCGCCGGATTTACGGCAAAACATTATGATAAGCTGATGGATATGATAACATTGGGTAGGTATTCTTACATAATGCGAAAAACCATACAATTAATGGGAATTAGACCAACTGATAGAATTCTCGATTTAGGGGCAGGAACAGGTAGGAATGCTTGTCTCATGAGAAAATATATTTCCTCAAAAGGGGAACTTTTAGGATTAGATATATCTAAGGAAATGATATCTCAATTTACAGAAAATTGCGCAAATTTTTCTAACATTAGAATCATCAATGCAAGAATTGACCAAAACTTAGTTTATAAAAGCTCTTTTGATAAAGTTTTTATTTCATTTGTACTGCATGGATTTCCTCAGAAAGCAAGAAATGTAATTATTCGTAACGCTTTTAAGGCATTAAAACAGGGCGGCGAGTTTTTTATTTTGGACTATAATGAGTTTTCGCTGAGCAAAATGCATTTTTATCTAAGAATCTATTTTAAGTTGATAGAATGTCCCTATGCTTTTGATTTTATCGAAAAAGACTGGAAAAAAATTTTATCCTTGCAAGGGTTCAATAATTTTTGGCAATACCTTGTTCTTGGCAATTATGTACGATTACTTAAAGGAGTAAAAGTATCATGAAGCAATCGAGTTTCAAATGGATTGGTTGGGGTCGAATCCCTTCAATACTTCAGGACTTTCCGCTCGACATTGGACAATGCGACAAGCATCGGGTCATTAAGTAATTTTGTCATTGAGTTTTGGTGAAATGTTTTTTGATAAAATAGAATGCATAACAAGCGAGGTGATTTCAGTCACCATACCAGTTTGGTCCTAACAAAGGAGAAACCGTAGATGCCTGGGAGGAAACATGTGAAATAAATGAACCTTCCCTATTGGGACGGGTATTTACTGAAGAATATGAGGTGGTTTCAGGCGTATGGACATTTCAAATCTACGATGGAGACGATCTTCTGTATGAAAAGGAATTCTATCCTACACCTAAGTGAGAATAAAACCAATGGGGGTCAGGCCATTTTAATGGCAGATGCTACAAAATAATAGTCATCATGTAATTAGGTAATTAAGTTATTAAAATCGAATAAGCCAAAACACTCTTTGCCCTATACGCTTACCACTTTGCTCAAAGGTTGACTTGACCCAAAAATTCAAGATAATTTAATGCGAAGGAAAATAGATAAGGTGGGTGGCGATGAAATATGAAATAATGAATGCACTGCAGAAAGAAATCAACGCCGGGGAGTACTTATTGTGGAGCGGTCAACCGACCAGAGGAATTATCTTTCGAAAAGAAGACATAATGAGAATCTTAGGCATTCTTGTATGGTTGGGTTATGTTGGCTATCAGATTCTTAAAGAGGCAAAAACATTCAATGGTTCGTTTTCTCTATTAATTTTAATGATTTTTAGTGGCATCGGTATAATAGGAACTGCAGTTCCTTTGATTACTGATGTTATGAATAGAGGGAGGACATACTATGGTCTTACCAATACACGTGTCCTCATTATTAATACATTATTCGGAAAAATGGATAGATCATTGCTATTGGATTTAATACCCGAAATTGCGTTAGATGAGAAGAAAAATCGCCGGGGGACGATCTACTTTCGGAAAGAAGGAAAGAAATCTGCAGACAAAGTCGAGAAAAGCTGGTTCGGTATGAAAAAAACACATATCGCACGATTTGAGATGATCGATAATGCAAGGCAAGTATATGACATGATATTAGATGCACAGCGAAAAAAAGCGAATAAAGACAAAATAAATCATGATAAAAAGACAGAAGAGGAATGAATGTGG
>Ga0307444_1000263_pt1 | contig 26951 bp, 22 predicted proteins | sample SalMarSW160340MG_FD_202145 | JGI IMG/M metagenome (GOLD analysis project Ga0307444, IMG submission 202145) | Salt marsh sediment microbial communities from the Plum Island Ecosystem LTER, Massachusetts, United States - SW1603-40 | ecosystem: Environmental > Aquatic > Marine > Intertidal zone >...
GAACAGGAAGTTGAGCAGGAACTGGTCCGCCTTCCGGTACATCAAGCGCGCCGTCACGTGGAGCTCGACGACACGTGAGGGGGCGGTGAGCTCGAACCGGCCGGTCGTCTCCCCATCCACGGGGGCTCGGATCGCCTCCTGCGGCGAGGCCTCGGATCCGCTCGCCAGACCCGGGCACGCGAACGAGAACTCCGCCATGTCGGAGAATCCGGGAAACAGCGAGCGCCGGTACCGGACCCCGACCATCTCCCACAGGTTGTGGCGGTCGATGAGGTTGCCGTACTGGTCCACCGGCTCGGCCTTGAAGATGAAGGAGCCCGGCTCGATGAAGTGGCGCTCGTCTCGACGGCCGGTCTCGTACACCACGTTCCCGTCCTGATCGGCGACCTCGAGCTCGATCCAGGCCTGGATGATGTCCAGCGGCCCGGTCGGAAAGTCGTGCCCCACTTTGTTGTTCGTGACCGCCACCTGGATGCGCACATCCTCGCCGGGCTCGACCCGGGGCGGCGCCACGATCTCGATGGGTACGGCGGGGCCCTCCCTCCACTTGTCGGCGATCTCCGGGATGTCGATCTCGCCGCGCAGCCAGCGCTCCGTGAGCTCGGCCTGCCGCTCCGCTCCCTCGAGACCCAGAGCCAGCGGCATGAACTGGTTCGCGGCCAGGAAGCGGTGGCTCCGGTGCTTCCCGTCATCCAAAGCGCGATTGTAGTCCGCCGCATCGCCCCGGGCCGGGTCGCTCGATTCGGTGAGCGGCATGTGGCACTCCCGGCATTCAATGGTCCGGGTCGGATCCCCCGGCTCGTTCCAGCGGCTCTTGCGCCAGTTGTCGTACTGGTTCTGGAGCTGCACCCAGCCCACCTGGTTGATCTCCTCGTCGATGAACTGCTTGTGACAGGCCGCGCAGAACTCCGGGCTCTTGAACAGCGTGTGGCTCAGAGACTCCGTGTGGTGACGCGGATACGCGCGGATCAGGAAGTCGCTCGTCTTCTTGGGCAGGGCCCCCTCGGCGAGCTCGAACAGGTACCGATCCGGATGGTCCATCACGTAGTTCGCGTTCCCCTGCACATCCGTCTCGCGAATCGCGTGACACGAGAGGCAGGAGACTCCCTCGTCGTATCCGGCGTGCCCCGTCAGATCCTCGACGAACACGTTCTTGGTGCCCGCGAACAGGGAGATCGGATCGTGGCACCCCCCGCAGTAGCGGGTGGACTCGGCGCCGTTCTGCTTCGCCATCACGCTCTGGACCTGGACGAAGGCGGCGTCCATCGCCGACCAGCGGTGCGCGCTCACCGACCATTCCTTCGCGATCTCCTCGTGACAGCCCGCACTTCCGCACGACTGCGACCCGCTCAGAACCCGCTCATCGTACGGACCCCCGCTTTGCGTCGTGGCCAGGCTGGGGGCGAACGGCCGCTCCGGCCCGTACAGATAGCTGTAGTCGTCGGGGAGCTCCTCTTGGAGCTCGACGGGGCGGTAGGCGATCGTCCCGGCCGCTATCACGGCTGCCAGTCCCAGGATGAGGGCGAGCACCCCGAGGCCGTAGCGCCGCTGGCCGTGGCGGATCGACCGGATGCGATCCCCCGCCGACGCGCGACGCGTGCGGATCACCAGCGTCAGCAGGTGGGGGAGCGCCGCCGCCAGGAGGGCCAGCGTCGCGACGATGTGCACGAGGTCCCACGCGTAGGAGATGCGCGTCGCGAACAGGGCCTGCAGGGTGAGGACGACGCCCGAGACGATCGCCGCGGTGGTCGACAGGAGCGCGACGTACCCGGTAAGCTTGACGTGCGTCATCGGAATGCGCCGGTACCGGTTCCAATGACGCATCTGGTACCAGGCGAAGGGGACGAGCAGGAGGAGGCCCACCATCGTATGGACCAGCACCGCGACCTGATTCGCGACGCTGAACGGCAGCAGCCACAAGGAGAGGCCGGTCAGGGTCTCGAATGCGAGGAGGGCGGCCACACCGATCGCGAGCGTCCGCGTCCACTCGCCCTCGGGACTTGCCGTGCGGCCGGCGTTGCTCATGTCGGGCTCCGGTTGGCGGATCCAGTCCGGGCCCCGGCCCTTCGACGTGATGGTGGTGCCGGGAGCGGGGTGAATACAAGATTAGAAGATAGATTACTCATAAATTGACCGCCAGCCATGCTCTATTCCAGCCCATGCGAGTACGCCATCCGCGCGCTCACCGCCCTCGCGCTGCAACCCGGCGACCGCTGGGTGTCGGTGCCGGTGATCGCCGCCGAGGCCCACCTGCCCGAGCCCTACCTCGCCAAGATCTTCAAGGACCTGGTGCGGAACGGGACGCTCAGGTCCATGCGCGGTCCCGGCGGCGGGTACCGTCTCGCTCGAAGGGCCTCCGACATCCGGCTGCTCGATGTGATGGCGGCCATCGATGGAGTCGCCGGCCTCGACAGGTGCGCGGTCGGCCTCGACCCGTGCTCGGACGAGACCCCGTGCCCCCTGCACGAGGAGTTCAAGCGGGTGAGGGAGACGATCCGTTCCTACCTCACCTCGACCACGATCGAGGATCTGGCGACCGGCGTGCGGGAGAAGCGAGCCCTCCTTTCGGCCGGAGGCCGGATCGGACAGGAGTGAGGCCGGCCTCCGCCTAGGCGCATTCGGCGGTTCCGCCTCGGGCGAGCCGGATCGTCTCGCGACGCGCCGCTCCGACGGAGATGTAGCGGATCGGCACGCCCCCCCGCTCCTCGAGAGCGCACAGGTACGAACGCGCCTTCCCGGGCAACTCCGTCCACTCCCGGCACTCTGCGGTGCGTTCGCTCCAGCCGGGATGGCGCTCGTACACGGGAGTGACGCGCTCCAGGTCCGCGGCCGAGTCCGGGAATCCGTCCACCCTCTCGCCGTCGAGCTCGTACGCGGTCGCGACGAGGATCTCGTCCAGCGTGTCGAGCACGTCGAGCTTGGTCACCGCCAGGGCCGTGAGGCCGTTCACCCGACCGGCGTACCGGACGACGTTCGCGTCGAACCAGCCTGGACGCCGCGGGCGGCCGGTCGTAGCACCGAACTCCGATCCCAGCCGTCGCAGGCGCTCCGCCGCCTCTCCACCCAGCTCGGTCGGGAGCGGCCCGTTCCCGACACGGGTCGTGTAGGCCTTCACGACGCCGAGCACCTCGTCGATCAAGGTGGGGCCGATCCCCACCCCGGCCGCCGCCCCGCCGGCGGTGGTCGTGGACGACGTCACGAACGGGTACGTGCCGTGGTCGATGTCGAGCAGCGATCCCTGGGCGCCCTCGAGCAGCACGCGCCCTCCGGCAGCCAGCCCCGCCAGGAGCTCTTCGCCCGTGTCCGTGGCCAGCCCGAGCAGCGTCGCACGTACGTCCTCGAGGGCGGCCAGCACCGCGTCCACGTCGACGCCCTCGCTCGCGTTCAGCCGCTCGAGCACGGCGTTCGCGCTCGCCACGCCGCGGGCGACGATGTCCCGCGTCCGGTCCGGGTCCTTCAGGTCGCCGACGCGCAGCCCGGTCCGGGCGACCTTGTCGCGATAGGCCGGGCCGATCCCGCGTCCCGTGGTGCCGATCTTCTCTGTCCCCGGGTTGTTTTCGTGCGCGGCATCGAGCGCCCGATGATACGGAAGCACGAGATGCGCCCGCCGGCTGAGCCCCAGCCGGCCATCCAGGTCGATGCCGCGCGCCCTGAGGGCGTCCATCTCCTCGACGAGCGTCCACGGATCGATGACCACGCCGTTCCCGAGCAAACAGCGGGGCGTCGGAGAGAGGATCCCCGAGGGGATGAGATGGAGAACGAACTCGTCGTCGCCCACCCGCACGGTGTGCCCCGCGTTGGCTCCGCCCTGGTAGCGGGCGACGATCGTGGCCTGCTCCGAGAGCACGTCCACGAGCTTTCCCTTCCCTTCGTCGCCCCACTGCGCGCCGACGACCACCAGGCAACGCACGCTGTCGCTGAACACGGACAGACCCCTCCCCTCATACTCGCTACGCCGAACGTGGGCGGACGTACGTCCGCCGCGGGTCAGAACCTCGGGTGTTCGTCTTCGGGCGGTCGCCGCGGCTCCGGGGCGACCCGCGCTAGGCTTCGGCCCCCGACGAGGCGCCGAGCCCGGCCGCTTCCAGGGCGGCCTCGACCGCCGCGAGGCGATCGCCGGTCAGGGGCTGCAGTGGCGGCCGTGGCGGACCGCCGATGAGCCCGAGCGCATCGAGCGCCGCCTTCACGCCCGGCACCCCCAGACCGACGACCACGCTCTTGTGGAGCGGACCGATCCGCTCCTGGAGCGCCCCGGCGGCCGCCGTGTCGCCCTCCGTCCAGGCCGCGTACAGCCGCGTCGCCGAGCGGGTGGCGAGGAGCCCCACGCCGAGGATCCCGCCCGTGGCTCCGGCCTCGAGGGCCGCGTACAGGAGCGCGCCGGACCCTACGAGCACCGACCCGCGCGAGCCACACGCGTCCACCAGGGCCGCGAGGTTCGACAGATCCCCGGACGAGTCCTTGATGCCGACGATGTTCTCGTGCTCCACGAGACGTCCGACCAGCTCCGGGTCGAGCCGGACGGGGACGAACTTCGGGATGTGGTACAGGATCACGGGCACGGGCGAGGCGTCCGCCACGCGAACGAAATGGTCGCGCAGCACCGCCGGCGACATGGCCGGCTGGTAGTAGGACGGCGAGCGCACCAGCACGGCGTCCGCACCGCGCTGCCCCGCCGCCACGGAGAGCGCCACCGCGTCCCGGGTCGCCTCGGCCCCCGTGCCCACGATGAGCCGGCGCCCTTCCGTGAGCGGCAGCGCGGCGTCCACGAGCGCGAGCAGCTCGTCGCGGCCCAGCAGGGGCGCCTCACCCGTGGATCCCGCCACCACGATCCCCGCCACGGGGTGCGCGAGCCAGGCGGTCAGATTGGACCGGAACGCCAAAACGTCCACGCCCCCCGCGTTGGCGAAGGGCGTGGTCACCGGCAGGTGGATTCCGTGCAGCGTCAGTGGATCGTGGCTCAGAACCGTCGCTCGCCCGTCATGAGACCGACCTCGCTTCTCACGGCCTGCAGGTCGGGGGCGTGCTCGCGCAGCGTCCTCATGTGGAGCTCGAAGTCGCTGGGATTCGAGGCCATCTCGAGCGCCGTGTCGTAGCCCACGATGCCCTCTTCCACGAGATCCATGAGGTGCTGATCGAACGTCTGCATCCCGTACTGCTGCCGACCGTTCTGCATCAGCTCCACGATCTCGGTCTGGGTTTCGCCACGCAAGATGCAGTCGCGGATCGCCGGGGTGACACGCATCACCTCCATGGCCGGGACCGTTCCGTTCCCGTCGGCGGTTCGGGCCAGACGCTGCGACACGATGGCCCGCAACGTGTCGGCCACACGGAAGCGGACGAGCTCCTCGTGCTGCTCGGGAAACATGCCGAACAGGTGCTTGAGCGCCCCGGTGGCGGTGGGGGCGTGCATGGTCGAGATGACGAGGTGACCGGTCTCGGCGGCCTCGACCGCGATCTCCGTCGTCTCCAGATCGCGCATTTCGCCGATCAGGATGATGTCGGGGTCCTGACGAAGCGCCTGGCGCAGCCCGCGACGGAAGGACTCGGTGTCGCTCCCGATCTCCCGCTGCGTGACGGTCGACATGTAGTTGTCGTGCCAGTACTCGATCGGGTCCTCGAGCGTGATGATGTGCTTCTTCCGGTTCTGGTTGATCCAGCTGATCATGGCCGCCTGCGTGGTGCTCTTCCCCACGCCGGTCGCCCCGGTCACGAGCACCATGCCGTGCGGCTCATCGCCGATCTTGGACAGGACGGGCGGCAGGTTGAGCTCCTCGAGCGTCGGCACCCGCCACGGGATCGTCCGCAGCACGACCATGAACGAGCCGCGCTGCTGGAGGATGTTGACGCGGAAGCGGGCCAGGTCCTGGAGCTCCCACGCGAAGTCGAGGTCCCAGATCTCGTCGATCCGGCGCCGGAAGGTCTCGTTGGGCAGGAGCTCGATCGCGATCTGGCGCGTCTCGTCTGGCGTGAACGGCGTCTCGGAGAGCGGAACGAGGTCTCCGTGAATGCGCGCGCGGAACACGTCCTTCGCCTTGATGTGGATCGACTGCGCACCCCGCGCGACGGCGGCTCGAATCAGGCGCTCCATCAATTGCATCGGGTCCCTGCTCCTTGTCCGGCCGGTTGCGGGACGTCCGGGCCGGTCACGGCGGACCGCCCCACGCGGTGTGAGCGCAATCGGCGTTCCAACGTGTCGGAGGGAGGGGGATCGAGCGCCGGGCCGGGCGACCCGGGCGGTCCGCGCCCGGCCGGTCCCGGAGATCGCAGGAGCTCAAGTCTCGTGCCGACAAGGAGTTGAGACCCTTCCGCGCCGACGCGAGCCACACGGAGGGAGCCCGAAGCGGTCGACGGTCGGTTCGGTGCGTGTTCGGTCGAGGCCGAGCACGGGGCGTCGAGAGGCAAAGCGCCACGCCGTCATCGTATTGCGCGAACCGGAGTTCGGGCGTCGTGCCGCCGGAGAGGGAGCTACTCCACGCTCACGCCGCGCACGCGCCGGTCCTCGAACAGGTGCTCCGCGAGCGCGCGCTGATCGCGCTCGCGTCCACGCACGCGGTAGGTCACGTCGAGCCCGCTCTCCGTGCTCTCGAGCTCGAGCGTGTGCGTGTCGAACCCGAAGCCCTCCAGGCGCTCCCTCAGCCAGGCATGGCCCTCGGCCTCGTTCGACAGCCGCACCCGGATGGTGAGGGTCCCGTGGTTGAAGAAACGGGCCTCGATCCACCCGAGCACGGTGAGGGTGAGCATCACGAGCACCGTGCCGCCCACGGCGACCCCGTAGGAGCGCAGCCCCACGGTGAGCCCGATCGCGGCCGCGACCCACAGCGAGGCGGCCGTCGTGAGCCCCACGACGTTGCCCCGGTGGACGAGGATCGTGCCCGCGCCGAGGAACCCCACGCCCGACACGACCTGGGCCGCGATGCGGGCCGGATCGGCGCGCACGAGGTCGTGCAGCGCGAGCGAGGCGGCAGCGATGGATGCCTCGGTGAACAACTCGGCGCCCACGGTGATCAGGATGACCGTGCGCAGGCCGGCCGGCTTGCCCCGCATCTCCCGCTCTATGCCCACCGCGGCCCCGAGGGTGAGTGCGAGCAGCAGGCGGCCGAGGACGCCGACCTCGAGCCATGACGGCACCACCGACAGCCAGTCCGCCATCGAGCCTCCCGACCGCCCTCAGGTCCCCGCCGGGACGGGGATCTCCCGCAGCCCCATCCGCCGGTACACCTCGGTCATGGTCTCCTCCGCCACGCCCCGAGCCCGCTCGGCCCCCGCCGCCAGGATGTCGTGCACGCGCTCCGGGTGCGCCTCGAGCGCCTCGGCGCGCTCCCGGATCGGGCCCAGACGCTCGCTGATGCTGTCGGCGAGGATCCGCTTGCAGTCGACACACCCGATGGTGGCCGTCTGGCAGCGGATCTCGATCTCCTCGCGCTCCGCCGGGTCCGTGAAGAACTCGTGCAGCGCGAATACGTTACACACGTGGGGGTTCCCCGGATCGTCCTTGCGCACCCGGGCCGGATCGGTCACCGCCGTGCGCACGGCGGCCCAGATCTCCTCGGGCGAGCCGAGCAGCGGGATCGTGTTGTTCCGCGACTTCGACATCTTGGAGACGCCGTCCAGCCCGAGGATCCGGCGCCCCTCACCGATCAGGGCCCGAGGCTCGGGGAGGTAGTCGCCGAAGCGCGCGTTCCAGCGGCGCGCGATCTCGCGGGTCAGCTCCAGGTGCTGACGCTGGTCCTCTCCGACGGGGACGAGATCGGCCCGGTACAGCAGGATGTCGGCCGCCTGGAGGATCGGGTAGTTGAGCAGCCCCGCGTTGACCGCTTCCCGGCCGGCGGACTTCTCCTTGAACTGCGTCATCCGGTACAGGTCGCCGAGCGGGGTGACCGTGGTGAGCAGCCACGTGAGCTCGGCGTGCTCGGGCACGTGGGACTGGACGAAGATCGTGCAGCGCTCGGGGTCGAGCCCGGCCGCGATCAACGAAACGGCCAGATCGAACACGCGCCGCGGGAGCTCCTCCGGCTCGTAGTCCTGGGTGACCGCGTGCAGGTCCACGATGCAGTAGAAGCAGTCGTACTCGTCCAGCAGCGCGACCCAGCTCTGGATCGCCCCGAGATAGTTGCCGAGATGCGCCTCGCCGGACGGCTGGATGCCGCTGAGGACTCGCTTGCGCCGGTTCATGATCCGCGTAGTATCGCGGCACGTCTCGCCACACGCGAGCCCCGGTCCTCCGACCCCGTGGGGAGCCCCATGACCTCGAGCGCCGCGACCCATGACGCGGGCCGTGACGACGCCATGTTGCGCGTGGCGCTCGACGCGGCGCGGGAGGCCGCGGAGCTCCACCACGAGCATGCGGGAAGCCTGACGCCCGAGCGCTGGTCGGAGAAGGGCACCTCGGACTTCGTCACAGAGATCGACCGCGAGTCCGAGCGGCGCATCGTGGAGCGGGTGCGGACGGCGTTTCCCGGCGACCGCGTCCTGGCCGAGGAGGGCTCCGGCACGGACCACACCACCGACGGGCGGGCGGCGCTGTGGATCATCGATCCGCTCGACGGGACGACCAACTGGCTGCACGGATACCCCGAGTACGCGGTCTCGATCGCGGCACTGGACGCGGCCGGGCTCAGGATCGGCGTGGTGCTGAACTCGGTCACGGGCGAGGCGTTCACCGCCGTCCGAGGGCGCGGCGCACGCCGGGACGGCGTTCCGATCGAGGTGTCCGGTGTGTCCGAGCTTCGTCTCGCGCTTCTCGGGACCGGGTTTCCGTTCAAGCGGCCCGCGATGATCCCCGACTACCTGCGGGTGCTGGGTCGAACGCTCCAGGAGACGAGCGGCGTGCGGCGCGGCGGCGCGGCCTCCCTCGACCTGTGCGACGTGGCCTGCGGCCGTCTGGACGCGTTCTGGGAGCACTGGCTCATGCCCTGGGATGTGGCCGCGGGAGCGCTCGTGGTGCTCGAGGCGGGCGGGACGTTCGACGCCCTGCCGGGGTCACCGGAGCCCACGTTGGCGGCAGCCGCGGCCGAGGGCCTGGCGATCGCGCGCGTGTTCGCGACCGGCGGCTCGACGGGCGCCGACGGAGAGGCGACCGGGACCGGGCGGACTCCGATCGCGGACCGCGGTGCGGCGTTCATGGCCGGAAACGGGCGCGTGGACGGGGCGTTCCGACGTCTGCTGACCGGGGCTCTCGCCGGCGAATCCGACCGGGGCTAGGCGGTGACGGCCAGCTCGGCGCGGCGCGCCACGATCGCCTCCGCCAGCGGCGCGGCACCGAAGCGCACCGGGTCCGTGACCGGGAGCCCCGTGACGCGCGCGGCATCCTCGACGGCGCGGCGCGCCTCGTCCTCCCCGATGTCGTAGGTGGCCAGCGACACGCCCACCACGCGGCCCGGCGTATCCGGGCGCGCCCACGAGAGCGCCTCCTCGTACAGCGCGGCGACCCGATCGAGGGGCGGGATCGCGACCCAGTCGTAGCTTCCCCCATAGATGGTCGGCCGGCTCGGCATCGCGCACAGGATCATCGCCTCGGGCAGGCTCCCGTGCAGGAGTCCCAGCGTGACGCCCGAGTACCCCGGGTGCATCAGCGACCCCTGCCCCTCGACGAGCACCACCTCCTTCCCCTCCCCGGCATCGAGCGTCACGCGCTCGGCGGCCCCGGCCACGAAGTCGGACGCGACGGCGTCCACCGCGATCCCGGCTCCGGCCACGAGGATCCCCGTCTGGCCGGTGGCCGCGAAGCCGGTCGACAGGCCACGGTCCTCGAGCTCGCGGCGCGTCTCGAGCGCGGCGGTCATCTTGCCCACGTTGCAGTCCGTGCCGACCGTGAGGACTCGGAGCGCCGCGGTCGACCGCGCCCTGCCGGTGCCCACCGGGAGCCGCCCCGGGGGCTTGCGGAGGTCGACGAGCGCGCGGCCGCGCTCGCGGGCCAGGGCCGCCAGCGCCGGATCGTCCCCCAGGAAGGTGTGCAACCCGCTCCACACGTCGAGCCCCTCCCGGAGCGCCTCCTCGAGCAGGGGCCGCCAGGCGTCGGGGAGGGCTCCTCCCTGCGGCGCGATCCCGATGAGGAGGGCGTCCGGGCGCGGATCCCGCTCCAGCGCCGCCGCGAGGGTGGACAGGATCGGGATGCCCGCCCCGAACCCGATCACTTCCGCCACATCCCGCCCCGCGTGCCCCGAGTCGAGGATCGACGACACCCGCTCGGGGAGGTAGCGGATCGCCGAGGCCGCGGTCTTGGCCGACTCGACGCCGAACGCGCCCTCGGCGAGGATGGTGAAACGGGGGGGCGTCATCCGCCCCCCCGTCGAGGTTCCCACGCCGCGGCCGGGCCGCGGAGCGTCCTGTTGGAGCTCAAGCCTCTCCGGACCGCGCTTCGGGCTCCTCCTCCTCTTCCGAGGACCCTTCCTCCTCGGCGGCCGCTTCGGGTTCGTCGCCCCCGGTCTCGTCCGCCACGATCTCGGCTTCCGGGATCTCGTCGTCGCCCGACTCGAGCGCCTTCGGCGCGGCCTCCTCCACCGACGGCAACAGACCCATCTCGGACTTGAGTGCCAGGAGCTTCTCCTCCACCGCCGCATCGCCGCCCGCCTCGAGCGCCTTGAACTCGTGCACCAGCGTGTCTCCCGACAGCTCCTCGGTCACCTCGGCCGTGGCGATCGCCTTCCGCTCGGCGCTCTCGATCTTCTCGGCCATCTGGTCGAAGGCGCGGAACGCGCTCTTGTCCTGGAGCCCGGCCATCGTGTCGTGGATGCGCTGCTGAGCCTCGGCGCGCTTCTGCTTCGCGATCAGGAGGTTCTTCTTGCGCTTGGCCTCCTCGATCTTGGCATTGAGCTGCCGCAGCGAGTCCTTGAGACGCTCCGTCTCGGAGCGGTGCTTCTGCCACTGGTCCTCGAGCTCGTGCGCGTGCTGGGCGTGCTCCTGCCCCCTCACGAGCGCCTGCTTCGCCAGATCGTCGCGGCCCTCCCGGATGGCGAGCCGCGCCCTGCGCTCCCATTCTTCGGCCTGCGAGCGCTCTTCCTCGAACTGCGAGCGGAGCTTGCGCTCGTCCGCGATCGCCACGGCGACTTCCTGCTTCGCCTGGGCCAGCTGCCGGCGCATGTCCTCGATGATCTGACCCAGCATCTTCTCGGGGTTCTCGGCCCGGGCGATGAGGTCGTTGATGTTCGATCGGATCAGCCGTGAAAGACGGTCGATGATGCCCATGTATCAGGCCCCTACTCGTTCGAGATCTCGAGCGTGAGCTCCGGAAAGTGCGCCGTGATGGCGAGAGCGAGGCTCTCGAGCGACGCGCGGAACTCCGAGAAATCCAGGTTCTCCAACTCCAGCGTATCGCCCAGGGTCACCTGCCCGTCCTCGACCCCGTAGGCGCCGTGGACGAGGTCCTGGGCGTTCAGCTCGAGCAGGCGGCGGTACAGGCGCAGCTGGTCCTCGTCGTCGATCGGGACGGAGCGAATGTCCGACCGCAAGACGACCACCGGGGGCTGGTGCGTGACGACGATGCCCGGGTGTCGGCCCGGTTGCGCGGTCACGACGTGGACGATCCAGATCCCTTCTCCGAGCTCCTCGAAATCCACCTCCGCGCGGATGAGGAAGCTCTCGATGTCTTCTCGGTTCACCATCAGTCCGTTCCCTCGCTTTGCGCGCCGGCGGTTCGATCGATCCCCCGATCGCGCGGTGTGGGAATCGCGGCCACGGACGGCGCGCTCTCGAGCAGGCGCGTCATGAAGCGCTGCTCTTCAGTCAGGCGCTCCACGCGGTCGGTCAGGTCCTCGACCCGCTCTCGGAGCTCGGCCAGCTCCGCCTCGCTGCCCGGGTCGACGGCCGGACGCTCCGGTTGCCGCTCGAAGAACTTCGACATCACCTCGCCGCAGGTCACCAGACCCACGATGATGATGATGAATGCGAATACGGTCATCCTGTGCTTCGCCGGGATTCCATTCCCATGTCGCTCTCCGTACGAACTGCCGGAATCGGCGGTTTCGGCGCCGGCCCGGAGCGTCCCGTCCGCGCGCGTCACCCGGCCTCGGCCACGTGTACGGGGATGGGGCCGTGTCGAGCGTCGCGAGCGGGGAAGAGTAACGCACTTCGGTCGGGCTTTTCAACCGATCGCACCCCCTTCGCCCCTCGGCCACGGGACGGCGACGATGAGACGATCGACCATGCCGCGCGCCGCCGAGCGCGCACGGCATCGCGCTGGCGGCTGCCCCGCCGCGACTATAGACTTTGCGGGTCCAACGCAACGACTGGTTCGGGGCGCGGAGGATCGTGTGGGGACCCAGCTGTTTTCGGTGGCGCGTATGCCGCGAGGAGGGCGCGTCATTGCCTCCAGGTCGCGATCCCGCGGCCGAGCACCCCGATGGTGCGGCCCGGGATGAGCCAGCGCGGAGGCCGCCCGGTGTTCTCTCGTCGGATCGCCTCCGTCTTCGAGCGGCTGGTGGAACAGCGGGCGCGCCACCGGCGGACCGTGGCCCTCATCCTGTACGCCGGGATCAGCGCCCTCGCCTACGGGCTCTCTTACCTCCTCCGCTTCGAGTTCGCCATCCCAACGAGGTGGGTGGGGACGCTGCTCGCGACGCTCCCGCTGCTGGTCGTCGTGCGACTGCTGTTCTCGTGGGTGTTCCGCCTGGCGGTGGGACGCTGGCGATTCGTGGGGACCGAGGACGTCCGTCGGCTGGTGGCGGCCACGACCGTCGGGAGCGCGCTCTTCTTCGTGCTCGCCTGGACGATCGATTTCGTGCCCAGAGTCCCGCGATCGATCATCCTGATCGAATGGTTCGTCACCACGCTCGCGACTGCGGGCGTATGGGTGAGCTACCGACTCGTGTTCGAGCGGTCGCGTCGCGTGCAGGACGATCGCCACCTGAACGCGAAGCGGGTGCTGATCGTGGGAGCGGGAGAGGCGGGGAACCTCCTGGCGCGGGAGATCCGACGCTTCCCCACCGGCTACCGGCTGGTGGGGTTCGTGGACGACGATCCCGTCATGCGCGGATCGACCGTGCGCGGCGTGGAGGTGCTCGGGTCCACGGAGGAGCTGACCGCGATCGCCGAACGGGTCGGCGCCGACGAGATGATCATCGCGGTCCCTTCCGCGACTCCGTCGGAACTGCGCAGGATCGTCGAGCGCTGCGAGCCCCTGGGCCGGCCGTTCAAGGTGCTTCCCGGGATCGCTCAGGTGTTGGATGGCCAGATCCATCTCGATCAGCTGAGGGCCCTGCGCATCGATGACCTCCTGTCGCGCGAGCCGGTCACCCTCGAGCTCCCCGAGGTGCAATCGGAGCTGACCGGAAAGAGGGTCCTCATCACGGGCGGCGCGGGATCGATCGGATCGGAGCTGGCTCGGCAGGTCGCGTTGTACGACCCCGCCGGTCTCGTGCTTCTCGATCACGCGGAGAGCGACCTGTACTTCCTCGAACGCGAGCTCCGGGAGCGACACCCGCGGCTGACGCTGACATCCGTCGTCGGCGACGTGCTCAACGAGTCGTGCCTGGAGGAGCTGTTCGAGCGGACCCGGCCCCAGCGCATCCTGCACGCGGCCGCCTACAAGCACGTGCCGTTGATGGAGTCGAACGTCCGGGAGGCGATCCGCAACAACGTGGTCGGGACGTGGGCGGTGGCTCGGGCCGCGGGTCTGGCGAGGGCGGAGAGCCTCACGCTGATCTCGACCGACAAGGCCGTCGAGCCCACGAGCGTCATGGGGGCCACGAAGCGGGTGGCGGAGCGGGTGTGCATGGCGTGTCAGGAGCGCTACCCCGACACCGGGTTCGTCGCTGTGCGGTTCGGCAACGTCCTCGGCAGCCAGGGCAGCGTGATCCCGCTCTTCCAGAAGCAGCTGCGGGAGGGGCAGCCGCTCACCGTGACCGATCCCGACGTGACGCGGTATTTCATGACCCTATCCGAAGCAGTGCAGCTGGTCCTCCTGGCATCGGTCCTCAAGGAGGCCCGCGGACACATCACCATGCTGGACATGGGGGAGCCGGTGCGCATCCTCGATCTGGCTCGCAATCTGATCCTCCTCGCGGGCCTCACCCCCGGAAAGGACGTCCAGATCCGCTTCATCGGACTGCGGCCCGGCGAGAAGCTCCGCGAGAAGCTGGAGGCGCACACGGAGACGACCACCCCGACCGAGTTCGAGAAGGTCCGCATCGTCCGGCGCACGCGGCCCTCGGGAGACGCGTCCATCATCCGCGAGCTCGAGGTCCTCGAATCGCGGCTCGCCGGGTTGTCGGACGACGCGTTGCGCACAGAGCTGTTCGCCCTCGTGTCGGATGACGGACGAGCGTCCCCTTCCGAGCTCGTGGGGTCGTCTCCGTCGACGCGAGCGGTCGATTGAGCCCGGCCGCCGGGACGCCCTGAAATGCTGTCCGGAAAGACGATCCTGATCACGGGCGGGACCGGCTCGTTCGGCCACACGGTGCTCGAGTACCTCCTCGAGAAGGACGCGGGGGAGGTCCGCATCTTCAGCCGGGACGAGAAGAAGCAGGACGAGATGCGGAGCCAGGTGCGGGACGAGCGCGTCCGGTACTACATCGGCGATGTGCGCGACCGCGCCAGCGTCGAGGCCTCCATGCCGGGGACCGACTACGTATATCACGCGGCGGCCCTCAAGCAGGTTCCCTCGTGCGAGTTCTATCCCCTCGAAGCCGTGAAGACGAACGTCCTCGGCACCGAAAACGTCCTGAGCGCCGCGCGGCGGCACGGGGTCTCGAAGGTCATCTGTCTCAGCACCGACAAGGCCGTGTATCCCATCAACGCCATGGGCATGTCCAAGGCGCTCATGGAGAAGGTGATGGTCGCGCAATCCCGCACCGCCGACCACACGATCATGGTGGGGACGCGATACGGCAACGTGATCGCCTCCCGGGGCTCCGTCATCCCGCTGTTCATCGACCAGATCCGGAGGGGGGAGGCTCTCACGGTCACCGATCCTTCCATGACTCGGTTCATGATGTCGCTCCAGGAGGCGGTCGATCTCGTTCAGTACGCGTTCGAGCACGGCCGCCCCGGAGACATCTTCGTGCAGAAGGCCCCGGCCGCGACGCTCGGTGACCTCGCGGCCGCCCTCCTCGAGCTGTTCGAGGCCGACAACCAGATCCGGGTCATCGGCACCCGGCACGGGGAGAAGTTGTTCGAGACGCTCCTGACGCGTGAAGAGCTCGCCAGATCGGAGGACCTGGGCGCGTACTACCGGATCGCGCCGGATACCCGCGACCTCAACTACAGCAAATACTTCTCCGAGGGCGAGGAGCGGATCACCGCCGAGCACGACTATACGTCGCACAACACGCAACGGCTCGGGATGGAAGAGCTGAAAGACCTCCTGATGGGCATCGGCGACATCCGTCGGAGCGTCGAGAAGGCGACATGAGGACGGTTCTCGTCACCGGCGCGAACGGGTTCATCGGAAAAAACCTCCTCCTCCGTCTGGAAGAGGAGGACCCTCCCGTTCGACGGCTCGCGATCACCCGGGAGGACCCTCCCGGGAGCATCGCCCAGAAGCTCCGCGAGGCGGACCTCGTGTATCACCTGGCTGGCTCCAATCGACCGGAGCGCAGGGAGGAGCTCTACGAGGTGAACGCGGGCCTCACCGAGCAGATCGTGCATCAGCTGGTCGAGCAGGGGCGCACGCCCCCCATCGTGCTGGCCTCTTCCACGCAGGCGGAACGGGACAACGACTACGGCCGCAGCAAGAGGCAGGCGGAGGAGGTGCTGGAGCGCTGGGCCGGCGAGCACGGTGGTAGGGCCGTCATCTATCGACTGACCAACGTGTTCGGCAAATGGGCCCGGCCTGACTACAACTCGGTCGTGGCGACGTTCTGCCACAACCTGGCTCGAGACCGGCCGATCGAGGTCCACGATCCCGCGACCCCGCTTCGACTGGTCCACGTGGACGACGTGCTCGAGCGTTTCCGCTCGCACCTCGCGGTCGAGCCGCCCCCGGGGGTGGCGCGTGTCGAGGTGACGCCCGTATTCGAGGTCACCCTGGGCGAGCTCGTCGGGCACTTGCAGGCGTTCCGCGAGCTGCGCGAGACGCTTCGTCTTCCGGACATGAGCGACCGCTTCGTCCGTCTCCTGTACTCTACGTATCTCTCCTACCTGCCCCCGGATGGGTTCGCGTACGATCTGGTGGAGCGGAGCGATGAGCGCGGGAGGCTCGCCGAGCTGTTGAAGTCCGAGCGCTTCGGACAGATCTTCGTTTCGACCACGCGTCCGGGTGTCACGCGGGGCAACCACTTCCACCACAGCAAGGCGGAGAAGTTCTGCGTTGTGCGGGGCGATGCCGTCATCCGATTCCGCAAGCCGGGCGAGGACGCCGTGCTCGAGTATCCCGTCTCCGGGGACCGCTCCCGGGTGGTCGACATCCCCCCCGGGTATACGCACAGCATCGAGAACGTCGGCGACGAGGAGATGGTCGTGCTGTTCTGGGCGAACGAGGTGTTCGATCCGGATCGGCCCGACACCCGGTACCTGAAGGTCGAGGAATGAGCTCCTTCAAGGTCGTGACGGTCGTCGGAACGCGACCGGAGATCATCCGGCTGTCGAGGGTGATCGCGAGGCTCGACGAGGCTCCCGCCGTCGAGCACGTCCTCGTACACACCGGTCAGAACTACGACTACGAGCTCAACGAAATCTTCTTCGAGGACCTCGAGCTGCGGAAGCCGGACCACTTCCTCGATGCCGCCGGGACGACCCCGGCCGTCACGATCGGGCGTCTGCTCGAGCGCATCGACCCGTTGCTCGCCGAGGAGGCGCCCGACGCGTTTCTGGTGCTCGGCGACACCAACAGCTGCCTGAGCGCCCTGTGCGCGAAGAAGCGGAAGATCCCGATCTTCCACATGGAGGCGGGGAACCGGTGCTTCGACCAGCGCGTGCCGGAGGAATCCAATCGGAGGATCGTGGACCACCTGGCGGACATCAACCTCACCTACAGCGACATCGCACGGCAGTACCTTCTCGCCGAGGGACTGCCGGCCGACCGGATCATCAAGACCGGCAGCCCGATGTTCGAGGTTCTGGACCACTACCGTCCGAGGATCGAGGCCTCCGATGTCCTCGACCGCCTGGGTGTGGAACGCGGCGGCTATTACGTCGTGTCGAGCCACCGCGAGGAGAACATCGAAAGCGAGGAGCGGTTCTCGGGTCTGGTCGAGATCCTGCACTCGCTGTCCGACGAGCGGCCGGTGATCGTCTCGACCCATCCGCGCACGCGCGACATGATCGAGGCGCGGGGCGTCGCGTTCGACGAGCGCGTCCGGCTGCTGAAGCCCCTCTCGTTCACCGACTACGTGCGACTTCAGATCGAGGCCACTGCGGTGTTGTCGGACAGCGGGACCATCTCGGAGGAGTCCTCGATCCTCAATTTCCCGGCCCTGAACATCCGGGAAGCGCACGAGCGACCGGAGGCCATGGAGGAGGCGGCGGTGATGATGGTGGGCACGAGCGTCGAGCGGGTGCGGCAGGGGCTGGGCGTACTGCGTGAGCAGGGGCGCGGGGAGACACGGACCCTGCGGCGGGTGGAAGACTACGCCATGCCCAACGTGGCCGAGAAGGTGCTGCGGATCCTGTTGTCCTACACCGATTACGTCAGACGCGTGGTGTGGTCGCGCGCGTGACACGTTCCACCGGTCCTTCCGGCGTTCGCCTGTTCAATACCTTCGAGCCGGTCACCGATCTGTACCGCGAGCTCGTCCCCCGCATCGTGAGTAGCGGGGCGCCGGTGACGGTGTACGCGAGCCGTGCGGAGTACCGACCCGGCAGAAGCCTGCCGGCGTTTCTGGCGGGGCTCGAACGCGCGCGGCTCCGTCGACTCGCCAACCTCGGTCTGCATGCCCGGCACGGCACCCTGGCGAAGGGGGTGATCGGCGTCGCGTACTTTCTCGATGCCCTCGCCCGGACGCTCCTGGCCCCTGGTCGTCACCGGAACGTCTTTCTGACCCAGCCGCCGTTCATCCCGGTGCTTGGGCTGATCCTGTCGAAGCTCAGGAGTCAGCCGTACTGCGTGATCCTCATGGATCTGCAGCCGCAGCTGGCGGTGGCCGTCGGAGTCCTGTCGCGCGATTCGCTGGCGTATCGGATCCTGCACCGGGTGATCGGGACCGCCCTCAGGAATGCCGATCGCGTCGTCGTGATCGGGCGCTGCATGGCGGACACGGCGCGACGAGAGGGCATCCCCGAGGGAAGGTTGAGGGTGATCCCCAACTGGGCGGATCCCGACCGGATCCACCCCATCCCGCACTCCCGGAATCGCTTCCGACGCGAGATGGGGTGGGGCGAGCGCTTCGTGGTGATGTACGCGGGCACGCTGGGGTACGCCCAGTCCCTCGAGTCGCTGGTGGCGGCGTCGGAAGGACTCGCGCGAGACACCGGCATCGTGTTCGTGGTCATCGGGGAGGGCGTGCGCCGCGCCGCGCTCGAAGAGCGGCTGGCGCGCTCCGGGTCGACGAACGTGGAGCTCCACCCGTTCATGCACCGTCGGTTCGAGCTCTCCGAGATCCTGTCGGCCGCCGATGTCCACTTCGTCCCCCTGCACCCCGACGTCACCGGTCTGGCCGTCCCTTCGAAGACGTACGGGATCCTGGCGGCCGGTCGACCGTTCATCTTCCAGGGGAGCGAGCGCTCGGAGATCGCGCGGCTGGCGCGCGACGAGGATGTCGGGATCGTGGTTCCGCCGCGGGCACCCGATGCCATCGCGTCGGCGGTTCGGGACCTCGCGGGGCATCCCGACCGGGGGCGGGCTCTCGGTCGGCGCGGCCGGGCGCTCTGCCAACGGGCCTGGAAGGACGGGGGGCCCGCGGCGGCCTACGAGGCCGTGCTCGCGGAGCTCGACGGAACGGGCCGCGGCTCAGGGCCGGCGTGAAGCGCGTCGCCGAGTCGCGGGCGGGGTGGCGCGGGCGCCTCCCGGCGGGCCTGTTACCCTCGGAATACCCGCTGCTGCTGGCCCTGTCCGGCGCAGGCGTGTTCCTCGGGGTCGTGCGCGAGGGGCTCCTCATCCTGTTTTTCGGGTTCTCCGACACGACCGACACGATCCACCTGTACCTTCTCGTCACGTATTCGCTCGGGCTCCTGACGGACCCGATCCGCCTCGCCGGTCTCAACCTCTTCCAGACGCTCCCCCGGCGAGACGTGATGGCATCCGCAGCGCTCGTCGTGGTCCCGTTCGGGATCCTCGTGGCCGTCACCACGGCGACCCTCGCCGGGCGGCCGATGGAGCTTCCGCTGCTGGCCGGGATCACGGCGACGGGCGTACTGATGCAGCTCAATCAGCTCACGATGGCGTACAAGCAGCGCGGCGGCGCCGTCGTCCCCACACAGATCGTCACGCTGGCGCCCAACCTCATCCTCATCCCCGGCATCGTCCTCGTCGGGCTGGGCGGAATGCGGAGTCCGGCCACGGGCGTGCTCGTGTGCTTCTTCATCGTGCCGATCGTCCAGTTCTTCCTCCTCACCCTGATCGAGGACGAGCAGCCTGCGATCGGCGGGCCGACGCCGTCCCGGCTGAACCGCCTGCGGCTGTTCGCGAAGCACTCCCTCACCGCAGTCGGCAAACAGGGGTTCGAGATCGTGGCCCGCACGACGGTGATCGCGCTGGGCGAGGGATTCCTTACCGCATTCAGCCTCGTCACCCGCATCTACGCGTCGCTCAAGCTCGTCCTGGTCGACACGTTCATCGGGGCCCGGATCAAGGGCTGGACCACCACGGAGACGATCGTCGAGGTGCCGCGCGGGCTGCAACTCGCCCTCCATCCCCTGTTCCTCCTCGGCCTCACGACCGCCGGCCTCTCCGTGGCTCTCGCGTCCACGGCCACCGACACCCGTCTCGTGTTCTCGCTCGTGTACGTCGGATTCCTGCTGGTGGGGTTTCCGTACGATGCCGGGGCGCGAATCCTGTACTTCAGGAGCAATGCGAGGATGATACCGGAGGCTCTGATCGTCAGGATCGCCTTCCTCGAGATCCTGTTCGCCGCCGTCGCATTCGGAATCACACGCATCTCGATCCGTCACGTGCCGATCGCCCTGCTCGCCTGGTACCTGGTCAAGTCCGCCGCCCAGTGCTGGATGATCCTGAGGACGCTCCGGCCAGGGGCCCGGACGGGGTGAGGACGCGCATGGGTCCCGGCTCGAGCGACCACTTCGTTCCGGTCATCATCCTCGGGGCACCCCGTTCCGGGACGAACGTCCTCAGGGACGTCCTCGGCTCCCCTGCATCCGCGGTCACCTGGCCGTGCGACGAGATCAACTACCTCTGGAGGCACGGCAACCGGGCGTTTCCTTCGGACGAGCTGCCGCGGGTGGCGGCGACCGATTCCGTTCGAAGCTTCGTGCGCGCCCGGTTCGAGCGCCTCGCGGGGCCGGGGATCACGCACGTGATCGAGAAGACGTGCGCGAACTGCCTGCGGGTGCCGTTCGTCGACGCGATTCTCCCCGACGCGCGGTACATCCACATCGTCCGGGACGGACGGGACGCCGCGCTGTCGATCATGAAGCGGTGGACGGGCGGGGCGGCTCTCGGCTACGTGTTGCGGAAGGCCCGCTTCGTTCCCCCCGTGGACGTCCCGTACTACGCCTGGCGCTACCTGAGATCGAGGCTGGCCCGCTTCGCGCGCCCCGACGGGGCAGTGGGGAGCTGGGGTCCGAGGTTCGACGGAATCGACGAGCTACTGAGGGAGGGGCCCCTGTCGCGCGTGTGTGCCGAACAGTGGCGCCGGTGCGTGCGGGAGGCGGCCGACGCCCTCGAGCGGCTCCCGGCGGAGCGCTCGATCCGCGTGCGGTACGAGTCTTTCGTCGAGGCGCCGGAGCTCGAGGCGGCACGGATCGCCGACTTCGTGGGGCTTTCGCCACCCGACGGAGGATGGCGGGCCCACACGACCGGGGTGCACCGTGACGGCGTGGGCCGCTGGAAGGCCGAGGCGCAGGCGATCGCCGACCTCCTCCCCTTCCTCGAGCCCGAGCTCCAACGCCTCGGGTACGGTGGCGACTAGCCGCATGTCCGCTCAGGTGCGTTGCCCGATGTGGAAGCGCGGGCTGGACCTCGTCGTGGTCGTGGCGACGGCCCCGGTGACCCTACCCATCATCGCGCTGTCGTGTCTCATCGCCCGGCTGGACACGGGCGAGAGCGGTCTCTACCGGCAGACGCGGGTCGGCCTGGAGGGACGGAGGTTCTCGATCCTGAAGATCCGCACCATGAGGGCGGGTGCCCAGGAAGGGGGACCCGTCACGATCCGCGACGACCCGAGGGTCACCCGCCTGGGCCGCGTGCTGCGGCGACTGAAGATCGACGAGCTCCCCCAGCTTTGGAACGTGTTCAAAGGCGACATGACGCTCGTGGGGCCGCGGCCTGACGTGTCCGGCTTCGCGGATCGCCTGGAAGGTGCAGATCGCATCGTGCTGTCGGTGAGGCCCGGGCTCACGGGACCCGCGAGCCTGGCGTTCCGGGACGAGGAGACGCTCCTGGCCGAGACTCGCGATCCTGTTCGCTTCAACGCGCGAGTGCTGTTTCCCGCCAAGGTGCGGCTGAATCGATCGTACGTGGAGAGTCTGTCCCTGTCCGGCGATGTGCGTCTCCTGCTCGAGACCCTGTTCCCCCTCCTCGCCCGACGTCACGTTCGACAGGGGCGACGCCTGCTCGCCCGCCTCGAGGCGGGCGATGACGTTCGGGAGCTCGAGTGATCGACGGCTTCCGTGGCCGCCGCCCCCGGAGAACGCGAGGGCCGCGGAGAGTTCAGCGATGACCCGGAGACCGACCGCCCTGGAGCGCATCTACCTCTCGCCCCCGCACCTGTCGGGCGAAGAGCGGGCCTTCGTCGAGGACGCGTTCGAATCGAACTGGATCGCGCCGCTCGGTCCGCACGTCGATGCGTTCGAGGCCGAGTTCGCCCGGGAGCTGGGCGTCGGCCACGCCGTGGCCCTCAGCTCCGGGACTGCGGCCATGCACCTGGCGCTCGAGCTCGCGGGGGTGGGGCCGGGCGACGCGGTCCTCGTCCCAACGCTCACGTTCGTGGGCTGCGTCAACCCGATCCGCTATGTGGGAGCGGAACCGGTGTTCCTCGACAGCGAGCCGGACTACTGGAATGTCGACCCGGGCCGGGTCGAACGGGCCGTCGAGACACGGGTTCGTCGAGGCCTCCCGCTCCCGGCCGCGGTCGTCCCGGTGCATCTGTACGGGCATCCCGCCGACATCGAGCCCATTCGCCGGGTGTGCGACGCGTACGAGATCCCCATGATCGAGGACGCTGCCGAGTCCCTGGGAGCCCGCTACCGGGACCGGCCCCCCGGCACGTTCGGTCGTTTCGGGGTGTTCTCGTTCAACGGAAACAAGATCATCACCACATCCGGCGGCGGGATGCTGGTCTCACCGGACGCCGACCTGTCGGCCCGCGCCCGCAAGCTCGCCAGCCAGGCGCGCGATCCCGCTCCCCATTACGAGCACTCCGAGCTCGGCTACAACTACCGCCTGAGCAACCTGCTGGCGGCCGTCGGGCGCGGGCAGCTCCGGGTCCTGGAGGACCGGGTCGAGGCGCGGCGCGCCGTCTTCCGATCGTACCTCGAGCTACTCGGCGACCTCCCCGGCCTGTCGTTTCAGCCCGAGGCGCCGTGGGCGCGGCACAGTCGCTGGCTCACGTGCGTCCTGGTGGACGAGGAGCGCTTCGGGGCGACGCCGGAAGACGTTCGACTCGCGCTGGAGGCGGAGAACATCGAGGCCCGTCCGCTGTGGAAGCCCATGCACCTGCAGCCGCTGTACGAGGGGTGCGAGACGATCGGGGGACAGGTGGCGGAGAACCTGTTCCGGCGAGGGTTGTGTCTCCCGTCGGGCTCCGCCCTCGTGGAGGAGGACCTGCGGCGCATCGCGGGCGTGATCCGACGCGTGCACGAGGAGGGGGTGCCGTGAGCCCGTCCCGATGGCGGAGCCCGGAGGGGGAGAGGTGATGGCCCCCGCCGGCTCACCATCCGTCTCGATGGGACAGATCGTGCTGATCGCGGTCGCCGCGGGGATCGTCTCCGGCCTCCCCCTCCTCGTCCGGACCCGGAAGATCCTCGTGAACCCCGCGCTGTTCATGTTCCTGATCGTCGCCTGGAGCCCGTTGTTCAAGACGCTCTACATCGCGGTCACGGGACCCCGCGTATCGACCGATCCGTTCGCCGGGGTCTCTTTGGCCCGGTTCCTGTTGGGCGGCGCGATGCTCGCCCTCGTCGCGACGGTGGCGTACGCGGGCTCGTTCGTCGTGGTCGGGCGACGGACGCTGCCGGGTCTGTTCGGTCCTCGCTGGCGGCACATTCCCGGCCCCTACGAGCGGCGCGCGGTCGCGGTCCTCACGGCACTATGTGTCCTGTGCTTCCTCGGATACCTGCGCACGTCCGGAACGGAGTTCTTCTCGCTTCCCTTCTCTGCCAAGCGCTTTCTGCCCGGCAGCATCGGCGTCAGCACCCGGTTCGGGTATCCACCTTATTACTTCTTCAAGGCCGCCCTGGTGAGCGGATCCGTCGCGTACGCGGCCGCCTACCTCCTGTTCCGCGCCCCCGCCGGTCCGTCCGACCGGAGCTATCGGGCGCTGTTCGCGGTCGTGTTCACGTTCGCGCTCGTGGTCTCCCACTTCGCGAGCCTGCGCCTGTTCATCGTGCTCGTCCTCGTCCAGATCGGGATTCTCCTGTACCACGTGCGCGACCGCCGCCACACGGCGTTCATCGGCGGGTTCGCGGTTCTGACGGCCGCGAGCTTCGTCGTGATCAGCTTCGTGCATCGACTGCCGGGGTCGGTCGACACGTTCGGGTCGCTCGAGTCGGGAGATTCGGTGCGCTCGGAGGACTCCACGTCTGGGGGTCGCGGGGGGCCGGGAGTCCGTGGCCGCGGTTTCGGGAGGGAGGCGGCCGAGGCCGTCGAGCTCCGCTCCGGCGTCCAGAGGCTGGCGAGGGGAGTGTTCGGCGGACGCTACTTCATGGACATCGGCAAGCTGTCCTATGTCGCCAGCTACTTTCCCCACGAGCATCCCTACGCGATGGGCCGGGGGTTCGTGGGCTTCCTGAACGATCCGGAGTCCGTGGACGGGCGCTCGAGGGCCCTGCCGGGCGGCATGTCGAAGTACCTGGCCGCCGAGGTCCTCGGAGAGCCGAACAACAGCGTTCCCCCCGGCTATGCGGGGGAGCTCTACATCAACTTCGGATGGGTCGGCGTCGTGCTGGGGTTCCTCCTGCTGGGGGCCTTCCATCGCGTCATGTTCAACTACCTGACCCGACCCGACCTGTCCCTCGTCGCGGGCGCCTGCCTCGTCCTCCTGATCCCGAGCTCGACCCTGGTGTTGCTCAACTCGGGTCTCGTCTCCGCCGGGTCGCGAGCCGTGATCGATCTCGGGGTCTTCCTGCTCGTGTGCCCGTTCTGGCTCCGCCGGCGACGTGCCCCGGCCACGTCCCCGGACGAGGGACCGGAAGCGGTTCCCGGCTAGACGCCCCGCCATCGGCGGGCACGGCTCCCTCCCCGGCGATGCCGTCCGTCCGCGCGAGCGTCCTCATCGACCGTTCATGGCCGCCGCCCGCGCATCCCGCAGCCGCCCCACGGCCTCCATCTCGCCGCGGCTCCGCAGCTCGCGAGCCAGCACATCGTGCACGGCGCCGCTCGGATTGACATAGCCCAGTTCGTACGCCCGGATCAGGGCTTCGGCGGCCTTCATGTAGGAGCCCTGGATCAGGATCGCCTTGGCCAGGTAGTAGTGCGTCTCCCCCAGTCGATCGTAACGCGAGAGCCCCTCCTCGAGCACCCGGACGGCCTCGTCCGGCTCCTCGGACATGAGGTATGCCTCGCTGAGCATGTGGCGGTAGCGCAGCCGTCCCGGAGCAAGCTCGACGGCGCGCTCGAAGCTCGTGACGGCGCTGTCCAGGAACGCCGGATTCTGGCTCACCTGGTACCGCACGACCAGGAGGCTCCCCGCATCGCGGCGAAGACGCGGATTGTGCGGATCACGATCCACCTGATCGGCAAGAACTCCGCGAGCGCCTCCAAGGATGCTCTCGACGGACGCCTTCGTGCGCGGGTCCCGAAGGGCCTGTCCGAGGCGACCCGGAAGAAGACTCGCGTAGCGCACGAGCTCCGTCGCCACCTCCTCGGCGCCGGGAGGGCGCATGGTGACGGCCCGCTCGTATTCGTGGACGGCAGTCTCGACACGACCCGCCTCGGCCGCCTTCACGAGGTGCTGCCCCACCGCGAGAACGCGCGCCTGGTACGCAGCGTCGGTGAGCACCAGGATTGCGAGGATCGCGCCGACCGACAGGCGCGTCGCCAAGGAACGCGGGGCGTACGGGGGCTGAGACAGGTAGGGTCCGTCTCGCTGGTGCCCGACCAGCGCGCCGAGCGCGACAAAGAGAACGAACGAGTTCTGCTCCTGGAACCAGAAGAGCAGGTAGACCAGATACGCGGTGAAGGCGCCTACCAGCAGGGCGGTCCGGGCGATGCCCAGCTTCCCTTCTCGCCGGGCCGCGATGAGAACGTAGAACAGCGTACACCACACCGCGATCCAGGCGAGGCCCCCGGGGAGGCCATCGGCCACGAGAGATTCCACCAGCTCGTTGTGTGCTCGATTGAAATGCACATCGGGCGGAAACCGCTCGGGCTGGAAATGCCAATCGAACGCGAGTCGGAAGTTCTCCGGTCCCAGGCCCGTGAGCGGATCATCCGCCACCGCCCGGACCCCGGCCTCCCACGCGGACAACCGGTTCCCGACCCCACGCTCGGAGAGGGACACGCTCAACAGCCGGTCGATCCCCCGCGATCCATCACCCGAGTCTCTCCCGCGGAGCCACAGACCGCCACCGGCCGTCAACGCGATGACCGCCGCCGCCGCGAGAGACCAGCGACGGCGCCTCGCTCCCCCCATCCAGCCATACGCGATCAGGCCGGCGAGTAGCCCCACCCCGAGGCCGGCGACCGCGGCGCGGGTGTACGCCATCAGCAGGGCGGTCCCGCTCATCACCATCGCCAGCGCCGCCAGAGCCTTCCAGAGCGACCCGCGAGCGTCTTCCGCCACGAGCCCGGCGACCGCCATCCCGAGAAGAGCGTAGATGGCCAGGTAGCCGGCGTTTCCCAGCGTCCCGATCACGCGCTCGTCGGTTGCACCGGGCAGGATCCCCACCGACACCCCGAGGCTCTGGAGGATCGCGACACCGCTCGCGGCGATCCCTACGATCATGGCGATCCGAAGGAACGAGGCGAATTCCCTCTCGGTGGGGAGCGTACGTAGCGCCACGTACAGGGCGAGGTAATGCAACCATTCGATCACACCGCCCATACGCTCCATGTCGCCGAACAGGCTTCGTTGCGGCGCTTCGCCGGTCAGCGCGGCCAGAAGCTGAATCGCCACGAGCGCCGCGAGGGCGAGGAGGACCGGATCCCGCCAGGGACGAGGCCCGGAGTCATCCGTCGCAGGTCGCGTGGTCGACAGGAGGTAGAGGGCGATGCCGGCCGCAGTGGCCACGCACACGCGCAGGTACACCGCTCGTGGGACCACATACGGGTAGATGGTGCGGGCAGAGAACAGAACCGGCGCGACGGTGGCCGCGTACAGGATCCACACACCGGCCCGCCGAACGACACCGCTCGTCGAGTCGTGATTGCCGATCGGCTTGCTGATCTTTCCCACCTCCGGGTCCGAAAGCCGTGGCGCGTCGCTACGGGTGCGGGCTGGAAGTTAGGCCGCGCACGACGAGAGGACCATTGACCCGATCTGCGCTCGGAGGGTGGCCCCGTGTCGGGACCCTCGCCGCCGGATGACCGCCGCGGGTCCACGACGCTGGATGAAAAAGAGCGGCCCCGCCGGACGGCGGGGCCGCTCTATCTCCCTGAGGATACTGCCTGGAGTGGGGACGGGAGCCTCCGCGAGGAGGCTCCTATCGGCCCCGAACCGCTCTCGTGCTCAGCCCGCGTTCCACGTCACGTCGACCGCCGTGTTCAACGAGCTGGTGTTGCCCGTGTCCGTGCCGTCCTTCAGCAC
>Ga0307444_1000267_pt1 | contig 26776 bp, 4 predicted proteins | sample SalMarSW160340MG_FD_202145 | JGI IMG/M metagenome (GOLD analysis project Ga0307444, IMG submission 202145) | Salt marsh sediment microbial communities from the Plum Island Ecosystem LTER, Massachusetts, United States - SW1603-40 | ecosystem: Environmental > Aquatic > Marine > Intertidal zone >...
GCGCACCGTGCTTGGCTATCGGGCGCTGTCCGTGGACTATAGCGAGAACGGCCGCTACGGGAAGAACGGCCTCGACTGGATCCAGCACGGTCCGGTGGTCGGCGTCACGTTCCGCTGGTAGCGCATTGCCGCGGTCCATCGCCAGGGGCTGAGGAGCGGTTAAATGGAGGCGAGGAAATGACCAAGAATGTTGGCACCGTCGATCGCGTCATTCGCGTGATTATCGGACTTGTCCTGATCGCGTTCGCGATCCCGATCGGGTTTCCGCAGACCGGGTGGAACTGGATCGGCTGGATCGGCGTGATCCCGATCCTGACCGCAGTCTTCAGCACCTGCCCGGCCTACAGTTTGATCGGCGCCTCGACCTGCGAACGCTGACGCCCGGCGCTGCCGCATTGGTCGACGGTCGGCATCACGAGAACAACAGATCGTCGTGGTGCAGCGCGCTGACATGTTCGACCGTCAATGAATCGCCATTGCCGAAGTCGAGAGTGAGACCGTTGGCATATCCGGTGACGCTCGCATCCGCCGTGTCGATTTGGCCATCGCCGCTCGTGTCGAGGGCGTTGAAATCGAGGTCGAAGCCGGAAAGCACGATATGGTCGCCGGTCTGTCCCGCGGAGGCCTGGTCGAAATCGGCGATGGTGATCGGGCCGTCGCCGAGATGATAAGTGAAAAGCTCCCCTGGTGCTGGGCTCGTCGTCGTGGTCGAGGCGCTGGATGTATCCGTCGTGACCACCGTTGCCCCGATGAGTCCGCCCTCGATCGGCGTGGCGGGGGGCTGCGTCGGGTTGGTGATCGGGTCGGTGGTGCCCGGATCGGCGACCGTTGCAAGGTTAGGATCGAGGTGAATGAGGACCAAGCGCTCGATCGTGATGGTGACGTCCTGCGATGCGGTTCCGTCCAAGGACGTCAACGTATATGTCGCCGTCAGGGTATCGCCCGCTCCGAGGTCGATCAAGCCAGGGTAGTTCTCGTTGAGATCGAAGGTCCAGTTTCCGTCTGCGTCGTAGTCGAAGGTCCCCAGCGTGCTTTGAGCTAGCAAGCCTGTGGAGAGGATGTCTTGGCCCGCGTCCGCATCAGATATGTCGAGCTTGCCGCTGATAATCGGAGCGTCGTTGATAGGGCCTTCGGCGTACCCGGCCGCGTAAACGGTGCCGGCTGAATCTCCGGTGATCGTCGCCACGTCGTTGGCGCCGCTGATGGTGATATCGACCGTCTCCGACAACCCGCCGTCAAGCGATTCGACGGTGTAGGACCGCGTAATTGTGTCAGCGGTGCCAAAAAGCGGGTCAACACCGAGCTGTTGGACCAGTGGCGAGGAATTGTTGAGGGTGAACTGCCAGTCGCCGTTGGTAAAGACCCTGAACTGCCCATAGCCGTCGGGGTCGACGAAGATGCCCGGCACGAAGTCGGTGCTGCTCAGGTCGCCATCGACATCGGAGATGCTCACCGAACCGTTGGCGACCAGGGTTCCATCTTCGGTAACCGCCCCGGAGAAGTCGCCGACGATTTGCGCCGGATCGGCGACGGGGTTCACGGTCAGATCCACGGTGACGGTATTACTGTCCACCAGTCCGTCATTGGTCTTGTAGGTGAAGCTGTCCGCGCCGTTGTAATTGGCGTCGGGCATATAGCTGAACGATCCGTCGCCGTTCAGGGTCAGCGTGCCATGCGTCACGTCGTTGACGAGGATCGCGGAAAGCGCGTCGCCGTTGGCGTCGCTGTCGTTGGCGAGCACGCCGGGGGCGGCAATGGCGAGGGTGGTGTCCTCATCCAGCGAATAGCCGTCTGCGGTCGCAACCGGCGCCGCGTTCGGAACCACCGTGAAGGTGATCCTGCCGGTGTCGGTGAGGCCGCCCAGATCCCTGATCTGGTAGGTGAAGCTCTCGGTGCCGGTGAAGCCGGCGGCAGGTGCGTAAATGAAGCTGCCGTCCTCGTTGATGGTGATGCCGCCGCCTCCAAGATTTGCGACCGACATCTCGACCGCGGTCGGCGCCTCGCCGTCGGGGTCGTAGTCGGCGCCGGCGCCGTTGTCGGCGAGCACGTTGCCCGAGATTTGGGTGTCCTGGCGCCCGGTGAAGGCATCGTCGATCGCGACCGGCGCGTCGGGGACCGGCGTGACGGTCAGCGTCACGGTGCCGGTGTCGGAGAGGGTGCCGTCAGTCACCCGGTAGTCGAAGCTGTCGGTGCCGTTGAAGTTTGCGACAGGCAAATAGCTAAAGCTGCCGTCCGCGTTGAGGGTGACGGAGCCGCCTTGAGCGGTCGCGAAGGTGCCGGCAATCACGCTGAGCACATCGTTGTCCGCATCGCTGTCCGCGCCGGCACCATTGTCCGCCAAGACGTTGCCTGTGATCTCGGTGTCTTCAGGGCCCGTGAAAGCGTCGTCGGCGGCGACCGGGGCATGTGGTGCGTTGGCCGACAGCTCATAGGCGCCGATGTCGCGATTGTTGCCGCTGTCGCCCGTTCCGGCGACGGCATCGAATGCGGCAACGCCGCGCTGGTCGGTCTCGGTGCCGCCGATGGCGGCGTCGAGCGCCGGGTTCGAGGGATCGTTGCGAAGCGCGACAGTCAATGTCGGTCCGCCATTGTCGGCCAGAATCCCGGCACCGCTTGGGTCGGAGCCTGCAAACACTTGTACCGGATCGCCGTCGATCTTGCCGTCGCTCGGGTCGGTGTCCGTGCCTTCGCCGATGATGCTGAGGCCGTTAAACGCATATGTTGTGCCAAAGCCGCTGACGGTGAAGTCCGCCGTGCCGCCATTGCCGAGGACGATCGAATTCACCGTCGTTGCCGTGCCCCCGCTGATGCCAACGCCATGGGCGTTCCCGGTGACCGTGACATTGCTCATCGTAATCGTGCCCTCGGACTGCACGGCATAGCTCGTGCCCACCCCGTTATCGGCCACGGTGGTGTTGGTCAGGGTAGCGGACGCGCCGCTCTCGACGGCGATGGCGTCGCCGAAGTTGTTGGCGTCGTTGCCGACCAAGAGGCTGTTCGTAATCGAGACGTGATCCCCGGCGAGCACGCGCACGCCGCCGCCGCGATTGACGCTGCCGCCGCCAGTGATGGTCAGGGTATCCAGCGACACGCTGATGCTGGTGGTGGCACCGCCATCGATGGTGAACACGCGGTCCGAGCCGTTGCCGGCGACGGTCATTCCCGCCGTGCCGCCATCGATGTCCATGCTGGCGGTGATGGCGAGGTCGCCGCTGAGATCGATCTGGCCGCCGGCAATGCTGTCGTCGAACGTGATCCGGGTCTCGGAGACCGTGCCGTCATTGATGACGCCGATTGCCTCGCGCAAGGAGAGTCCGCCGCCGTCGGCGAGCTCTTCGGCAAGCGTGCCGCCGTCGTAGCTGTCGTCGGCGAGGGTGGTGACGGCGAGGGAGGGCGGCTCGTTGACGCCGCGAACCGTGATCTCGACGCTCGCGGTGTCGGTGCCGCCATGGCCGTCCGAGACCGTGTAGGTGAAGTCGTATGTTCCGAGCGAATCGCGGACCAGCGCCTGTAGCGTCGCAGAGCCGCTCGGGTCGAATTCGATCGACTTGCCGTCTGGCGCGATCGTCAGCGCCCCATCGAGATCGCCGGGGTCGATCGAGATGATGGTCAGAGTATCGTTCGCGTCCGGATCGGCGTCGTTGGCGAGCACGTCGAGCACCTGGACCTGGTCGGCGGCGAGCGCCGCGTCGCCGTCGATGTCGCCGAGCGCGACGTCTCGCGCGGCGAAGTCGCCGATCGCGGTGCCGTCGGAGGTGAAATTGCCGTTGCCGTCGTTGTACCAGATCAGGTTCGGTTGGCCGTCGACGTTGTTGGCGACGAGAGCATCGAGGTCGCCGTCGCCGTCGACATCGGCGAGCTCGACGTCGAGGCTCGCATAATTGCCGAGGGGCACGCCGTTGTTCTCGCTCAGCGTGAAATTGCCGTGGCCGTCGTTGAGCCACACCTCGTTTGGCGCGCCGTTGTTATCTGGGTCGCCGCCGGCTGTGCCGGAATTGGCGACGAAGGCGTCGATGGTGCCGTCACCGTTGAGGTCGCCGAGGGCGACGGCGCGGCTCTCGCCGTTGCCGAGGCTTCCCGGCACCTGGGTGAAGCCCGGGTTCTCCGAATCGCCGTTGTTGAGCCAGACTGTATTCCCGGAATCCTCGTTGGCGATGAAGATGTCGAGATAGCCGTCATTGTTGAGATCGGCCACGGCCACGTCGCGGCTGTTCTCCGCGGCGCTGCCGAAGTCAATCACATTGGCGGTGGAGAACACGCCGCCGCCCTGATTGAGCCAGATGCGGTTGACGCCCGCGTTGGCCTCGATGATGTCCAGGTCGCCGTCCTTGTCGATGTCGGCGACGGCAACGTCATAGGTTGTGGTCTTGCCGGCGTAGTTGAGACTGGCGCCGGCGGTGAAGTTGGTGCCGCTGCCGTCGTTTAGCCAAATCCGGTTTGCCGTGCTGCCGTTCGATGCAACAACGGCGTCGAGGGTACCATCGCCGTTGATGTCGCCGAGTTCGACGTCGTAGTTGTTGGAGTCGTTCGCCGTGGTGACATTGGTCACCTGGGTCAGGTTGCCTTGACCGTCATTGATCCACACCCGCTCCGGGCCGTCACCAGCAACAAACACGTCGAGATTGCCGTCGCCGTTGAGGTCGCCAAACGCCGCGCCGTCGCGCGTCAGAGAATCCTGGACCAGGGGGCTGGTGACGAAGGTGCCGTTGCCGTCGTTGACGCCAAGATAGACCTCGCCGGTACCGACCACGAAGGCGTCGTAGTCGCTATTGGCGCCGAAGGAGTCGTCGATGGTGCGCGGCGCGTCGTTGATGCCGTCGATGGTCACCGTGAGGGTCGCGGTATCCTCGCGGCCGGTGCCGTCCGACACCGTGTAGGTGATGGTGTCGGTTGCGGTCTCGCCCGCGCCGAGGGCGTCGAACTGGCCGTTGGGGTCGTAGTCGAAGGTGCCGTCGCCATTATAGGTGAACACGCCGATGGCGCCGGTGGCGTCGAACCCCGTGAAGGTCACGAGATCGCCGTCGGGGTCGCTGTCGTTGGCCAGCACCGAAGCCGTGGTGAACGCGGTCTCCTCGTCGGTGACGAAGCCGGTGCCGGTGTCGTCGGCGGCCACCGGATTGTCGGGAACCGGATCGACGGTGAGGGTGAAGGCCTGCTCGGCAGAGAACTCGCCGTCGGATGCCGTGACCTTCAGTCCGATGTCGCCGTTGAAGTCCTGCGGCGGCGTGCCGGTGAAGGTGGTGCCGTCAAAGTTGAGCCAGGCGGGAAGCGCGCTGCCGTCGGCGAGAGTGGCCGTAAGGGTCAGGCTGGGGGAATCAACATCGGCAAAGGCGTCGGCCCGGACGACGAAGCTCCACAGCGTGTCCTCGCCGACGCTTTGGTCGGCGATGCCCTGATCGACCACCGGCGGATCGTTGACCGGGGTGACCTCGATGGTGACGGTTGCCGCCTGCGCCGGATTGGTGCCGTCGTCAACGGTGACCGTGAGCGCGTAGCTGCCGACTTGCGGATCGTCGACGTCCTGAGCGAGCGTGATGGCGCCGGTCGAGGCGTCGATGGCAAACAGGCCGAGATCGTTGCCGGCGGCGATGGCATAGGCCAGACTGGTATCGTCGACGTCGGTCGCGACCACGGTGCCGACCGCGGCCCCCGTCAGGCTTTCCTCGGCGACCGAGAACGCCTGGTCGGCGATCACCGGCGGATCATTGACCGGAGTGACCTCGATGGTGACAGTCGCCGCTTGCGGCGGATTGGTGCCGTCGTCGACGGTCACCGTGAGCGCGTAGCTGCCGACTTGCGGATCGTCGACGGTCTGGGCAAGCGTGAGGGCCCCGGTATTGGCGTCGATGGCGAACAGGCCGAGGTCGTTGCCGGCGGCGATGGCATAGGTCAGGCTCGGGCTGTCGACATCGGTCGCGAGCACGGTGCCGACCGCGGTACCTGTCAGGCTCTCCTCGGCGACCGAGAACGATTGGTCGGAGATTACCGGCGCATCGTCCACCGGGGTGACCGTCGCCGTGACCGTGATGGGCGTGATGCCGCCAGAGCGATCGAGGACGTCCACGGTGAAGATGTGATCCCCGACGTCGGCATCGTCGACGTCTTGCGCGAGCGTGATGACGCCGGTGTCCACGTCGACGCTGAAGGGGCCGGTGGCGGCGGGGTCCACGATGAATCTGATCGCTTCGCCCTCGATGTCGGTCGCGAGGATAGTCCCGACCGGCGTTCCCGCCGTGCTCTCCTCGGCGACCGCGAAGCTCTGATCGTTGGCGATCGGCGCGTCGTTACGGCCTTCGACCACCAGCGTCGCGGTGTTGGTTGTCGCTTCGGTGCCGTCGAACACCTCGTAGCTCACCGTCAGCGTGCGGCTCTCACCCACCTTCAGCGTATTGTATTGCGATGGGTCGATGGTGATCGTGCCGTCGGTGTTGTCGGTGAAGGCGACGGTGGCGCCGAGATCGTCGGTCAAGCCGATGGCTCGGATGCTGAGCGCGTCCATGTCGGCGTCACTGGCTGTCGCCAGAAGATCGATGGTCGTTGGCGTAGCGTCTTCGTCGGTCGTCCCAGCGTCGATGGGCGTCGCCACCGGCGCGTCGTTCACCGGAGTGACCTCAATGGTGACGGTTGCCGCTTGCGGCGGATTGGTGCCGTCGTCAGCGGTCACCGTGAGCGCGTAGCTGCCGACTTGCGGGTCGTCGACGGTCTGGGCAAGCGTGAGGGCCCCGGTATTGGCGTCGATGGCGAACAGGCCGAGGTCGTTGCCGCCGGCGATGGTATAGGTCAGGTCGGTGTCGTCGACATCGGTGGCGAGCACGGTTCCGACTGCGGTGCCAGCCAGACTTTCCTCGGCCACCGAGAATCCCTGGTCGGCGATCTCCGGCGCGTCGTTGACCGAATTCACGGTGACGGTGACCGTGGCGGTGTCGGTCTTGGTGTCGGCGGCCAGGACATCGCCGTCGGCGACCGTGTAGAGGATGGAGTCGACGCCGTTGAAGTTCGCGTCCGGCGTGTAGGTGATGGTGCCGTCGGCCTCGATGACCACGGTGCCGTGCGCGGCCGAGGCCTCGGTCACGTACAAGGTTGGACTGTCGACGTCGGTGTCGTTGGCGAGCACGTCGATATTGACCGGCGTGTCCTCGTTAGTCTCAGCCGTGTCGTCGACGGCGACCGGCGCATCGTTGACCGGAATGAATTGGAAGAACTGTTGGTTTGGCGTCGGGTCGAGATCGACGCCGCCATCGGCGGTGCCCCCGTCGTCCTGAACCTGGAAGGTGAAGGACGTGCTGGCGGTGGAGTTCTCCTCCGGCGTAAACACGAACTTGCCGGCAGCAATGTCCTCGGCCGAAATGAAATCGCCGGCAGCAACGGGTGCGCCGTCAAGCGTGAGGGAGCCGCTATCGGGCAGTGTCGTGATCTTGACCGCAAGCAGGTCGTTCGGCGGCCAGTCGGCGTCGTCGACAACGGCGAAGTCGGTCAGGACGAAAACGCGAGGCGTGTCCTCGGCTATTATGTGGCCGAGTGACTCCGAATCCGGCGCGTCGTTGACCGGAGTGACGGTGAACGTCGCCGTGGATGTCGCCGTGGAGAAGCCGTCGGAGACGGTATAGGTGAAGGTGACCGGGCCGGAATAGTCCTGGGCCGGGGTGAAGGTCCAGGTGGGCCCGGTATGTTGCACCACGCCGAATGCGGAATCGACGGAAACGGAGGTCACCGCAAGTGACGGACCGTCGTCGTCGTGGGCGCCGGCGAGAAAGTCTCCGAATGTGAAGGTCTGCGCGGTGTCCTCGGGCCCGCTGCCGAGATCGATCTCGGACGCGGTGATCGGGCTATTCAAGTTGAGCAGGGCCTGACCCGTAGACTGGGCCGAGCCGTCGCTCACCGTGTAGGCAAACACCACGCTGCTGGTGTCGCCAGCCACGCCGGTATAGAGCCAGCTGCCGTCGCCAAGGTCCTGTAGCGTGCCGGCGCCGGACTGAATCGTCAGCGACTGAAGCGTGACGGTGGCGCTGTCGATGTCCGTGACGTGCCCCAGAATCTCGTCGGTGGTGATGATCCGGCTCCCCCCGGTAGCGATCGTGCCGAGTGAGACACTTGGTGCCTCCGGCGGATCGTTGACCGGATTGACGGTGACGGTGACCGTCGCGGTGTCGGTCAAGAAGCCGGCGAACATGGGGTCGCCGTCGGCAACTGTGTAGTTGATGGTGTCGGTGCCGTTGAAGTTCGCGTCCGGCGTATAGGTGATGGTGCCGTCGGTTTCGATGGCCACGGTGCCGTGCGCGGCCGAGGCCTCGGCCACGTACAAGGTCGGACTGTCGACGTCGGTGTCGTTGGCGAGGACGTCGATGTTGACCGGCGTGTCCTCGTCGGTCGCTGCCGTGTCGTCCACAGCCACCGGCGCATCGTTGACCGGTATGAACTGGAAGGACGCCTGATTTGGCGTCGGGTCGAGATCGATACCGCCATTGGCGGTGCCGCCGTCGTCCTGGACCTGGAAAGTGAAGGACGTGCTGGCGTTGGAGTTCGCGTCGGGCGTGAACACGAGCTTGCCGGCGGCGATGTCGTCGGCCGAGATGAAATCGCCGGCAGCAACGGCAGCGCCGTCGAGCGTGAGCGAGCCACTGTCAGGCAGCGTCGTGATCTTGACCGCGAGCAGGTCGTTCGGCGGCGAGTCGGCGTCGTCCAACAGGGGAAAGTCGGTCAGGCCGAAGACGTGAGGCGTGTCCTCGAATGCGATACTGATAAGAGACCCCGATTCCGGCGCGTCGTTCACGGGGGTGACGTCGATGGTGATGGTGTTGGGGGTCTGGTCGAGATCGACGCCACCGCTGGCGGTGCCGCCGTCGTCCTGCACCTGGAAGGCAAGGGAAGCGTAGCCCGTGCCGCTCGCGTTCTCCGCGGGCGTGAACAGGAGCTTGCCGGCGTCGATGTCGGCGGCGCTAACGGACTGGCCTGCGGCGACGTCGGCGCCATCGAGGGTGAGCGCGCCGGCCGCGGGCAGACTCGTGATTATGACTGCTTGCAGCGCGTTGCCGTCTGGATCGCTGAAGCCGAACTCTCCGGTGGTAAAGGTGTGCGGGGTGTCCTCGAGCGTGGCGACGGTGGCGTCTGCCCCTGACGGCGCCTGGTTAACCGCTACGGCCTGACCCTCTTTCACGGTGACCGTCAGCAGCGACGAGGAGGTGTCGCCGTCGGTGTCCTCGATCTTGTAGGCGAAGGTCTCGGTCTTGAAGTTGAAGATGTCGCGCAGGAACGGCGGCAAGCTCTGCCACCAGCCGGAGCCGATGCTTGCCGGCGGCGTGTAGGCGTAGTCGCCAGGCGAGGCGCCATCGAGGTCGATCTTCAGCGTGCCGCCGAGATCGGTGGTGATGGTGAGATCGCCGGTCGTGTCGTCATAGGACCAGGCGCCGGCAGGCGTGCCGCTCACGGTCACCGCGGTCTCGTCCGCGCTTAAGGTATAGGTGACGCCGTCATGGGTGATGCTGCGGATGATGGCCGGGCCGTCGCCTTGGTTGTCGGCGAGCAGCAGCAGCTTGTTGGCGGCGCCATCGGGATCCTGGCCGGTGATGACATTGCCGTGGGTGTCGGCTTCGCCGGCGGTTGCCTTGTCGAGGTCTGGAAGCGCCACCGGCTTCTTGTCGACCGGCCCGACACCGTTGATCTTGACCGACACCGTCGCGGTATCGAAGCCGCCGCGACCGTCCGCCACGCGATAGCTGAAGCTGTCGGTCGCGGTCTGGCCGTCGCCCAGATAGTCGAACTTGCCGTTGGGGTCGTAGTCGAAGGTGCCGTCGGCGTTGAGCGTCACCGTGGCGCCGGACGCGAGCGTCACCGGCGAGCCGACCGTCGCCGCGCCGTTGACCCCGACGACCGTCAGGGTGTCGCCATTGAGATCGGTATCGTTTTTGAGAACGCTCGCGGCCGCGCCGACATGCAGGATGTTGTTCTCGTCGGTGCTGTAGCTATCGTTTCTGGCGTTCGGCGCGAAATTCCAAAACCGAAACAAATTCCACATGGTCGATCCCTCCCTGGATCCGGGATCCGTTGGACGCCGGCGCACGCCCGCGAGCCCGTTTTCGGCAAACCTTTCAGAAGTGTAGGTCCACGCCGCCGAGCGGACGCTAACCTAGGTTAGGATTTGGCTCGATTTGGCCAAATGTGATGGCAAAAGCTCCTCCCGAAGCGGCCCGAGGCGCTGGCGCGCCTCGGGTGCATGTCGGCTCACGCTCACGAGAACAGCAGATCGTCGTCGTGGAGCTCGGAGACATTGGCGACGGTCAGCGCATCGTCGGTCCCCAAGTGGATCGTGATACCGCTCTGATCGCCGGTGATGGCGCCATCCATCGGGTCGAGCACGCCGTCCTGGTTGCTGTCGAGCGTACTGAAATTGAGGCCCGGGACGCCGGAGATCTCGATTTGATCGATGATCTCGTTTTGTCCAGGTGTTCCGGGCTCGAAATTGGTGATGGTCACCGGACCGTCGCCGAGATGGTAGACGAAGCGGTCGGGGCCAACATGGCCCTCCAGCGTCTGCGTATCGGGAGTGCTGGCCACCTCCTGCGCGACGACGACGTTCACTGTCCCGGTGTCGGTGCCGCCATTGCCGTCGTCGATCGCATAGCTGAAGGTGTCGACGCCGGTGAAGCCCGGAAACGGCGTGTAGAGCAGGTCCGGGATGCCGTCGCTGTTGAAATCGCCAATGTCGACCCTCCCGTTGGCGCCGTCTGGGGCGTCGGTAATCGTCAGCGGATCGCCGTCCGGGTCGGAGTCATTCGCCAACACGTCGATGCCGACGGCGACGCCTGACGTGGTCACGGCCGTATCGTCTTGAGCGACCGGATCAACGTTGGCGCCGCCGCCCTGGCCGGGGACCTGAGCGGTTGCATCGCTGGTCAGGCTCTCATGGAAACCCTGACCGTCCGTGTAAGATGCGACCACGCGGACGAATTGGCCCTCTTGCGCAATGTCCGGGGTAAAGGTCGCCGCCGTGGCGTCGGGGATTGCCGCCCAGGCGGTTCCGTCCACGCTGGACTCCCATTGGAACGAGAAGTCGCCGGGGCTCGGGCTGCCACTGCCGTCGAGGTCCGGGATACCGTCCGCGTCGGCGATGCCCGACACGTCGGCGGTCAGGACCTCACCGATCGCGGGATCGCCGGAGACGGCCGGCTGGCCGGCCGGAGCGTCGTTGACCGGGGTGATAACGACGTCGCGCGAGGCAGTGACGCTGGGATTTACGCCGTCATCGACGGAGAAGGTTATCGTGTGCGTGTCGACGCTCGGGTTATCCGAAACGTTCTGATAGGTGACCGCCTGAAGAGCCTCTTGGTACTCGGCAGCGGTCGCAGCGCCGGAGAGCGTAAGGACGCCCAACTGGTCGTCGAAGACCGCACTAATCCCGGTCGGCGGGCTCGCCAGCGCCAAGAGGTCCTCGCCGGCCACGTAGGCGCTGATCGCAATCGTCGCGCCGACGAGAACGCCGTCGTCACTGACCATTATCCCGTTGGCGACCGCCGTGGCCTGATCGTTTTCGGTAAACGCGAGGGGCGCTTTATCGATGCCGCCAATCACCGGCGCCTCACTGCCACCGCCGCTGTCGATGGTGACGATGACCCTCGCCAAGTTGGAGCGTAGCCCCTCGTTGTCGGCAACAGTGTACGAGATCGCGGTGACCGGCCCGGTAAAGCCGTCCTCCGGGGTGAAGCTGATCTGACCGGTGGTCGCACCGACCGCCCAGGTGCCTTCACCGGCAACGGTAAGGATCTTGCCGTTGCTGCCGGTATCGGCGCCCTCGATCTGGACCGAGCCCGGATCAATGGTGCCATCGGTGTCGAAATCACCGTCGAGCACGTTGATGATGATCGCCTCGCCCGGCTGGCCGCTCGCGAAGTCATCGTCGGCAAACGGCGCGAGGTTGGTGGCCGGGAGGACCCTGATGTTCAGCGGCGCGCTGTCCTCGGGTCCTGTGCCGAGAGCCGGGTCGTCGACCACGACCGTCACGTCGAGGGACGGGTTGTCCTGGGCCGACAGAACGGCGCCTTCCCTGAGATGAAGCTCTGGTCCATTGGTTGTCTGGACGATCTCGAACAGGGAAGCGTCTACCCCGGTGAGGCTCAGCTGATTGTCCCCGACCCCATCGTCCATGATCACGATGTCGGCGACCTTGACCGAGGCCGCGGAGGTGTCGGTGTCCTCAGGCAGCGACGTCAGCGCCGACCGCACGCTTACGGTCGGAGCCTCGTTCGTACCGCTATCGCTGATCGTGACCGAGACGGTCGCGGGGTTTGACCGGAGCCCCTCGTTGTCGGCAACGGTGTACGAGATCGCGGTGACCGGCCCGGTAAGGCCGGGATCCTCCGGGGTGAACATGATCTGACCGGTCGATGCAACGACCGCCCAGGTGCCTTCACCGGCAACGGTAAGGAGCTTGCCGTTGCTGCCGGTATCGGCGCCCTCGATCTGAACCGAGCCCGGATCGATGCTGCCATCCCGGTCGAAATCGCCGTCGAGCACGTTGATGATGATCGCCTCGCCCGGCTGGCCGCTGCCGAAGTCATCGTCGGCAAACGGCGCAAGATTGGTGACCGGGAGGACCTTGATGTTCAGCGGCGCGGTGTCCTCGGGACCGGTGCCGAGAGCCGGGTCGTCGACGACGACGTTCACGTCGAGGGACGGGTTGCTCTGGGCCGACAGAACGGCGCCTTCCCTGAGATGAAGCTCGGGCCCATTGGTTGTCTGGACGATCTCGAACAGGGACGCGTCGTCTCCGGTGAGGCTCAGCTGATTGTCCCCGACACCATCGTCCATGATCACGATGTCGGCGATCTTGACGGAGCTGGCGGAGGTGTCGGTGTCCTCAGGCAGCGAGGTCAGCGCCGACACCAGGCTCACCGTCGGAGCTTCGTTCGTAGCGCCGCCGCTGACGGCCTCGGTGGCGTCGCTGGTCACCATCTCCTTGGTGCCACCACCGTCGGTGTAAGTACCGACCACGCGCAATTGCAGTCCGACATCGGCGGTGCTGGGCGCGTAGGTCTGATTCATGGCGCCCTGGATGTCGACCCAATCCGTGCCGTTGAGAGCCTGCCATTGCCAGGCGACGTCATCGGCAGGGACGCCTTCGGGATCGTCGAACGTCGGGTTTGCGGTCAGTTCGGTGCCTGTCTCCGCCACGCCGGTGATGGTCGGTTGGCCGGTCGGCGCGTCGTTCACACCGTTGATGGTGAGGGTGATCGTTCCGGTGGCGGTGCCGCCTCTGCCGTCCGAGATCACGTAGGGAGTCTCGCTGACCTGTGCATCGTTCGGGCCAAGGGGATCGAAGAACCTGCCGGTGTCGATGGTGATGGTGTCGTCGTCGGTCCGCGTATAGGTCAGACCGGCTATGTTGAGGACCGACCCGGTCGGGAAGCTTTCGAGATCGATGCCCCCGAGATGCGTCACGGTCAGCGTGTCGCCGCTATCGTTGGCAAGGAGGTCCGACAGTCTGATGGTAATGAGGTCGTTTTCGCTGACGGTGATCGCGTCGTCATTGGCGACGGGTGCCGTATCGGGGCTCGGCTGCGCCGTGATGCTGAGTGTCGTGGTCGAGGTCGCACCCGCCTTGTCGGCGATCGTGTAGGTGAAGACGTCGATTTGCGGATCGCTCGCCTGCGGCGCGCCGAGATCCTGGTTGTAGGTCCAGCTGCCGTCGGCGTGCAGCACCAGGGTGCCGTAAAGACCTGCGATCGTTTGGTCGAGGTTGCCGGAGACCGGATCGCCCGAATCTCCCGCCTGAACGCCGACGACCATAAGGCTGTCGCCATGGTCGACGTCGGTGTCGTTGCTGAGCACGTTGCCGTTCAGCGGGGTGCCGCCGCCGGCCAGCGTGAAGTCGCTCGGAGAGGACCCGAGCGTCCGCGTCGAGATATCGGCGACCAGCGAGGTCTCGCCGGTAGCGGGGTCGTAGACATAAACTTCGGGGCCCACGATGCCATCCACGTCGTTGGCGCCGAACGCGGTGAAGTAGAGCTTGCCGTCGACCACGGTCAGGTTGCTCGGTGCTGAGCTCGTAGAGGTTGTGGAGGGTCCTGCGGCTGCGATTTGGGCCTCTGCGGCACCGCCGCCGCTCGCGGCGATCAGGGTGTTGAGATCGGCGACGAGGGTCGTCTTTCCGGTCGCGGGATCGTAGACGTAGAACTCCTCGCCGACGTTGCCGTCGGTCGCATTGTTGCCTGTCGCGGCGAAATAGAGCTTGCCGTCGAGCACGGTGAGTTCGTGCGGGTTCGAGCTGCCGCTGCCGGTATAGGCCTCAGGGAGCAAAGTGATTTCGCCGTTGCTGGGGTCGAGGACGTAGAGTTCCCGGCCGACATCGCCGTCGGTGGCGTTGTTGCCGTAGGCGGCGAAATAGAGCTTGCCGTCGAGCACGGTGAGCTCGTCCGGCACCGCCCCGCCGGGATCGGTCGAGAGATCGGCCACCAGGGCGGGGTCACCGCCCGCGTTCGGGTCGATGACGAAGAGCTCGCGCCCGATGTTGACGCCCATTCCGTCGGTGGCAGTGGCGGCGAAATAGAGCTTGCCGTCGAGCACCGTGAGGTCTCCGGGGTTCGACCCGTTGATCCCGGCATAAAGGTCGCTGACGAGCGTGGTCTTGCCGTCGGCGGGATTGTAGACATAGAGCTCGGTGCCGACCGCCCCGTCCGTCGTGTTGTCGCCGTAGGCGACGAAGTAGATCTTGTCGTCGAACGCGGTGAGATCACGCGGATACGACCCAGCGCCGCCTTCATTGAGATCGGCGACGAGGGTAGGGACGTCGGTCGTGGGGTCAAGGACATAGAGCTCGCCGCCGACATTACCGTCCTTGGTGTTGTTGGCTTCGGCGACGAAGTAGAGCTTGTCGTCGATCACCGCGACGATTTCCGGATAGGAGCTTCCGCCCCCTTCATTCAGGTCGGCCACCAGGGAGGCTTCATCGGTGGTGGGGTCGAGAACGTAGAGTTCCCGTCCAATGTCGTCGGTGCCGTCGTTGCCGTAGGCGACGAAATAGAGCTTGCCGCCAGCCACGGTCAGCTGATCAGGCGACGAACCATCGACGCCAGCAAAAATATCGGCGGCAAGTTTGGTTTGGCCGGTTACTGGATCGTGGACGTAGAGCTCCTCACCCACCTCGCCGTCGGTTGTGTTGTTGCCGTAGGCGACGAAATAGACCTTGCCGGCGAGCGCCGTGATGGAGCTCGGGTCCGAACCTTCCTCGCCTGCGGCGAGATCGGCGATCAGCGTGGCTTCGCCACTCGCCGGATCGTAGACGTAGAGCTCACGGCCGACATTGCCGTCGGTGGCGTTGTTGCCTTCGGCGGAGAAGTAGAGCTTGCCGTCGATCACCGTGAGCTCGCTTGGGGTCGAGTTGGCGGGACCGGTGGCGAGATCCGTCACCGCCATGCCCGTGTCCGTGGTGGAGTCGACGACGTAGAGTTCCTGGCCGAGATTGCCGTCGGTGGCGTTGACGACGTCCGCAGTGAAGTAGATGTGGCCGTCGATGACGACAGGCCCCCCCGAACTGCTGCCCCGGGGGACGGCCGGGTCGGTGCGCACGTCGGAGACGAGGCTTACGATGCCCGTCGTCGGATCGTAGACATAGGCTTCCCGCCCGACGCCGCCGTCGGTGGGGTTGTTGCCTTCGGCGGAGAAGTAGAGCTTGCCGTCGATGACCGTGAGATCACCCGGATCGGCATTCGCGCCGCTCGAACCGCCAACCAACGCCAGCTTGGAGATGCTTGAACCATTGCCTTGGTTCAGGTCGGCGATGAGCGTCGTGGTCCGGTTCGCCGGATCGTAGACGTAGAGTTCTCGGCCGACTTCGTCGCCGGCCGTGTTGGTGCCGTAGGCCGAGAAATAGAGCTTGCCGTCGAGCGCCGTGAGTTCGTCCGGCGCCCCCGAGCCGTTCGGTTCCGTGGACGGAATCTGGATCACCTTGCCGCTCGCGGCATCGTAGACGAACATCGCCGTGACGAGATTGTCGTTTTCGTCGTGGGTGTCCGCCAAGAAATAGAGCTCGGAGCCGACCGCAGTGAGCTGGCGCGGCGACGAGCTTTCGGGACCGGTGATGATGTCTTCCGCCAGCGTCGTCGTACCGGCGATGGGATCATAGACGTAGAGCTCCTGTCCGACATCGCCGTCGGTGGTGTTGTTGCCGGTGGCCGCGAAATAGATCTTGCCGTCCACCAGAGTGAGCTCTTGCGGGTTCGAGCTGCCCGTATTCAGATCGGCGATGACCCGAGCCCCCTCGGGCACCGAGGCGTCGAGGACGTAAAGCTCGCGACCGCTATCGCCATTCGCGCTGAAGTAGAGATTGCCGTCGATCACGGTAAGGCCGCTCGGGCTTGACTCGCCGGCTGAGTTGACGTCGGCGGCCACGGTGATTTGGCCGGTCGCGGGATCGAGAACGCGGAGCTCGCTGCCATCGGCGGCGTCGGAACCCGCGAAATAGAGCAGCCCGTTGAAGGGGGTCAGCTCGCTGATCGACGATCCGGGATCGAGACTAGTGACGAGGGTCGGGCTGTCGCTGAGGGTGTCGATCGAATAGATCTGGATGACGCCGGCATTGCTGTCGGCGACGAAATAGAGCTTGCCGTCGAGAACCGTGAGGTCCCTCGGCTCGGAACCGTCGGGTCCGGGCCACAGGTCGGCGACGAGCTTCGTCTCGCCGGTCGTCGGATTGAACACATAGAGCTCTTGCCCGACATCGCCGTCAGTCGGGTTGTTGCCGTTGGCGACGAAATAGACCTTGCCGGCGAAATTCGTGATCGATTCCGGCGAGCTGCCGCCTCGGTCGATGTCGTTCACATCGGAGACGAGCGTGGTCGTGCCCGTCGACCGGTCATAAGCGTAGAGTTGGCGCCCGCTGGTGCCGTCGAGAACGGTTGAGTCGGCGGAGAAATAGATGAACGGAATCACGCTCGCGGTGTCGGCGGCGGCAACCGGCGCGTCGTTGCGGCCGTGGACCGTGATGTCGAACACTGCCGTGGCGGTGCCGCCCTTGCCGTCGGAGATGGTGTAGTCGAGATGCCCCGTCTGCGACTCGCCTTCGGCGAGGCTGTTGAGGCTGCCATGGAGGTCGAGGACGAAGGTGTCGTCATCGACTCGCGTCAGGGTCAGGCCGTCGTCGGTGAGGACCGATCCGGGAGGAAAGTCTGCGAGGTCGATCTTGCCGATCTTGGTCACCGTCAGCGTGTCGCCGTTCGGGTCGCGGTCGTTGGCAAGGAGGTCCGACAGCTTGAAGGTGAGGACGTCATCCTGGCTGATGTCCGTAGCCTCGCCGGTTGCGACCGGAGCCCGGTTCTCGTCGCTGCCGGGGACGACGGCGATGGTCAGCGTCGTGGTCGAGGTCGAGCCTGACGCGTCGCGAATAGTGTAGCTGAACACGTCTTCGCCCGGATTGCCCGTCGAGGGCGCGCCGAAATCCTGCACATAGGTCCAGCTGCCGTCGGTGTTCAGCACCAGCGTGCCGTAGCGACCATCTATTTCGGTGCCAACGTTGCCGGAGAGCGCATCCGTTTCCGCCCCGGCCTGGACGCCGACGACCGTGAGGGTGTCGCCGGTGTCGACGTCGGTGTCGTTGGCGAGCACGTTGCCGCTCGCCTTCGGAAGCCCGTCGGCGGTGAGCTCGGTGAGGAATTCAGGACTTGAACTGCCGGTGCTCCGCGCATCAACGTTGGCGACGAGCATCGGCGTCTCGCTCACCGACGGGTCGATGACATAGATCGCCTGGCCGACGAGGCCGTCGGTTTCATTGTAGGCGCTTGCCGTGAAATAGAGCTTGCCGTCGACGACCGTGAGCGCGGTCGGATTCGAGCTGGCACTAGTGCTCGGGGCCGCAATGGCGGCGGCGGCGATCTTGTCTATCGAGCCGCTCGAGACCTGGGCGATGTTGAGGTCGGCGACGAGCGTGGTGGTCTTGGCGATCGGATCGTAGACGTAGAGTTCGCGGCCGACGTCGCCGTCGGTGGGATTGTTGCCGTCGGCGGTGAAATAGACCTTGCCGTTGAACGCCGTGATCTGGCTTGGACTCGAGCTGCCGTCGCCGGCGTACGCCTCCGGGACGAGGTCGACCTGCCCGGTGTCCGGATCGACCACGTAAAGCTCGATGCCGGTGCTGTTGGTGCCGTCATCGCCTTCGGCCGTGAAATAGAGCCTGCCGTCGAGGACCATTAGGTCGCTTGGGAAGGAGCTGCCACTGACCGAGAGGTCGGCGGCGAGGACCGGGTCGGGCCCAACGGCCGGATCGATCACATAGAGCTCGTTGCCATCGGGGCCGCTCGCGCCGAAGTAGAGCTTGTCGCCGAGCGCCGTCAGGAAACTTGGCGAGGAGCTGCCGCTGCCGGTCTTGAGATCGGCGACCAGGGTTGGCGCAGGGCCGACCGTGGGATCGATGACGTAAAGCTCATTGCCGACGTTTCCTTCGGGGGTGCCGTCGTTGGCAATGGCCGTGAAGTAGAGCTTGCCGTCGACGACGGTGAACTCCTGTGGGGACGAGCTGCCGGTCCCGACCTGGAGATCGGCGACGAGCGTTGCCTCGTTGGTCGTGGGATCAAGCACATAGAGTTCGCGGCCGACACTGTCGCCGTTGTCGTCGACGCCATCGGCGGCGAAATAGATTTTGCCATCGAACTCCGTGAGCTGGGCCGGATTCGAACTGCCCGTGCCGGTATTGACGTCGATCAGGACCGGAGCGCCCCCGGCCGGGTCGAGCGCGAACAGCTCGCGCCCGGCACTGTCGGTTCCGTCGTTGTAGTTGGCCGTGAAGTAAAGCTTGTCGCCGATCACCGTCAGGTCTTGCGGGCTGGAGCTGCCGGCGCCGAGATTGAGGTCGGCGACGAGCGCGGGCGGAGTGCCGCCCGTAGGATCGTAGACGAACAGCTCGCGGCCCAGACTGTCGGTTCCGTCAGTCGCTTCCGCCGTGAAATAGACCTTCCCGCCGGCGCCAATGAAGTCGCGCGGATTCGCCCCCTCCGGCATGGCGTCGGGGTTGGTGAGGAGCGTGGTGGTTAGGGTGACGGGGTCGTGGACGTAGAGGTCGGAGGCTGACGACGTGGTGGTGGCCGAGAAATAAAGTTTGCCGTCGATGACCGTGAGGTCCGTCGGGTTAGAGTTGCCCGGGCCCGGCACGAGGTCGATCAGCGGCTTCGTTTCGTTGGTGAGGGTGTCGAGTACATAGACCTCTATCCCGACATTGCCGTCCGTCGCGTTGTCGCCGGGGCTGACGAAATAGATGTTGGTGCCGATAACCGCGGACTCGACCCCTTTGATTCGAGGCACCGCGGGATCGGTGCTGACGTCGGCCGCAAGCGTCGTCGTGTCCGTGGCCGGATCGTAGACATAGAGCTCGCGCCCGACATTACCGTCGGTATCGTTGTTGCCGATGGCAGAGAAATAGAGCTTGCCGTCGACCACCGTGAGCTCGGTTGCCGACGATCCCGCCGACGGCGTGTCACCGACGAGGGCCAGCTTGAGGGAGCCGTCGGAATTGCCGAGGTTCAAATCGGCGATGAGCGTGACGTCGCCGGTTCCCGGGTCGTAGGCATAAAGCTCGCGGCCGACGTCGCCGTCGGTGGCGTTGTTGCCTTCGGCCGTGAAGAAGATCCGGCCGTCGAGCACCGTGAGGTTCTCCGGCATCGACCCTCCGGACGCGTCGGACGGCCCTGGAATCAGAGTGGTCGTGCCCGCGACGGGATCGTACACATAGAGTTCGACGGTGGTTTCGAGGGTGTCCGGATCGGTGGCTTCGGCGGCGAAATAGAGCTGGCCGTTGAGCACCGTGAGATAGGAGGGAAACGTGAGCGGAATCCCGGCGGTCTCCTCCGGAACCGGCGTCGTCGTGTTTCCGGTCGGATCGTAGACATAGAGTCCGCGACCGTCTGGACCGGTGGCGGTGAAATAGATCTGGCCGCTGATCTCCGTGAAGTCTGCCGGATACGAATTGCCTGATCCCGCGCTCACATCCGTCACGCGCATGGGCGCGTCGCCGCTCGTTGGATCGTAGACGAACAGCTCGACGCCGAAATCCGCGCCGGTCGCGGCGTTGTCGCGCGCGGCGAAATAGAGCTTGCCGCCGATCTCCATGAGTCCGCTGGCGTTTGCCGAACCGGGACCTTCGTTGAGGTCGGCGACCAGCGAGACGTCGCCGGTGCTGGGATCGAGCACGCGAAGCTCTTGGCCCGTGGTGCCGTCATCGGCGAAGAAGTAGACCTTGCCGTCAAGACCGGTGAAACCGGAGGGGTACGACCCGTCAGGCCCCTGGTTGACGTCCACCAGCGTCGCCTCGTCGGTGGCGGGGTCGAGCACGTAAAGTTCGCTGCCGGCATCCGGGCTGGTCGCCTGGAAGTAGAGCTTGCCGTCGATGACCGTGAGTTCGCTCGGGAACGAATCGTCACTTCCCGGCATGAGGTCCGCGACGAGCTTGGTCTCGTTCGTCGCCGGGTTGAAGACGAACAGCTCGTAGCCGACGTCGCCGTCGGCGCTGTTGCCGTGTGCGACAAAGTAGAGCTTGCCGTCGAGGGGGGTAAGTTCCTGCGGGTCGGAGCCTCTGGAGTCGACACTATTGACGTCGGCGACAAGCTTGAGCTCGCCCGTGTCAGGATTGAAGGCGTAGAGCTCGCGGCCGCCGCCGGTCTCGAGGAAATTCCCCGTCGCGGCAAAATAGAGCAATGTCTGCGGTCCGGGCGATGCCGCCGTCGCCGTGTCGGCGACGGCGACCGGCGCGTCGTTCTCGCCATTGATGGTGACGGTGACGATGGCCGAGCTCTCACCGCCGCGGCCATCAGAGATCGCATAGCTGAATTGGTCGGTGGCCGTGTCGTCCGCGCCAAGCGAGTCGAATACCGTTCCCGGCACATAATCGAAGGTCGTCTCGCTGGTCCGAACGAGGGTGGCCCCGGAGGTGAGGGCGATGGTGCCGCCTTCGGCGACGGCGTCGAGGGCGACGCCGTTGATCGCCGTCACTGTCAAGGCATCGCGGTTAGCATCGGTGTCGTTGGCGATCAGATCGGCGAGCCTGATCTCCAGGGCGGCATTTTCGCCGGTCTCGACCGGATCGTCGTTGGCGACCGGAGGCGTGTTCGGGGTCGTGACCGAGACCGTGGCGGTATCGAAGCCGCCCTTGCCGTCGCTGACGGTGTATTGGAATTCGAATGCGGCCGGGAATGTCTCGCCTGCCACAGGCTGCAACTGGATCGCATCGAGAACGCCGTCGCCGTTGGTGTCGATGGCCCCGCCGGTCACGCCGGCCGGAAGCACGATCGAACTCGCTACGATGGAGAGCGGATCGCCGTCGGGATCGCTGTCGTTGTCCAAGACATTGATGGTCAGCGGATCGGTCGCGGAGGTCGCGGCAACCACGTCATCGACCGCGTCAGGCGCCATGTTGGCGCTTGGCACCGTCACCGACACTGTGGCGGTATCCATGCCGCCCTTGCCGTCGCTGACGGTGTATTGGAACTGGAACGAATCGGGGAACGTCTCGCCCGGCGCGGGCGTCAGCTCGACTGCATCGAGAAAGCCGTCGCCGTTGGTGTCGATGGCTCCGCCGGTCACGCCGGCCGGAAGCATGATCGAATCCGGAACGATCGACAGCGGATCGCCGTCCGGGTCGGAATCGTTGCCGAGCACGTCGATGGTCAGCGTGGTGGCCCCCGCAGGCGCGGTGAAGGTATCATCAACCGCAATTGGGTCCTGGTTCGGAACCTCGACGTTCACATGCACCGTTGCGGTGTCGGTACCGCCTTTGCCGTCGCTGATGGTGTATTGAACCTCGAACGATTCGGGGAATGTATCGCCGGCCGTCGGGCGCAACTGGATCGCATCGAGGACGCCGTCGCCATTGGCGTCGATGGCTCCGCCAATCACGCCGGCTGGAAGCACGATCGAAGTCGCCACGATGGAGAGCGGATCACCGTCGGGATCGCTGTCGTTCTCCAGCACATTGATGATCAGGGGATCGGTCGCCGAGGTTGCGACGACGTCGTCATCGACCGCAACGGGGTCTTGGTTGGGGGTTGCGTCGTCGGTGCCGGTGACGACGATGCTCAAGGTCGTGGTCGAGAGTTCTCCTGCCACGTCACGCACCGTGTAGGTGAACACCTCGGTGGCCTGCTGGCCCTGCGCCAGCGCTTCCGTGGCCGCACGGCTGTTGTCGAGCGAGTAGGTCCACTCGCCCTGGGCATTGATCGAGAGCGTGCCATAGGTGCCGTCGATCGGGTCGGTGGGGATACCGCCGGTCTGGTTGTCGGTGGCGACGCCAAACACGATCCCCGCGACGGTCAGCACATCGCCGGGGTCCGGATCGCTGTCGTTGGCAAGCACGTTGCCGCTTGCGGTCGGATCACCGGGGTTCGGGTCGCCATTGGCATCGATGCCGGCCTCGATCACCGGATCGCCGTCATTGGTGTCGGGGGTTGCGGTCGGCGGATGATTGACGACGATCACCTCGTCGTTGGAGCCGCTGATGACCACGAACAGCTGTGCCGTCGAGGTCTGGCCGCTCGGATCTTGGATCGTGTAGCTGAATACGTCGGTGGCCTGCTGGCCTTGGCCGAGCGCCTCCGTTGCCGGATTGGCGTCGTCGAGCGCGTAGTCCCAGCCGCCGTCGGCGCGCAGCATCAGGGTGCCATAGGTGCCCTGGATCGTATCGCCGACGCCGACGCCAGGCGCGGCGCCAAGCGGTCCTGCGGCGACGCCGACCACTTCCAGTCCCTGGCCTTCGTCATTGGCGAGCGCGTTGCCCTGGGCGGTGGCGTCGCCCGGAATCGGCGTGCCGTCAGGCTCGAATCCGGCTTCGACCACGGCGTCGTCGACATTAATATCTGCGACCGCGCGAGGCGGAATGGGCGCCGCCGCGTCGGCGCTGCCGGTAATGGCGAGGATCAGCGTCGTCGTCGAAGTCTCGCCGTTCTCGTCGATGATGGTGTAGCTGAAGACGTCATGAGCGACCTGACCTGGAGCGAGCGCGTCGGTCGCGGCGCGCAGGTCGTCGAGCTGATACGTCCATTGTCCGTCAGTGCCGAGCGTGAGCTTGCCGTAGGTCCCGTCGATCTCGGTGCCGACTCCGCTGTTTGACGGCGGTACGGCAAGGCCCGCACCCACCGCGACCACAGAAAGCCCTTGGCCGGTGTCGTTGTCGAGCGCATTGCCCGTGGCGGTGGCGTCGCCGACCGCGGCGCCGGTGATCTCGTCGAACCCGGCTTCGACCACGGCGTCGGTCGGATTGGAATCAGGGTTGGCCACCGGGGGGATCGGCTCGGCGCCGCCCACGCCTCTCACCGTGATGGTGATAGTCGCTTCGTTGGAGATGGCGCCGTGGCTGTCGATGGCGTGGTAGGAGACGGTGACGTCGCGGGTCTCGCCCTCGGCGAGATCGTCGAAGTCGTGGCCGGGATCGAAGCTGAAGGTGCCGTCATTATTATTCGTGACGGTGCCGCCGCTCGGCTGGCCGAGAAGCTCGTAGGTGAGAGTGCCGGGATTGTCGTCGCTGTCGACGTCGTCGCCGACGAATGCTGTGCCAGCGAGAGGTCCGCGGACGAGGCTGACTGCCGGGAGCTCAGCCGGCGCATTGGCGTCGACAACGAGCGCGATCGCTGATGCTGTTGGCGCATCGTTATTGCCTTGCAGCCTGATGGTGACGAGCTGCGAGTCCGCTTCGCCTGCGGCATCGGTCACGGTGACGCGATAGGTCTGCAAGATCTCCTGGCCTTCGGCGAGCTGCTGGAGATCGGCGTCATTGACGGCGTAGGTCCAGACGGCGGCCTGGGTCGGGGTCGGGCAGGGGATGCCCCAGGAAGAAGCGGCCGCGCCCTCAGCGAAGTTGGGATTAATGACCGCCTCCAGCGCGCCATATTCCATGCCGCTCGGATCCGTCGTCGACACGAACTCGACGGTGGCCGTGTGGGTGTCGCCGAAATCCTTGTCGGTGAACCTGATGGCGCCGGCGACGGTCAGCAGCTCCGTGCTGTCGCCTTCCGGAATTTGTCCGGTCTGCTCACCGTCGATGATCTGCGGCGCGTCGTTACCGTCGGGGGGAGGGTTGTGGTGATGGCCACCGAAAACTTTGTGCAGCCAGAACTTGATGACGTCCCCTACCGGCGGGAAGTCGTGACCATCGTCATGACTCGGCGGGGTGTGGTCCGGCCAGCTGCTCCCACCGTCCTGGCCATCGTCATGCGGCGGTTTGGAACCATGGTCCCTAACGGATCGGATCCCAGTGTTGCCAAACCATGACCCGATCAGGTCATCGAGGTGATCGTTGATCGACGGTTTGCCGAAGAATATAGCCATGACGTGCCTCCTGGCTTCTTACGCCGAAGCGGTATGGGCGTTGCGCGCTCTTCAAGCGCTGCTGCGCCGCCGCTCTTCACTGAAGCGAAACTCGCGGTCCTCCCCGCTCAAGTCCACGTTTCGCTCGCCGAGTGGCGAACGCGGGCTTAAGCAGATAGCTTCGATTGTTGATAAAAATGTCGGCAATTTTGATGAGACCTGTATACTAAGGCCGTGGAACTGAAGGTCTTTTTTGGTCTTATCAGGGTGCGACTGCCCGCCGCACTAACCTATGTTAGGAAGCGCTTGCATCGTGATCGGTGAACCCTCGGCGGGCGAAGACGGATGGCCGATGGTCGATCGGCGACCCGAAGCGTGTTAGCAACAGCGCGGGTGGGGGCCCGGAGGGGGTTGAGCTGAATGCGCGTCATTTATATCGCCGGCGCGAGCCACAGCGGCTCGACCCTGCTCGACCTCATGCTCAATGCCCATCCCGCGATCTTTGCTAGCGGCGAGGTCCTCAAGCTCAAGCGGCAGTTCGAGGTCAAGAACAAGCGGCTCGAGACCTATGCGCGATGCGCGTGCGGGGCGCCATCGCTATGGCAATGCCCGTTCTGGACCAAAGTCGATGCGTGCACCCGCGCCCTGGCTGGCACCCCGCTCGTCGATCTCGACATGCAAGATTACAGCGACGTCGACGCGAGGCGCGCGCCGAACGTCATCGCCTTCAAGGCCATGGCCGAGGCGTCGGGCAAGCCGTTCGTCGTCGACTCCTCGAAGCTGCCGAAGCGGCTCTCTTATCTGATGCGTCTCGAGGACCTCGACATCTATCCGGTCCATCTCATTCGCGATCCCAAGGGCCAGATCCACTCGGTGCGGCGGAAGCACGGCGGCTTCGTCAAGCACATCTTCCGCTACGAGCTGATCCACGCCCAGATCAGCCACATGTTGAGATCGGTGCCGCATAGCGTCGTGCGCTACGAGGATCTGGTGCGCGATCCGAAGACCGCGCTTGAAAGCGTGCTCGCCCCGCTGGGGCTCGAGTTCGATCCGCGCCAGCTCGCCTGGGCCGACGCCGAGAAGCATGAGGTCGCCGGCAACCACATGCGCTTCAACACTTCGAGCGCGCTCGTGCTCGACACCTCCTGGCGCAACGGCCTGAGCGCCGCGCAGAAGCTTGCCATCGACACCGGCACCGTCCTGTCGCGGCGGACACTTCCGGCCACGGGAGCGGTCAGCCGCTAAACTCTCGCCGCGAAACGCTGCGAAACTGCGCCAAAGCAGTTGTCGTCTGCACCAATCGCAGGCCTAATTGTTGTCAGGCCCGTTTGGGCCGCGCCCGACATTTCGCCGGTGAGGGTTTCTGTCTTGACGTTGCATTCCGCCCCCCTGATCTCGACGCTGGTCCTTGGCCTCGTGCTCGCCTTCGCCTTCGGCCTGGTGGCCCAGCGCCTGAGGCTCCAGCCCCTGATCGGCTATCTCATCGCCGGGATCGCCATCGGGCCGTTCACGCCGGGATTCATTGCCGACCAGAATGTCGCCAACCAGCTCGCCGAGATCGGCATCATCTTGTTGATGTTTGGCGTCGGCCTCCACTTCTCGCTCGAGGATCTCCTCTCGGTGCGGGCCATCGCCATCCCCGGCGCTGCGGCTCAGGTTCTGGTCTCGACACCGCTGGGCATGCTGCTCGGCTGGGCCATGGGCTGGCCGCCCGGCGCCGGCCTGATCTTTGGCATCGCGCTTTCCGTGGCGAGCACCGTGGTGCTGCTCCGGTTTCTGCAGGAGCGGCGGCTGCTCGATACCGAGCGCGGACGCATCACCGTCGGCTGGCTGATCGTCCAGGACATCGCCATGGTGCTGGTGCTCGTACTGCTGCCGGCGCTGACCGCCGTGCTCAAAGGCCTGGGCACGGCCCCGAGTGCTGCGGTTCTGCTCGAGACCGTTGCCGTCACCCTCGGCAAGATCGGCGGCTTCCTCGTCGTCATGCTCGTGGTCGGCAAGAAGGTGATCCCCTGGATCCTGCACTATGTCGCCCATACCGGGAGCCGCGAGCTGTTCCGGCTCGCGGTGCTCTCCATCGCGCTCGGCTTTGCCTTTGCCGCTGCCGAGCTGTTCGGCGTTTCCCTCGCGCTAGGCGCGTTCTTCGCCGGCATGATCTTGAGCGAGTCGCGTTTGAGCCAGCAGGCGGCGACGGAGTCGCTGCCGTTCCGCGACGCCTTCGCCGTGCTGTTCTTCGTCTCCGTCGGCATGCTGTTCGATCCGAGGATACTGGTCGATGCGCCTGGCGCGCTGCTCGGCACCATCTTCATCATCCTCGTCGCCAAGACGGCGGCGGCCTTCGTCGTCGTGCGTCTGTTTCGCCACCCGGTGCCGACCGCGCTCGCCATCTCGGTATCGCTGGCGCAGATCGGCGAGTTCTCCTTCATCCTCGCCAATCTCGGCGTGCGCCTCGCGATAATGCCGAACAGCATCCGCAACCTGATCCTCGCCGGCGCCATCATCTCGA
>Ga0307444_1000269_pt1 | contig 26571 bp, 23 predicted proteins | sample SalMarSW160340MG_FD_202145 | JGI IMG/M metagenome (GOLD analysis project Ga0307444, IMG submission 202145) | Salt marsh sediment microbial communities from the Plum Island Ecosystem LTER, Massachusetts, United States - SW1603-40 | ecosystem: Environmental > Aquatic > Marine > Intertidal zone >...
GCCTACACCGTGACCTTCTTCATCATCGGCGGCTACTGGATCAACCACCACCGGATGTTCAACCTGCTCAGGGGTGTCAACCACACATTTCTGATCCTCAATATCTTCGCTCTGATGGCGATCGCGATCATCCCGTTCCCCAACGCCCTCCTCGCCGAGTATCTGTTGAATCCGGAGCTGAGGGGAGTGGCGGCCGTGGTTTACGGTCTGGCGATGTTCGCGTTGGCTTTGATGTTCAACATCGTCTGGCGGTCTGCCTTTGGCATGCGGCTCATGAGGCCGGAGTCCGACCCGATCGAGATTCGGAAGGTGCTGAACAGCTACCTCATAGGACCGATCGCGTATGCCTCCGCCGTTGTCATCGCCCTCTTCGCTCCAGTCGTCTCGCTCGTGATCTACGCGCTCTTGCCGATCGGTTACCTCTTTGAAGGTCCCGTCGGCCGGATCGAAGCGGGGTACGTCGACGCTCCCGTCGAGGAAGGGTGACGGGCGAGGCACTGGGCCGTCTGGAGTCGGCCCATCGTGGTGTCGCGGTTGTGGCACACCCATACCCGACGTCGGCAGGTGCGCACCCGGCAACCTCGCAGCGGTCCCGTGAGGTATTCACCTCACGCGAGAAGACCCGCAGTGCGTCGACACGGTTGATGTCTGGCACGAGGAGGAAATGGTCAACGACTGCCTTTTTATGGGATCTCATCTCTTCCGCGTGCGCGGCAGCGGGCGACCGAGTCGCCGATGACTTCCGTGCAGCGATCTCCAGGCTGGCGGCCGCTACCGGGGAGACCCGATCTGTCTGAAGGACGAAGGGTCGGAGCCGGCCGTTGGGGCGTCCGTGCGTCGGCGTAGGCTGACGGGTAGGTGTCGATGCAGTCAAGTGGACCAACCGAGGTGAGTCGGCAAGCCGTCGCGCCGAGATACGACCGTCTCAACCGGCCTGAGCCACTGGCCGCTCTGCGCCGATTCTTCCGCCAGATGAACCGCGGGATGATTCTGTTGTGGAGACTGGGTCTCGGCCGCTTCGCCGAGATCTGGCCTGGAGGGTTCGGCCGGCTGCTGGTCATCGAACACGTTGGCCGGCGCAGTGGCACCGCATATCGCACCCCGGTCAATTTCACGATCGACGGCAACGACATCGTCTGCGTTGCTGCCTTCGGCGACCGCACCGATTGGTACCGCAATGCCCTAGCGAAAGGCACCATCTCGGTCTGGCTACAGGACGGCCGGTGGGAGGCGACGGTCGAGGACATCTCTGATGACGCGGCGCGACTCGGTCTCATGCGCCGGGTTCTGATCGATTCAGGTTTCGCTGCACCATTGTTCGGGTTGCATCCTCGACGAGGGAGCGACGAAGAGCTGGCCGAGGCGACCGCCGAGTACCGGTTGGTACGGATCCGTAGGGTCCGGCGAAGCAGGGAGGACTTCGGGTACTCCGATCTGGCATGGGTGTGGCCGGTTGGTCTTGGGGTGCTCATTGCATGGCGATTGGCACGCCGGGCTCGCTAGCACCCCGTGTGCCGGAATCGATCTCACGGTCGCAGCGTCGATTCCGGCCTGTTTCGATCGCCGGACCGTTCCGAATGGTTTGTGTGGTATATTGGACAGTGTCAAGAATTAGATAGGTGGCGCTATATCAATGAAGCCACATCACCCGACCGATCTCCTCCGCAGGCACGGGGTCCAGGTGACAGCCCAGCGTCTCGCCGTGCTGCGGGCAGTATCCAGCCTGTCGCACGGCACAGCAGACGAGATCGAAGGGTTCGTACGCTCCGAGATCGGCGCCATCTCGCGTCAGGCCGTGTACGACGCCCTCGGAGTCTTCACGGATAATGGCCTCATCCGGCGTATTCAGCCGGCCTGGTCGCCGGCCCGCTACGAAGATCGGGTCGACGACAACCATCACCATCTCGTCTGTCGCACGTGCGGCCGTACGGTCGATGTCGACTGTGCCGTGGGGCGTAAGCCGTGCCTACACCCCTCCGATGGTCATGGATTCATCGTCGATGAAGCCGAGATCATCTATTGGGGCTACTGCCCTGCTTGTCAAACGCAAACGACGGCGGCCGCTCTCGACGAGAACCAGCAGCCACACGATCAGCCAAGGAGCACTCATGAGTAACGAAAACGCCGACTCCACCGCCGAGGCAACACCATCGGCATCGAAGTGCCCCGTGATGCACGACCAGTACACGGCGACCGGTTCGATGGCGAACCAGCACTGGTGGCCGAATCTGTTGAACCTGAGGGTCCTCGGTAAGAACTCGCCGTTGATCGATCCCATGGGTGAGGAGTTCGACTACGCCGAGGAATTCAAGAGCCTCGATCTCAACGTGGTGAAGACCGACATCAAAGCCGTGATGACGGCCTCGCAGGACTGGTGGCCCGCCGACTTCGGCCACTACGGACCGCTCTTGATCAGGATGGCGTGGCACAGCGCCGGGACCTACCGGATCCACGACGGCCGCGGCGGTGGCGGGTCGGGTACGCAACGCTTTGCCCCACTCAACAGCTGGCCCGACAATGCCAACCTGGACAAGGCGCGTCGCCTCCTCTGGCCCGTCAAGCAGAAGTACGGCCGGAAGATCTCGTGGGCCGACCTGATCATCCTTTCCGGGAACGTGGCCCTGGAGTCGATGGGGTTCAAGACGTTCGGCTTCGGCGGTGGGCGAGTGGACGTATGGGAGCCCGAGGAGGACATCTACTGGGGACCCGAGGACGAATGGCTCGGAGACGAGCGCTATAGCGGCGACCGGGAGCTCGCCAATCCACTCGGTGCGGTGCAGATGGGCTTGATCTACGTGAATCCCGAAGGGCCCAACGGCAATCCGGATCCGATCGCCGCCGCCCGCGACGTGCGAGAGACTTTCGAGCGAATGGCCATGAACGACGAGGAGACCGTTGCCCTCATTGCCGGCGGGCACACGTTCGGCAAGACCCACGGTGCCGTCGAAGACCGCTACGTCGGTCCAGAACCCGAAGGCGCGGGTCTGGAGGAGCAGGGTCTCGGTTGGAAGAACAGTTTCGGCAGCGGCAAGGCCGGCGATGCCTACACCAGCGGGTTGGAGGGCATCTGGACACCCACTCCGGTGGCGTGGGACAACAGCTTCTTCGAGACGCTGTTCGGCTACGAGTGGCAGCTCGAGAAGAGCCCAGCCGGTGCGTGGCAGTGGATTCCGACGGATCCGGCCGCGGCAGACACAGTGACCGATGCACACGACCCGTCGAAGAAACACCCGCCGGTGATGCTCACGACCGACCTCGCTTTGAGGATGGACCCGATCTACGAGCCGATCTCGCGGCGGTTCTACGAGAACCCGGACGAGTTCGCAGATGCCTTCGCCAGGGCCTGGTTCAAACTCACGCATCGTGACATGGGCCCCGTCTCCCGGTATCTCGGCCCCGAGGTGCCGAACGAGCAGCTGATCTGGCAGGACCCGGTCCCCGACGTCGATCACGAGCTGGTCGACGAGAACGACATCGCCTTGCTCAAGCGCACGATTCTCGCTTCGGGATTGTCCGTCTCCCAGCTGGTTGCGACCGCCTGGGCCTCGGCCTCGACCTTTCGCGACAGCGACAACCGAGGCGGGGCCAACGGGGCCCGCATTCGGCTCGCTCCGCAGAAGGACTGGGAGGTCAACAGCCCGGCAGAGCTGGCAACGGTCATCGAGACCGTCGAAGCCATCCAGGCCGAGTTCAACAGCTCGCAGACGGACGGGAAGAAAGTCTCACTCGCCGACCTGATCGTTCTCGGCGGATGTGCCGGGGTCGAGCAGGCCGGGCACGACGGCGGATACGACGTGAAGGTTCCCTTCTCGCCGGGCCGCACGGACGCTTCGGCGGAGATGACCGATGCGGACGCCTTCGCAGTCCTCGAACCGAAAGCAGACGGGTTCCGCAACTACTTCCGGGACGGGGACAAGAGACGGCCCGAGGAGGTGCTTGTGGATCGGTCGAGCCTGTTGTCGCTGACGGCTCCCGAGATGACCGTACTTGTCGGCGGCCTTCGTGTTCTGGGGGCCAACTTCGGGCACTCCGCTCATGGGGTGTTCACCAGCCGGCCGGAGACACTGACCAACGACTTCTTCGTGAACCTGCTCGACATGGGCACGGAGTGGAACGTGTCCACCGCCGAGCACGTCTACGAGGGACGTGACCGAAACACCGGTGAGGTCAAGTGGACCGGAACCGCCGTCGACCTCGTCTTCGGTTCGAACTCCCAGCTTCGAGCCATCGCAGAGGTCTACGGAAGCGAAGACGCGCTGCCGAAGTTCGTGAAGGATTTCGTAGCCGCGTGGAACAAGGTGATGAACCTGGATCGCTTCGATCTGCCGTCGTAGGTTGACCTTCGCCTGGAAGTCGAGCGCGTCCTCGCGTGGAATGGCGGGACCCCGACAGGTTCGGGGTCTCTGCTGGACCTAGACGGCAGCCGAGCCGGCAGCCTCGATCCACGAGGCGAGATCGGGTGAGATCGGCTCCAAAGCGACCGAGACAGCCCCGGTGAGGCGGGTGTCGACGTCGTGTTCGGCCAGCGTCTTGTGCTGCCAGGCCAGGAACTCATCCAAGACTGTTCTGTCGTCGACGAGGGCAGCGGCGGCAGCCGCGTCGAGAGTCAACCCCATCTCGCTTCGCACCCTCGAGCTGATTGACGTACCGGACAGATTGGTCATCCAGTCCTCGGCGGTCGCCAACACCGAGTGTCGATGATCGAGCACCGTCTGGACGATCTCGTCGGGATCGCGTGCGAGGGCCTCGGCGGAACTCGGATCGGGCCGCCAAGTACCCAGCTTGTCGGGGGCGTCTCTGCCCGAAGGGACCCACGCGTCGGCGCCGATCGGGACGGCCCACACGCCATTCGCTCCGAATCCTCTGCCTCCGACGAGAACGGGCACTCCGGCGGCGTGAATCTCACGGACGGCTGCTCGCGCCCCCGGAAGGTGTGTGCTCATCGCGCATGAGAGCACGACGGCGTCGAGAGGTTCGAACATGAGGAAATCCCGCAGGTCGGAGGCGAGCACATTGGCTCCAAGGAACACGGTTCGGTAGCCCTCCGAGAGGAGGTCGGCGGCCACTGCTCTCGCCGGCAACGAATGACGGTCCCCCTCCGATGTGGCCACGACGACCGATGGTCCGTCATCCGGTTGATCGAACGAACCCGCGAGCAGCGAGATCACCGTTTCCAGAGTGGCCGTCGCTGCGTGCTCTTCGGAGACCAGGTAGTCGCCCATCTGCCAGCGCAGTCCGACGCTCACCTCGGACCCCAGCAGGATGTCGAACAGAACGACATCGAACGGGGTCCCGTTGTCGAGAAGGTCCGCTACGAGCCGGTAGAGCAGACCGGAGTCGCCGCTGAGCGCGGCGGCAGCGACTCCCAATTGAGCATCCGAAAGCCGTGAAGGGTTCAAGGTTTCCACCCACGTGTCGAGCAGCCGAAGCGTAGCGGCGAAGGGAGAGTTCTCGCTGTCGCAGAACATGCTGTGCAGATGCGCGATGTGCACATCACGGCGATGTTCCAGGTATGGACTCGCCGCTGAACACCCATTGCTCGACGTTGATCCGGCCCAGACGAAAGCCAACTTCACACAGCGCCAGGTACAGCTCCCACATTCGGTGGAATCGCTCGTCGAGATGGTGGTCTCGAGAGAGACGCGGCCACGCCGTCTCGAAGCGTTCCCGCCATGCAGCAAGGGTGCTCGCGTAGTCCATTCCGAACGTCTCGATCTTCTGCACGTCGAGGTTGGTTTGTCTTGCGAGTCGCCGCAGCACCTTGGGGGCAGGAAGCTGGCCTCCGGGGAAGATGTACTGCTGGATGAAATCGGCTCGCGATCGATACCGTTCCCACTCGGCGTCCCGAATGGTGATGATCTGCATCACCGCCCGACCTCCTGGTCGCAGAGCCCTCTTGATCGTCGAGAAGAGCGACGGCCACTGGGTCTCGTCAATCGACTCGATCATCTCGATCGAGACGACGGTGTCATAGCGTTCCTGAACCTCACGGAAGTCCTGCACCCTCACATCCACCATGTCCCCGAGTCCGCGCTGATCGATGCGCTTCCGCGCGTAGTCGGCCTGTTCGGTCGAGAGCGTGATGGCAGTCACGCTGCACCCTCGCTCTGTCGCCGCGTACTCGGCGAAACCACCCCAGCCACAGCCGATCTCGAGCACACGCATTCCTGGTTCGAGGCCGGCGAGGTCGGCAATGGTCCGGTACTTGTTTCGTTGAGCGTCGGCGAGATCCTGGTCGGAGTTCAGGAACCTCGCCGAGGAATAGGTCATCGTCTCATCGAGCCACGCTTCGTAGAAGTCGTTTCCGAGGTTGTAGTGATCGTTCATCGTCGTCACTCTGGGGTGGCGACGTTCTGGTCGTATCCGTTGCCAGAGCTTTCGCACCGGCAAGCTGATGTTCGCCAGAGGGTGTTCGAACCAGGCCTTCTGGTTGTCCGCACCCCAGCTGAGCAGATCCGGGAGGCATGGCGTGTCCACTCGACCGTCCATATAGGCCTCGGCGAACCCCATCAAACCTGTGCGGACGATGTCTCGCAGAGGCGAGTAGTCGGCAAGACGCAGCTCCCCCGCCGGCACGCCCGTTCCCACTCGACGAACCCGGCCGTCGGGCAGCGTGACGGTGAGCCGGCCGACATGGGCGATTCGCCCCAGAACGGAGATTCCGAGATTCTCGAGCCGGTTCATGACGACACGCTTGTTTCGATGGTCACGGTCGGAGCCGTCGGCTCGGGCCTTCGGTGGTAGCGAGCCCCCTTCAGCCAGAGTCGCAGTGCCTGCCAGTGGATACCCAGAATCACTTTGCCGGTCACCAGCGGGTGCGTGACGAACACCCGAAGCAGGTTCAGGTCGGTCAGCGGGAGTCGCTCAAGACGTAATCCGGCGCGAAACATCGTTCCCTCCGCATCACGTTGCTCGATGCCGATCGAGAGATAGGCGGCAGGGTCGGTGATCGAGAACTGGTAGGTCTGGTCCATGTCATTGAAGGGGGACACGTGGAGTCGTTTGGCGAAGCTGTGTCTCAGGTCGTTGTTGTCGCGGATCGGTACGGCGTAGACGTGGCGATCACCGAACGTGTTGCGCACTTCGTAGAGGACCGCGCGGAGTTCCGAGTCGATGTCGTAGCAGTACCAAACGCTCAGCGGGTTGAACACGTACCCGAGAACTCGCGGGAAGGCGAGCAGCTTGATCGATCCGCCGTCCAGGTGAATGCCGGCGTCGGCGAGAATCCCCTCGACCCACGGACGGATCTCACCGGGAGTGCGAACGCCATGGCCGGACGGATGAAACGAGTACAGGCTGAATCCACCGACCGAAAAGAGGCGGAGGTCGAGTGTTGCGAGTTCGTCGATGTCGAGCAGCGTGTAGTACACGCGGTACCTGAATCCGTGACGGAAGGGTTTCAACCTGGTGTGGGCGATTGTTCCTCGATACAGGTAGGAGTGCTGGGCGTTCATGCCATCTCCAGGATCTTGGGAGCAGGTGCCGAGCTCATCGGGGTGAAGGTTCCGTGCCACGGTGCGGGACTTCCCAGTGCGGCCGCGACGTTGAGACCGGATTGGAGTCCGTCCTCGTGGAATCCGTAGCCGAGGTATGCGCCTGCGTACCAGGTGTTGTTCATGCCTTGAATTGAGGCAATTCCGCTTTGCGCGGCAACTGCTTCGAGGTCGAATCGGGGGTGGGCGTACCGGAACGAGGCCCTGACCGTCGAGGGATTCGGTTCGGCCAGTGGATTCAACGAGACGAAGAAGTCTTGATCAATGTCGAGGCCTTGCAGCCGGTTCATCCAGTAGGTGACCGAAGCCGGTCGGAGCAGTATGTCATCGAAGCCGGCCATCGCGTTCCAGCTCGACCACACTCTGCGGTTCCGAGGCATGAGCGCCGGGTCGGAGTGGAGGACGGCCCTGCTTGTCGTGTACGGGATCGCTTCAAGGAGATCATGCTCGTCCTGTGTTGCCTCATCGCCGAGGATGCCGAGTGCCTGATCGGAGTGCGTGGCGAGTACTACCTGGTCGTAGGCGTCGACGTGACCGTTCGATTCGATCAGAACCCCTCTGCTGGTTCGTGTCACGGACGTGACCGGGGAGTTCGTCCGGATGCGGTCTTCGAAGCCGGCTACGAGACGCTGGACGTAGGCCCGACTTCCTCCGACGACCGTCCGCCAGGTTGGGCGTCCAGCAATGGTGATCAGCCCGTGGTTCCCCAGGAATTTGAGAATCGCCGCCGCCGGGAAGTCCCCGATCGCGGCATGCTCGGTCGACCAGATCGCTCCGGTCATCGGATACAGGTAGTCGGCCATGAACGTCTCGGAGAACCTGTGGCGCCGAAGGAGCTCACCAAGCGTCTCATCGTCGCGAGGAACCAGGCGTGTTCCGATCTTCCGGAATCGGTTGATGTCGGACAGCATCCTGAGGAACGCCGGCCGCAGCAGGTTCGACGGTTGGGCGAGGACTCCCTGGAGGCTCGCTGCGTACTCCAACTCCCGATCGAGTGAGAACGCAAACGACATGTCACTCTCGCGCGTGGGAACGTCGAGCAACGAGAAGAGACGCGTGAGGTTCGGGTAGCTGACTTCGTTGTAGACGATGAAGCCCGTGTCGACCGCCGTCGTGGTCTGTCCGGTCGCGACGGACACCGTGTTGGCGTGCCCGCCGATCCTGCTGTCGGCCTCGTAGACGGTTATTCGGTGGTCGCCGGAAAGGGCCCACGCCGCACCGAGGCCGGCGATTCCGCTCCCGATGATCGCAATGTCGTGACTCATATCTGTACTTCGAAACAGCAGGCACTTCCGGATGAGGGAACGCGTGTCGCGGGTGTCGCCGCCGGTTCGCTCGGCGCTTCCTCGCGCCAGGAGTCGTCGACAGGTCCCGCTGTAGCATTGGTATTCAGATGCCTCGTCGAAGCGCGTGACTGCGAACACCGACGCCGAGTTCGCTGCTCGGCTCGCGAGTCGCGATCGGTCGGCTCTCGAGGAGGTGTTCAACGACTTGGGTGGAGCTGTGCGGTCGGTGGCAGCCAGGGTGCTGCGCGATGACGCCCTTGCCGAGGATGTCGCGCAGGAGACGTTTCTGGGTCTGTGGAACGCTCCCGAGAAGTTCGACCCCGCACGGGGCTCACTGCGCACGTTCCTGCTCACGATCGCTCACCGCCGTGCCGTCGACCTGGTTCGTTCGGAGGTTGCCCGTTCGAACCGTGAGACGCGATCTCCCGACGAGCACCACTACGACGTCGCGGACGAGGCATGGACACTCGTACTGTCTGAGAAGGTGCGCCGGGCGCTCGAACAGATCCCCGAGAGTGAGCGTGAAGCGATCTCCTTGGCCTACTTCGGCGGATTGAGCTACGTGGAAGTCGCCAAGCGTCTCGACCAACCTGAAGGAACCGTGAAGAGCCGAATCCGTGGCGGCATGAGGAAGCTGTCGGTGCTTCTCTCGGAGGTGTCGACGTGACCGATCGGCGACGTCAGCTCGACAGGACGTCGCTGCCGGTGATGTCCACCAGCCGTTGCCAGAGCTGGACCCGATCCTCGGCGGTTTCTCTCGTGGACTCCGTCAGATGGATCGGTGTAACGGACCTATCGAACCAGAACTGACCAGAGGTGTGCCCTGGTTCCTCGGCCGTCGCCAGCCAGACGATCGTGTCGGCGCCTTGTACCGGCGTTCGCAGCAGTGGCTTCATCACCCTGTTGAACGTAGGCAACGATGTCGCGACGCCTTCCGTTCGTGCCCATCCCGGGTGCATCGAGTGAAACGTCACGTCTCGATCAGGGAAGCGCTCCGTCCACATCATGGTGAGAATCACCTGGCCCCGTTTCGCACTCGCATACGCCCCCGTCCCTGTGTACCGGCGCCGCTCGAATTGCAGGTCGCCGGGATCGATCCTGGCCGAGTACATCCCGCCCGAACTGACGTTGACGACCCGGGCAGGGGCCGACGCGACGAGACGGGGCAGGAGGAGGTTGGTGAGCAGGAAGTGTCCGGCGAGATCCGTCACGAATGTGGCCTCCAGGCCCTCTTCAGTCGTCGTGCGTTCGGGGAGGAGAACCCCCACGCTGTTGATCAGGATGTCGATCCGCTGGGTTGATTCGAGGATGTGATCGGCGAGTCGCCTGATGTCGCCGAGAAGACTGAGGTCGGCGACCGCGATCGAGGTCTGTCCCTCGATGGACTCGCTCGCCTTCTGAAGCTTGTTCTTGTTGCGGCCGACCATGACGACGTGGGCACCGTAGGCCGCGAGCTGCCGTGTCGTTTCGAGCCCAAGACCTCCGTTTGCTCCGGTGACGACGGCTACCCGTCCCGACAGGTCGGCATGGATCGGTTCGAACCGTCTCGCGTGGAGCAGGTATCCGAGGTTCGTGAAGGTGGCAACGGTCAACCTGCTCATTAGCGCAGAGCCTCTGCCAGGCCATCGAGGGCGCGTTTGCCAACATTCCGTAGTGCCAGCTGCATCAATGGTGTCAGGTAACGAAGGAAGTTGAGAAACGTCAGGTCTGCCGTGTACTCGATCACGGTTGTGTCACCCTCGCTCGTGAACCGAATCTCGTCGACGGCATGCAGTTTGGTGCCGGTTCCGACGAGAACCACTCTGTGATCGGGCTCGTACACGGTGACCTCGTAGACCATCGGGATCGTTCCGGATCCAGACTTCACGTCGAGTTCATAGCGAGTGCCGACACCGACGGGACCGTCCGTGAGCTGCGTCGAGGACACCACACCCGGATCCCAGTTCTCGATGTTCGAGAAGTCGGCTGCGTACGTGAATACGTGGGCTTGTGGCTTCGGGACTCGCCGCTGTTCGTGAAGGCGGACTGTGTGCCGACTTGGAGCGTTTGCACTCATGGTGCGAGCGTTCCTGCGAACACCTGCCAGGCGAGCAGCGACTTTGCAACGAGGCTCAACAGGATGTAGGTCGATTCACCGAACACGTAGTTCGACCAGCGTCCGACCTTCCGGTACTGGAGGACCATGACGATGGCGAAGGCATTGAAGAACACGAACAACGAGAAGAAGATCCCGTAGACGAACCCTGGAGGGCTCACGTCGACGCCAGGGCTCACGAGGTAGATCGCGATCGCAATCCAGGGGATGGCCCCTGCCAAGACACCGAACCAGTAGGCAACCCAGCTGACGTCCTTTCCTGGGGTCTCGTACTTTTCTTGCAGAAGACCGAACAGGATCATGGATGCGTTCACACCGGCGATTGCAAGTAGCGCGGCGATGTCGGCGATGCCGACGAGCATCGCGATCAGAACCACCATCACCGATGAGGAGAGCGAGTACTCGATCCAGCGAGCGTAGTTCCGCCGGCGTTCCAGGTTCCTCACGTACCACTCGAAAGTCCCGGGGGTGACGATCGCCAGGTGTGCGCCGGCCGACAGGAAGAAGAAGAGGGCCACGCCCCAGGCGATGTTCACGTCGAAGAGGGGTTGGACGACGGGAGAAGAGGCTCCGGGCGGTCCGGTCATGAACGTGCCGATCACGGGAAGTGTGAAGCCGTTGGCGAGGACGAGTACAAGCCCTGCCTGGACTGCGTGCAGCAGTCCCATGAGCAGGTTGTACCTGCGGAGTCGGTGCCGGGTTGGAGTATCGATGATGAGTGGTGGTGTCATGTCGATCATTCGGAGCAGGCAGCGTGGTCGGATGACGTCATCTTCGGCGGATCTTGAATGTCCTGTGGGGAGCGCTCGTGTCAGCCGGTTGCGACGACATTGGCGGTCCACGGTTTGCCGGGCTGCTTCTGTGGATCAAGTGTCACACTCCAGCGATCGGCGAGTACGTCGACGAGGTCGTGCGGAGTAGCGGGGTCGGCACCGGTCTCCAGGAGATACCTCGTTGCCTCGCCACGTGTCTGTTTGGCCGCGTAGCTTGCAGCCGAACGGCGACCGTCGTCACGGACGACTCGGATCGCAACGGTGCGATCGCCGAGCTCCTCGGGCATCCCCACGGCCTGGTAGCTCGACGATCGACAGTCGACGATCACGCCGCGTCTACCGGCCGCGCCGGCGAGGACGGTTGGGAGCATGGTGCGCCAGAGCGGTTCGAGCGATCCCAACCCGACCAGCTCCGAGCAGATGTGTAGCCGGTATGGGGGGATCCTGTCGACGGGACGTATCGCACCCCATAGTCCCGAGACGATCACGAGTCGGGCCGCGCCGCGGCGTTTCGCTGTGGGGGAGAGTGACGGAGTGTCGAGTGCTGTGAACAGCACACCGCTGTAGATCTCGAGCGCCGGCCGCGCCGGGACCTGTTGCAGCAGGGTGTTTCTCCGTACCTCGTCGGCGATCGATGGTCCCACTTGGAGCCTGGGGAGCGCGTCCGGTCGTGTGCTGGTCTCAATGACCGCTCGCAGCACCTTCGTTCGGATCGGTGTCAGCTCCGGGAAGGACAGGGCCGCCAGGTCGACGGGCGCGCCGCGCCGCTTCGGCGGGTTCTTCGACTCGGACGGCGGTAGGAGGATGAGCACGCAGGCAGTCTACGAAGCCGGAGATGTCCGCTGGCGAGGCACCGCTTTTGTCGGAGGCTCGACGTACTGTGTGACTGCCACGCGACAAGGAGGTATGAATGTCGACGCTCTCTGGTCGTCCGAACACTGCGCTGCTCGTCATTGACGTCCAGAACGGGGTGGTGGAGGGCGCCTACAACCGTGACGGGGTGATCGCCAACATCGACACCCTCGTAGACAAGGCCCGTTCGGAGGACGTGCCGGTCGTCTGGATCCAGCACTCGAGCGACGAACTTCAGAAGGGCAGCGATGCCTGGGCGTACGTGCCTGAGCTGGTTCGTCGAGACTCGGAACCGCTCGTTCACAAGACGTACGGTGATTCCTTTGAAGACACCGACCTGGAAGAGGTTCTGGCCGAGCGTGGGGTCGGCAGGCTCGTGGTGACGGGCGCTCAAACCGATGCGTGTGTGCGGTCCACGATCCATGGAGGACTCGTCCGAGGGTATGACGTGACACTGGTCGGTGACGCGCACACGACCGAGGACCTCACCGAGTGGGGTGCGCCACCACCAGACCAGGTGATCGCGCACACGAACCTCTACTGGGACGAGCAACGCGCTCCGGGGCGTCGAGGCGGAACCTTGAAGACGGCCGATGTCGACTTCCAAGACGGCTGATCACGATCGCAGGATCGCGTGTGCCTGCTCTCGGGGACGCCTGTTCCGGCGTCCCCGATATTGACCGCCGGCGTCAGCTCTCGACGGTGACCTGGAGTCGCATCCCCGCCTCCGTAGTGGCCGGCGACGTGGCAGGCGAGCTCCAATGGGGCGTTGAGATCCTCCTGCGTGAACGTGTAGTCGAACGACACCGTCGCCGCAGGAACGAGGTCCTCTGATTCGGCCATTCCAAGGGCCATTGTGTCGATCTGCTCCATGTCGGTGAGGTCCGCCGGTTGAACCGGCATGACCTCGTGGGCGATTGTTCCTTCGTCGGTGATTTCGAACCGGCACTAGACACCAAGCCCAGTAGATCTGAAGAGCAGGAGAACCACTGCAAGCCCCGCTGACTACCTCCGAAAGACCCCACCACAGATCAACACACCCATGCGACGCCGGTTCGAGAAGAACCACACCGCCTGAGGCCACACCCAACCGCACTCGCAATCTGCAGATTTGACGGCCACCCCCAACCCACTGACCAGGCACAACACGAACAAACACACCCTGACCAGGCGCTTCGTGTACCCACTAGTGCACACCAACTTGCACAAACGTTCACCAAAACGCGTCCTGACGAGGTCCCCCAGGGCTTCACCGTGGCGATCTGCCCACGCGCATCGAGGGGCGCGGGCCGACAACCCCAGCGGATCTGAGTGAGAACGCGCCGAGCAGGATCGGCCACGTAGTCCATACCTATGCTTCTGAGTCGCTGATCAGCTTCTTGGCAGTCCGCTCGTCGACGACGAGATGCGTAGCCACCCTCGCTTGTAGCGCGGCTCGAATTGGCTTGGCCTTACTGTCTCCCGCTGCGGCACAAAGTCGGCGCGGGATCACCTGTAGCTCTGCTGGAGTAGGTCCGGTGGCCCGCTGGTTGAGGACAAGGTCCGAGTACGTGCCGTCTTCTCGGAGGAACACTGTACAAACGTCCCCCACCACGCCTTCACTCCTGAGCAGAGCGAAGTCATCCTGCTCAAGGTACCCCGCCGAGTAGACGTGGCTGGGAACATCTCCAGACAGCGCCCCGACTGAGAACAGGGCAGTGTCTGCTCGACGTTGCAGTTCGAGAACTCGCCTTATCGAGCGCTCCCGCCACATCGCTTCGCGTGTTTCCGCGAAGTCGAAGAAAGCAGGCACAGGAAACAGCTGGATTTCCGCATCAAAGGCGATACCGAACTGAGAAAGCAGCGACTCCGCATAGCGAGCGCCGGAGGTCCTGGTATTGGCTGCACCGTTCAGCTGGACGATCGTGCTGCCGAGCGTCGGTTTCCTCCCCAGCTCGCTAGCGACAGCCGCGACTGTCGTGCCCCACGCGACTCCCATGATCATGTCGGAGTCCATCCATTGCGTTGCCAGCCTTGCGGTGAACACGGCAACCTGAGCAAGGCGCTCCCGCTCGGAGGCGAGCCCGGAAACAGGAACCACATATGTCTCGACGCCGAAGGCCGTCGCGACCTCCTGAGAAAGGCTCGATGATCTGGTCGGGGATGGCCGAAGGGCTATCTCCACGAGTCCCAGCTCTCTTGCCCGCTTGAGCATTCGCGACACCGTAGACCGGGACAAGTGCAGCCAGCGACCGATCGCGTCCATCTTCATGTTCTGGTGGTAGTACATAGAGGCGACGGCTAGGAGCTCCTCCTCACCATAGGACACCCCTCGTTCCTCGCTCGTTGCCATCACGCCTTCTGTGCACATTCGTGCAGATTCTGTGAGAAGTCTTGCAGCGAGACTACCTGAGGGGTAACTATCGGGTCAACGGTCGGCGAAGCCAACCGAGGAGGAGCGTTGGGAGAGGACCGGCTCGATTCCGAGTTTCGCGGGCGCGCAATCGCGGAGGTGGCTGGCTCCTGGGCGGGCAAGGCGAGACTCGACGTGCTGGTCATCGGTGGTGGAGTGACCGGTGCCGGCATCGCCGTCGATGCCGCGACCCGGGGACTCGAAACGTGCCTCGTCGAAGCCGGCGACTGGGCCGTCGGAACCTCGAGCCGTTCGAGCAGGTTGGTTCATGGGGGGCTTCGATACCTTCAAACCCTCGATTTGAGGCTGATTCGAGAGGCGCTGGCCGAGCGGGACCTGTTGCTCACAACGTTGGCGCCGCACCTGGTCTCTCCGCAGCAGTTCGTCTTCCCTCTGAAGCGATGGCAGAGACCGATCATCGGGGCCGGGGTGGCGCTCTATGAGATGCTCGGGGCAAGTAGACGCGATCCCAGACTTCCTTTGCATCGACACATCGGAAGGCAGGGGCTTCAGAATCTGTTTGCCGGGCTTGATCCCGATGCTTTCGTTGGCGGGATCACCTACTGGGATGCGACAGTTGACGACGCTCGTTTCGTGCTGAGTCTGGTACGGACGGCTCAACGCGCGGGGGCCCGCACGATATCGCGAGTCAAGGTGGTACGGCTGCTCGAGGATGCGGGGGGAACTGTGCGTGGGGCGGCCGCCGTGGACCTCGAGTCGGGTCGTGAGTTCGAGGTCGCGGCCAAGTCGGTGATTGTCGCAACGGGAGTCTGGACGGAGGAAACCCAGATGCTTGCTTCGACAAGTGGCGGTCTTCGCGTTCTTGCCAGCAAGGGCGTGCACATCGTGGTTCCACGCGACGCGATTCAGGGAAACGCCGCTGTGGTTGCTCCAACCAAGTCGAGCGTCTTGTTCCTTATTCCGTTGGAGGACCACTGGCTGATCGGAACGACTGACACTCCGTGGCACCTTGACCGGTCGAATCCCCTGGCGACCGCGTCCGATGTCGAGTATCTCATCGAGCAGGCCAACTCGATCCTGGCCACACCCATCGAGCCGGAACAGATAGTGGCAGTGTTTGCAGGACTGCGGCCCCTCCTCCAGAAGGGTGTCAAGCCGGGCACCAATTCGAGCAAGATCTCGCGAGAGCACACGGTGGCTTCCCCCGCTCCCGGGCTCACGGTGATCGCGGGAGGGAAGCTCACTACGTACCGAGTGATGGCTCGAGATGCTGTGGACCATGCCCTAGGGGCACGAGCGGAGCGGACTCCATCGGTGACTCAGATGACTCCCATTGCCGGCGCTGAGGGCCTCACAGATGTGAAGAAGGAGTCGGCTTCTTGGTTGTCGCGCTTCGCGTGGAGTGACAGGACGGTTGGACATCTACTGGGCCGCTATGGAGACAAGACCCGTGAGATCATCGCGATCTGTGCGGAGGATTCGGGGAACGCAGAGCCACTTCGCTCGGCCCCCAGCTATCTGCGTGCCGAGATCGTGCATGCGGTGACGCACGAGGGTGCTCTCCATGTCGACGATGTCCTCTCTCGTCGCACGCACATCGCGTTTGAGTTGCCCCAACGCGGCATCTCGGCCGTCGACGAGGTGGTGTCGATCGTTGCTCCACTCCTCGGGTGGGACGAGGACAGTGTCAATCGCGAGGTTTCCGAGTACTTCGCGTTGGCCTCGGCCGAGGAGTGCGCACGGGGGCTGCACGACGACCGGGACGCCGTCCGCGCCTTCATGTCGCAGATCGGTCGGAAAGCCGAGTACGTGGGCGCCACCGAGCGCACATCGACCGCATGGATGGACTCGGGCGGAACACTCGGCAGACAAGACCCACCTGACTGGGATCAGCGATCGCGATGAGAGACGAACAGCGATGTACCTGAGAAAGCGAACCGAAGGAGGTAGTGGAGGAGGAACGAGGATGGAGCCGAACAGACACCGAGCCGTGCTCAGCTGCGTGACCGCTTCGGGCGAACCAACAGGGGTGCCAAAGAGAGGGATGCAACGCCAGCCCCCTCTCCCGGTCCTTCACATCAGTCGATCCTCTTCGGGGGTGTCTCTCCGTCGCAAGTCCACACCGGCAACGAGTGCATCGATGTCAAGGAGTTCCGGAGGGTATCGAGAAACGGGATCCCCGCGCCGGGCACGGAGGCGTCACGACCACCGCAGCACCCAAGAGACTCAGCACGAAGTGACCGTGGTTGCCCGTCGTGGCCGCGTTGCCTTCGGCGCTGGGAAAGCACATGATCATGTTTTGCGTATGACAGCAGAACACACCGGGAGTGGAGGTATTCGATGAGTATGTCAACTGGCCCGCGGAGCGGGTCTATGGCTGTATCGGTAGAAAGTCGTGGAGGGTCCTGGTTCTCAGATAGGACCAAGCGGTTGCTGGTGATCTCTGTCGTTCTGATGGTGTTCGGCGGCCTGCTCGCGAGGTTCATCAACACCGACGGCGGAAGTACCACGGTTACCGAGGCGACGATCTTCGCCGCAGATGGCCATCAGATCAGCGCGTTCGTGTACATGCCCGATGGCGTGTCGGCACAGAACCCGGCGCCCGGCATCGCGATGTGGCACGGGTTGAACAACTCGAAGGAGTACATGTCCAACACGGCATTGGAGATGGCGAGGCGCGGCTTCGTGGTCGTCTCGGCCGACATGACCGGCCACGGCTCGTCCGACGGTGCCAACCAGGACATCGGGTGCGGCGGTCCAGACACGCTGGCATACCTGCAAGGCGTGCCCGGGGTGGACACCTCACGGATCGGGCTGGTCGGGATGTCCCAGGGTGGTTTCTGCGCCGCGACGGCAGCAGCTCTGTCGCAGCCTGACGGCTACAACTCGATCTTCTACATGGAGTCCGAACCCAATCCCCCCGGCCCTCCGTTCGTCGACGCGTACATGGGCCTCCACAATGTCGCCTGGAACATTGGCGGGTTCACCGAGCTCGGCCTGATGGTTGCGATCGACAAGGGCTCCGACGCCACGATGTCTCCGGCGCTGCTCCCGCTGTTCGGCACCGACGGCCCGATCGTCCCCGATCAGGTGTACGGGTCGACCGCCGACGGCACGGCGCGCATCCTCTACACCCCGTTTGAGGATCACGCCCTATCCACCGACTCACTGGCTGCGATCGGCAATGCTATCGACTGGATGCAGCGAACCCTGACCGACGGCAGCCAACCGAGCATGTCGCAGATCTGGCCCTTCAAGTTCCTCGGCACGGCAGCGGCGTTGTTTGGTGCGTTCCTGTTCCTGTTCGCCATGGGCGGCCTGTTGCTGCGAACCCGCAAGTTCGCCACGCTCGTTCGACCGGTACCTGAGTACAGGGGACTAACAGGCGGGCTCTGGTGGGTCGGCGCAGTCGTCACCACGGCGCTGGGTCCACTCCTGTACCTATGGGTGTGGAACCACATGTTCCAGACGCAATGGGTGAAGGTGAATACGCTGTGGCCCCAGACGTTCACCAACATCTACATGGTCTGGGCTGTCGTCGTCGGCGTGATCGCCTGGGCGTTCATCGTGCTCGATCACTACACGGTGACCCGCAGACAGGGGGCCAGCCTGGAGAGCTACGGCATCGATGAGCCCGGCGGCGGGATCGACTGGTACGCCGTGGGACGATCGTTGCTGTTCGTGGTAGCGGTTCTCGCGCCGTTGTACGCGCTCCTGGCCTTCGTCAAGGGGGTCTGGCACGTCGACTTCCGCGCCTGGGTCGTGAACCTGCAGCCCATGAGCCCCGCCCGCTGGTACGCCTTTATCGGCTATCTGGTTCCCTTCGCGATCTACTTCGTTGCCCAAGGGATCCTCTTCAACGGATTCCTGCGGTGGAAGAATGGCAAGGCCCCGATGTGGCAGGAGATGCTGGTCAACTCCATCATGCTCACCTTTGGCGCATTGGTGTGGGTCCTCATCCTCTACATCCCGCTGCTCGCGGGCGGCACCCAACCCTTCGGCGCCGATAGCGCCGTCGCGGCGGGCCTCGGTGGGATCTACTACCTGCCAATCTTGGTGTTCTGGCCGCTGATCTCGTGCTTGTACACGTACTTCTTCAGGAAGACAGGCCGCATCTACGTCGGCGCCTTTCTGGTGACCGCCTACATGGTCTGGACCCTGGCAGCAAGCGGGGACTTCGCCCTGTGGCGGATCCTCGGGTAGTCCCGAAGTTGGCCCAACGCAGGCAACCGCGACGGGACGATGCGAGGCCCGGCCAATACCCATCGGCCGGGCCTCAGCATCAGCCGGAGATGGGCACGCCTGCTCCTCATGGCTCAAGCAGTGCCGGGGATGTTGGCACCGGGGGATGTGTGAGAGACATCGAGATGTCTGTAACACTCTGCTGAGGCAGGTACGAAAACTGAAAGGTGGCTCTGGGAATCGCAACCGGTCGTCATGATCACCAGAGACGGCGGTTTGGAGCCGTTCGACTACTAGGCCACAGATCTGGCGTTGCTGTGGTGGGTGGTCCTTGGAGCTTCCGGCTTGGAGGGCCGACTCCTCCGGGACTGAGACCACCGGGGCGGGGGTGTCTCAGCTATGGGAGCCGAAGACGGAACCTGGCTTGCGCACACGGAAGGCTCCGCTCTCGGATCCGACGATGGGGGCTAGGGTGCCTTCGGGAAGCTCAAGGGTCGGGTCCGGGTCGGACAGGAGGAACCGTTCGTGCGACGGTCGAACTGGGAGAAGGTCATCGAGGCGGCTATGGGCCCTGCTGCCCACTACCTCCAGTCGCTGCCGGATCGGTCCGTCTATCGACCTGCCGATCCCGAGGGCATCCGGGCGTTGGTGGGCGGCTCCCTCCCCGAGGAGGGCAGCAGACCCGAGGAGGTCGTGGCCGAACTGGCCCGTGACCTGGAGCCCTTCGTCGCAGCTCACGCCTCGGGTCGGTTTTTCGGGTTCGTGATCGGCGGGTTGCACCCGGCTTCTTTCGGGGCCGAACTGCTGGCCGCTGCCTGGGATCAGAACGCAGGTCTGTATGCGGTCGCTCCCGGGGTCGCGGTGGTGGAGGAGGTGGCCGCCGGCTGGGTGCTGGAACTCCTCGACCTCCCGTCCGACGCTTCCGTGGGTTTTGTGACGGGGGGACAGATGGCGACCTTCACCTGCCTGGCGGCGGCCCGTCACCATGTCCTGCGGGAAGCCGGATGGGACGCTGAGGCCGATGGCCTCCATGGGGCTCCCAAGGTGCACGTGGTGGTCAAGTCTGAGCGGCACTCGACGATCCCCCGCGCCCTCCGTTTCCTAGGTTTGGGCGATGCGACCGCCGTGGTGGTTCCTTGTGATGACCAGTCGCGCATCGACCCGGAGGCTCTCGAGCGGGTGTTGGCCGACCTGCAGGGTCCGACCATCGTGTGTGTGGAATCCGGCAACGTCAACACTGGGTCTTTCGATCCGTTCGGGGCGGTGGCCGACGCCGCCGACCGGCACCGGGAGAGGGGGAATCCCACATGGGTGCACGTGGACGGGGCGGTGGGGTTGTGGGCGCGGGCGTCCGCCGACCGTCGCCACCTTGCCGATGGTCTGGAGCGGCTCGACTCATGGTCGACCGATGCCCACAAGCTTCTCAACGTTTCCTACGACTCGGGTATCGCCATCTGCCGGCATCCGGCCGCTCACCGGGCGGCGATGAGCGTGCACGCCTCCTACCTCATCCAGTCCGATGGTGTGGCCCGGGATCAGATGGACTGGAACCCGGAGTTCTCCCGACGGGCGCGGGGGCTGGCCGTCTACGCCACACTCCGATCCCTGGGTCGAAGGGGAGTCGAAGAGCTGGTGGCTCGAACCTGCTCGCTGGCCAGACGGTTTGCCGATCGTCTGGCTGCCAGCGGCCGAGCCGAGGTGATGAACGAAGTGGTCTTCAATCAGGTGCTGGTCCGGTGGCTCTCCCCGGACGGAAACCATGACGCTCTCACCGACCGGGTGGTGGCGTGCATCCAGGCCGACGGGGCCGCCTTCTTCAGCGGGACCACCTGGGGTGGGATGCGACTGATGCGGATCTCCGTTTCGGACTGGGCGACGGACGAGGAGGATGTCGACCGGGCGATCGAGGCGCTCCTCCGCTGCGCCGGATGATCATCACCTTGTCGCGCCGCTCCCTGTTGCCAACCTCCGGGGATCCAAGGCTGACCTCACTGGCAAAGGCGCCTCGGTAGGGCACGCGTCCAACGATGCCGCTTCTGGTCGAGAGTATGGGTAGGGGTAGGCGCGGCCCTGTGGGTGCGCGCCGAGCCGCTCAGGCAGGCACTGGTGAGCGCAGGTGTGGCCATGTGGTCGTGGACGCTGGGCGAAAGGATCCACAGGAAAGACCACAAGCCGACATCGGACAGGACCGACTGCTTCGCGGGTTTTCGCCTCGCTCCAGGTCCGGTAGCCGTGTGGGGCTAGACGATCGAACGAAACCATGACCGCGGCAGCGCTCAATCCGTTTGCCACGGCGTGCGGTGAAGGAGCGCGCTACCGCCACCGGCTAGAACTGCGAACCCAGGGCTCAGGAGTAGGTTCGGTGCGGCCTGTCTAGCTCATCGTTCCGATCTTCTCGACGAAGCGATCCGGCTCCATCAGATGCGGGTAGTGGGCGTTGTCCGGCCACACCTCGTACTCGGCCTGTGGGATGACCGACTTCAGCCAGGCTACGTAGTCGGGTCCGAGGTCGGTGCCGTGCAGCGCCAGGTACGGGGCGTCGAGCCCATCGAGGAAGCTTCGCACCATGGCGTCGAGCTCCTCAGGGGTCTTGGTGAACACGGGATCCCACACACCGAGCACAGCGTCCTGGTTGGGGGAGCGGAGGGCGGTGAGACGAGCCTTATCTTGATCAGGCAATGGCGCCATAAACCCGTCAAACATCGCATTGATGACAGCGCCGAACGCGTCGCTGCGCAGCATCGGCTCGACTGCCGTGAGCTGCTCCTTGAACGCGGCGAGGGCGAGCGGCTGGTCGACGTTGACGGCCGCACGCACGGGCCGACGCGCCGCGTACACGGACACGACGAATCCTCCGAGCGAGTGGCCCACTGCCAGCGGTGTGCCGTTCCCGACCTCATCGACGACGGCGCCGACATCGTCGGCGAGCCGGTCCAGGCCGTAGCTGTCGACGGGATCCGACTCCCCGTGGCCGGGAAGATCGACGCTGATCACCCGGTAGCTCTCAGACAGCGGTCCGAGGAGCGGATCCCACGTCCTTCGAGACTCGGTGATGCCGTGTACGAGGAGGAGATCGACATCCCCATCCCCAACGATCTCATACGCAACCTGGTTGCCCTCGGGGGCCGTGATCTGTGCCATGCCTGCTCCTCAAGTCGCCTTCGGCGAGCCTATCTCGTGGAGTTCCTGTTTGCGTCCCGATGAGGTATCAAGAAGGGAGCGAGAGACGGGTGACCTTGTGGCTTACGACCAATCGACAGTCGACCGGGTACGGCTGCTTCTTGCCAGCCATTCAGATGTCGATGAGAAGCGGATTGTCGGTGGGGGACTGGGCTTCATGGTCGATGGCCACCTGTGTTGTGGTGCGAGCTCGAGAGGCCTCACCGTGCGCGTCGGACGAGACGAGATGGACGAGGTGCTCTCACTCCCGCATGTCCGGCCTCTTGCGTTCGGGGGGAGAACGACCAAGGCGTTCGTCGTGGTGGAACCCGACGGGTACCGGGACGACGAGGCGTTGCGGTCGTGGATCGATCGAGGGCTTCGGGCAGTCGACGCCCTCGGGTAGTCGATCAGGCGGTCTCGGGTTTGGCGATCTGGCGTGACGAGACTGCCAACACTGGACGGGCTTCGAGGACCGCCATCCCTAGGCTCGGCGGATCGGCTTCCGATTCCCCCAGCCCTGGGTTCGCAGGCAGGGGTAGGTTGAAACCATGATCGAGTGGCTGCTGGAGGGGGATCCGGCGATTCGGTGGCAGGTGATGCATGACCTGACCGACACGCCTGCTGACGAGATCAGTCGCGAACGGGTTCGAGTCTCGACGGAAGGGTGGGGCGCTCGCATCCTCTCGCTCCAGGCCGACAACGGGCACTGGGGCGGTGGTATCTACTCGCCCAAGTGGATCTCGACGACCTACACCCTGTTGCTGCTTCGTCACTTCGGTATCGACCCCGCGAGCCGGGAGTGCCAGGCGGCCATCGACAGGGTCCGAGCACGCGTGACGTGGCGTGGCTCACGACCGTTCTTCGAGTACCGGGGCGAGACGTGCGTCACGGGAATGGTGTTGGCGCTCTCCGCCTACTTCGTCGCCGCCGGGGGAAGTGACGAGGTCGTCGATTACCTTCTGGGAGAGCAACTCGACGATGGCGGTTGGAACTGCGACACGGCTCGTGGTTCGGTACGGTCCTCGTTCAACACGACGATCTCGGTGCTCGAAGGACTCCTCGAGTACGAGCGGGCCAGGGGAGTAGCCGACCCGGCGATCGACGGGGCCAGGACGAGAGCGCACGAGTACCTGCTCGAACGCCACTTGCTGCGGTTCCTCTCGACCGGGGAGATCATCAATCCCCGCTGGAAGCTGTTCTCGTTCCCACCCCAGTGGCACTACGACGTCCTCCGCGGTCTCGACTACTTCCGCGATGCCGGCATTCCCTTCGACGAACGGTGCCATGAGGCGATTGCCCTCGTCAAGGCGAAACGTCGCACGGACGGCACCTGGCCGCTCCAGAACCACTACGCCGGCAAAGAGCACTTCAAGATGGAACCCGGTCCAGGCAAGCCCAGCCGGTGGAACACCCTTCGGGCCCTGCGCGTGCTTCAATTCGGTAATTCGCCAATAAGCGAAGTAGTCTTGTAGAGAAGACCGAAGGACGAGGAACCGAGAGAGGGGGAGTCGTGGACTCGAAGACACCTCATCTTGCGAAGGGGCTGGTCGGCATCGGGGTCACGCTGTTGCTCGCAGCCGGGTGTACTGCCTCCGGCGGGACGACTACGACATCGACGACCACGGAGCCGGCATCAACGTCAACCGAGCCGGCAACAACGAGCACCTCTGCTTCCGAAGCGACTACCACAACCGAGGAGACCACCATCCCCGAAGCGACCAGTGTCGACGTCACTTTTCCGGCCGATGGGTTGGACCTTGCCGGGACGTTGCGCGTTCCGACAGGCGACGGTCCGTTCCCTGCGGTCGTGTTGATCGCCGGAAGCGGACCGGAGAGTCGGGACGAAGTCGTACCCGGGCAGCTCGACATGACGTTCGGGTTCGACATCCCCGTGTTCAAGGAACTCGCAGAGGGTCTCCAAAGTGGTGGTATCGCCGTGCTCACCTACGACAAGAGGACCTGTGGGCCGTTCAACGGGTGCGCCGACAATGGCTACCCGACTCCATCCGCGGACCTCACGGTTGACGACTTCGTCGCGGACACTACCGCGGCGGTCGAGTACCTCCGGACACGGCCCGAGGTCGATCCCGACCGGATCAGTGTTATCGGTCACAGCCAGGGAGCCGAGTTCATCACCGTGATGCTCGCGGCCGACCCCGAGCTGGCGAGCGGCGTGATGATCGGTGGTCCGTACCGTCCGATCGACCAGATCATCGAGACACAGCTCGACTTCACGGTCCAGCTCATCGAGCAGCAGGGGATGACAGAAGAACAAGCGTTGGCACTACCGCCAGTGGTGTCACTCGCCGACGTGGTCGACGGTGTCAAGGCGATTCGGGATGGCGGCACCGAGCCGGTCGCGGGGACGAGCGCCGAGTTCTGGAACAGCTGGTTCGACCTCCACGATCGAACCCTTTCGGCTGCCGCCGAGATGGATCAACCGCTTCTCGTGTTGAACGGAGAGATGGACTGGAACGTACCGGTGACCGAGGCCGAATCGTGGCGCCAGTACCTCGAGTCCGTCGGCGCCAACGCAGAGGTGCAGACACTGCCGTGCGTAACGCACGCTCTGAACTGCGTACAGGGGACCAACCCGCTTGCCATCACTCCCGCCGACATCGGTCACAGCGTGGATTCGAAGGTCATCGACGCAATTGTCACGTTCCTCGGGGAGTGACCGACGGTCGGGGCTAGTGTCGACGCCACCCGAACAGGAGAAGCCTCGGTGACCGATGATGCTGCGAAAACCACAGTCGTGCTCGCCGGTGCGACCGGCTGGGCCGGGTCAGCGCTGGCGAAGGGGATGGCCGTGTTGGACGATCTCGAGTTGGTTGGTGCCGTTGCGAGGTCGGCGGCCGGTCGGCGACTTGGCGAGGTGCTCGACGTCTCCGGGCTGCCGGTGCCTGTGAGTGGCACGGCGGCCGAGGCCCTTCAGTCGCAGCCCGATGTGTTCGTCGAGTACACGCACCCATCCGTCGCCCTCCGGAACACGCTGGCAGCGATCGAAGCTGGCGCACATGTTGTCGTCGGAACCTCCGGCCTGTCGGCCGACGACTATCGAATGATCGACGAAGCAGCAACTACGCAGGGGGTCGGGGTGCTGGCGTGCGGCAACTTCTCGATCACCGCCGTGCTGATGATGAAGTTCAGCGAGATGGCTGCAGCGTGGGTCAAGGACTGGGAAGTCATCGACTACGCGAGCGCAAGCAAGGTCGACGCGCCGAGCGGCACGGCACGAGAACTGGCCAGCCGGCTTGGCGCAATGGCCGTTTCGAGGGAGATCCTCGGCGACAAGGAGGCGAGAGGGGAGAGCATCGAAGGCACCCAGGTTCACTCGCTGCGGCTGCCGAGCTATGTGATCGGGATCGAGTCCATCTTTGGGCAAGGTGATGAACGACTGACGTTACGACACGACGCCGGTCCGAGCGCAGAACCGTATGTGGCAGGCGCCTTGCTTGCGATCAGAAACGTGTCGGGTCTGGTTGGTCTGCACCGTGGTCTCGACACGGTGATGGACTTCTAGAACCCCCTGTCCCCCGAACCCAGGGCTCAGGGTCAGCTGCATTACGTCGGATCGGTGCCCGGCCACGCTTTCAAGCGGGCATCATCGCCTCGGCGGTAGTGGGACGTTCAACGCAGGGTCCCGGCTTCCGGGCGTCCCTACAAACCTCGGGGGGCGAGGGCGAGTTGTCTGCTGAGAGCGATCAGCGTGCCGTCGGTGTCCCAGAGCTCGCCGTCTTCCTCGAGGTAGGTGTCGTCGATGAAGCGGCTCTTGAACGATGCCGCGAGCCAGGGCCCTTTGGGACGCCGGCGCACCTGGACGGACAGTGTGATGGTTGGCACCCAACCGATCGCGCCGGTGTTGAAGATGGCCGGTGGAAACGCATCGGCGAACACGGGAAGGGAGAGCGTGTCGAGAGGCCGGTCGTCGGGGAACTTGGCCCATCCGACGATACTCGGCGTCCCGTGAGGGTTCCCCAGCGCGAACTCCACCTGTTCGAGGGGGAGCCGCAGCTCGACATGGCGGGCGAGCGGAGGGGGAAGCATCGACTGTGGTTCGGGCATCAGTCTCGGGTACTGCTCGGGGGCGTCGAGCCGCGGAGGGGATGCCTCCCAGAGACGCTGTCCACCGTTCTCGGGCAACTCGCCGGTGATTGCCTGCACGATCGTCGTCGGTACGCCGTCTTGGCGAAGGGTCGCCGCGCTGGCCGAGTGGCGTTTCCCCCGGGACGACAGCACCTGGACCTCGATCTCCACCTCACCAGGATGGCCAGGACTCAGGTAGGTGGCCGTCAGCCCGATGACGTCCTGTCGTTCGGTCGCGGCGAGGATGGCTCGGGATGCGATCGCCAGTTGGTACCCGCCGTTGGGGACG
>Ga0307444_1000270_pt1 | contig 26522 bp, 27 predicted proteins | sample SalMarSW160340MG_FD_202145 | JGI IMG/M metagenome (GOLD analysis project Ga0307444, IMG submission 202145) | Salt marsh sediment microbial communities from the Plum Island Ecosystem LTER, Massachusetts, United States - SW1603-40 | ecosystem: Environmental > Aquatic > Marine > Intertidal zone >...
AGCAACGTTGACGCCTTCAGTATGATAATGGAGGGCGACGCGGCTCGGATCCGGGCCATGGGAGCCGATCCCGCAAAAATCGAGGCGAATGGTAACGCTAAATACGACTTCCTGGCGAGCCTTGCGGACCCTGCTATGGAGGTCGACATGCGACAGGTCTTGAATCTCGAGAACCGTCACCGGGTCTTTATTGCAGGAAGCACCCGGGAAGGTGAGGAGGCCATCGTTCTGGATGCCTATGAACGAATCCTGAGGGAGTTTCCCGACACCATCCTGATCCTTGCCCCCAGGCACATTGGGCGAACACCCGTGATCGGATCCCTGGTTGAGAGGCACGGCTTTAGGCATCAGCTTTGGCGCAAACTTGTCCGACGCGAGGTCAAGCGCAGCGCCCCTGTCGTGATCATCGACACCTACGGAGAGCTCTTTAATCTCTACAGCGTGGGAACCATCGTGTTTTGCGGGGCAAGTCTGGTTCCGCTCGGGGGGCAGAATCCGCTTGAGGCAGCCGTTTGGGAAAAACCGGTTTTTTACGGCCCTTCCATGGAGAATTTTCTGGACGCAAAGACGCTGCTGGAAAAGGCGGGAGCAGGCATATCCGTTTCGAACGCTGTGACTTTAGCCGATAGGGCGGTTTGGTTTCTGCGTCATCCAGATGCCTTGAGAAGCTATGGGGCCAGGGCCCGGCAAGCTGTCATAAAGAACCAGGGTGCCGCTCAGAAACATGCTGAAGTGATTCGAAAGTTGGTGCTCAGCAACAACGGTATGAGGGCTCATCGCGACCTCCCCCCTTTGCCGACAAAACATCATTAGGGAACCTTTTCAGCAAGGGCTCTTCCATAATCCTGGCAGGCACGCATTCCCTCTCCTGTTGCCACCATATCTTCTTTCAGCCTGAAAGAACCTAAATCAACCATGTCCATCTTGAACACATATTCCATGGTGTCAAAAATCAGTTTGGGGGCATCACCGCTGTGGGTATACGACCCGAAGGCCCCGCCCACCTTCCCTTTCAGTTCCGCCTTCTGGACCAGAAAAAGGAAGGTCTTCATGCCATTGGTCATGTCCCTGTGGTAGGTGGGACAACCGAATACATAGCCATCATAGCCCTGCAATGCCTTCTCGTTCTTGATCGCAGTGATCTTTTCCAGCTCAGCTTCGTGTCCACTCATACGAACGCCTTCAGCGATGAATGCCGCCATCTGTTTCGTGTTGCCGGTTCTGCTGTCGTATGCAATGAGTACCTTTCCCATGTCTTTCCTCCTATCCTGAGCGAAGGTGATGTAACAACGATTGCCGATACACTCGTCAGAAAACAGGTATCAGGCCAAGCAGACAGGATTCGGCCCTTGTAGAGGAGTATGGCCGTGGCCCTGCCTGTTGCCTCGGAATGCCCTGAGGCTTGCCAATTATTTTTCTTGGGGCCACTCGACGCCTTCGCGCTCCTCAACGAAATAGCAGAACCTGTTCCACTCAAACCGGCGCTGGGAGACAGGGCATCGCAGGGTGACCTTGCGCCGCCTGGTTTCAATGACCTCCCAGTCCCCCCCACGAGGTCCCCCCTCAATGTGTATTTTCTGCCCCACACGAAACGGGTATGGCCGAAACATCACGACGTTGTCTGTTGCCATGGACCCTTGACCTCATCCGTTTCTGAAAGCCCGGCCCTTCAGGGCGGGGAGCCCTCACTTCTTATCAATATATCTCAGTTGTGACGATCACCAAAATACACCTGTTGGAATTCCTTTAGAAGAGACCTCAGCATGGCAGTGTGGGCAAGATCGGTCGTTTGCTTGCACTTCATGGCGTAAACAAGCATCTTATGCAGTAATGTCAATTTCTGAGGATATTGCTTAGCGTCCAGCTTGATTCGCTGGGTCATAAAATACTGCGTGACAATATGCTGGAGTTCATTGGCATGGCGGTCCTTGTTCGCAACCCAGCGGATCAGCTGATTGTAATTGGTGGGTTTGTCTCCCTCCAACCGTACGATCTCCTTCATCGCCTTTTCAATGGTCGTAATATGCTCAGCGATCATCTTCACTCTCATCTCATCATCATAGATTCCGCAGGGAATCTCACAATGCGCGACCGCATAGGACACGGCGAAAAAGGTCGTTAATAATACAACCAAGACCTGAAAGCTTTTTTTGCTCATCTTCCTCCTCCTTTTGCACCATATTGACCGTTTTTCTTCCCCTACGCCACCTCGAAAAAGGCCTTGGCCTCGGCACCACAAACCGGGCATTTTTCCGGGGGCTCTTTTTCACAGGTGTAACCGCACACGGAGCAAACATAGTAGTCCACAGCCTCCAGGCTGTCCAGGTTGTCCGAGGCCTTCTGGTACAGAGCAGCGTGGATTTTCTCCACTTCATTGGCATAGGAAAAGCTTCTCTCCGCTGCCTTATTGCCCTCTGCTTTGGCTGCTTCTATCATCGCAGGGTACATGGTGTTGAACTCATGGGTTTCGCCCGAGATCGCCTCCTTGAGATTCGCCTCGGTCGTGCCAATGCCGCCTAAGGCGCGCAGGTGAGCGTGGGCATGCACCGTTTCGGCCTCGGCTGCCGCCCTAAAGAGTTTGGCCGCCTGGGGATAGCCTTCTTTGTCGGCCCGCTTGGCAAAGGCCAGGTACCTCCGGTTGGCTTGGGACTCCCCAGCAAAAGCGTCCTTCAGGTTCTCCTCCGTCTTGCTCATAAGAATCCTCCTTGGTAGTAGTTATTCGCGAAAAGCGGTTCTCATCTGAGTCCTCACATCATGAATCCTTCTCGGTCAGGAGGCCGCCTCCTTTACGGAACCAGGTCCAGTCAGGGGCCGGAAGGACTTCTTGGTTGCCCCACACACCGGGCATTTCCAGTCATCCGACAGGTCCTCGAAAGGCGTCCCTTTGGGAATCTTCCCCTTTCGGTCGCCCCTGTCAGGGTCATAGATATAGCCACAATTGGTTGTCTGGCACTGGTACATGTCTTCCGGTCTCGCCATCGTTTTCTCCTTTCTTAGTCTTTCCACCAACCCTTTTTCATGTGGGCCTCCTTTTCCGCTTCTGCCAGTTTCTTGATCTTATAAGCCGAATCCCTGATAACCCCGTAGAGCACACCGCAACCCGTGTCCTCACGCAGCGCATCGCCTTGATCGGCAAGCTCAAACATGTCTTGTGTCAATCTCAACGTCTTCTTGATGCCTTCATCACAAGGCCTCATAATCTTCGTCCATTGAAGCCTCCCCGCGGCAAGCCACGGGGAATCTTCACCGTAAAGAAGTTTTTCATTTTCAGATTCGCTCGCTAACCCCGCCGCAAGCAGCGGGGAATGCGCTCGCTTGGGCGGTTCAAAAGGAGTCATGTACCTCCGGCAGAGCCGGAGGCTTGAGAGCCCTGGAGCCCCTCAAGGGGGCTGAAAAAACAAACTGCTTTTCGTTGAAGAGACTGACTGCCACACGACAATAGCAATTCGTCTCCGTCAATTGGGATTTTCACCCCCACCTAACCTCCCCCATCAAGGGGGAGGAACAAATGGCGGATCAACCATCCCCCTCTGGTGGGAATCAGCATCACCAACATCTCCCCTCCCCTAGTGGGAGGGGTTGGGGGAGGGGGAAAAGCATACTCCCGGAATTGTCAAACTCTGGGAGTCCCCCGGCATAGCCGGGGGTTTACCCAGGATCAATTATGGCTTGAAACCACTTGTCACCTGAAATATCAAGATCTGTGCCAGGCTCAAACGGCCCTCGATGATAGGATAAAACTGCTTTGATACCAAATAGTTGATACCTCTACGGACGGGGGCATCCCTTGCCTCGACACCACAACCTGGGACACTGTTGGGACAGTGTGCGCCTTGAGAGAAACCAATCAAGATAACATCCCGCACTTCCAGTATATTTTCCCACCACATAGAAGCGATGACCTGAATGGCCTGGTTGGGGACAACTCACGACCTAGCGGACCGAACAACAGAACGCCCCACACCAAGTGTCTAAATCCGTATTGATCAACGTGAGTTACAGGCATGCTGGAGCAAACGGGGTCCTGAATCCACCGTGGAGGTGAGGCATCCGCTGGCCGGCCCAGATGTCTCATATTAGACTATGAGACATAAGTGTCTTGTGGGACATCCGGAAAGTCGGCAAAAAACCGATAAAGTGTGGCTCGACCCACACCCAGGATCCTGGCCGCCTTGGCCTTGTTCCCGCCAGTCCGCGCCAAAGCAATCCGAACACTTTCGGGATCCAGTTTTCGGGAGGGACCGCGGGACGGGCGATTGTCTTGCCATTGTTTCAGTTCGAGAGGGAGGTGGCCCGGTTGAATGAGGCGTCCCTTCGACTTGACAAGCGCAAACCGAATGGCACTCTGGAACTCGCGCACGTTTCCGGGCCAAGGATAGTCCATCATGATAGCCAAGGCCTCTTTGGAAAGACCAGGGACTGCACGCCCTTTTTCCGAGGCCTTACCAAGCAAGTGCTCTGCCAGAAGAGGGATGTCATTTTTCCGCTTTCTGAGCGGCGGCAGGTAGAGGGGGACCACATTGATGCGGTAGTAGAGGTCCTCGCGAAAATTCCCCCTTTCCACCTCACGTTTCAGATCCCGATGGGTGGCGCTGATGAGGCGCACATCCACAGAGAGGGTTTTCTCGGCGCCCACGCGCTCAAATACCCCGTCCTGAAGGACCCGCAACAGTTTCGCCTGCACAAGTCTGGGCAGATCTCCCACTTCGTCCAGCAACAGGGTGCCGCCGTGGGCCAGTTCAAACCGGCCCTTTTTGTCCCGCATGGCTCCGGTAAAAGCGCCTTTCACGTGTCCGAAGAGCTCACTCTCAAGGGTGCCTTCTGGAAGCGCCGCGCAGTTGACGGGCACAAAGGGGCCTCCGCCCCGTCTGCTCTCGTTGTGAATCGCCGTTGCCACCAGTTCTTTTCCCGTGCCGGTCTCGCCGGCAATATGGACGGGATAGTCGTTGGCGGCCAGCTCCCGTATCTGCTCGAAAACTCGGAGCATCTTGGGATCCTGCCCGATAATGCCAGCGAAGCTGTGGAGTTTGCCCTGCTGTATTTGCAAGCCGATTAGATCTGTGACATCTCGAAAGGCGGCAAGGACACCCATGAAACATCCCGCTTCATCCGTCATTCCTGTGACCGACATCTCAAGCCGCCGCACGTCGCCCTGTTTGGTAACAATATTGAGGGGATAGTCTGTGTGGGTCCAGGAATCCTGGGCTTCGCCGGAAAAGGCGCACCGCCCGCCGCAAAAGGGGCCTCCAAAGGCCTCGTGGCAGTCCTTTCCAAGGATCTCTGCCTTGCGGTAGCCGGTTATCTCCTCGGCGGCCCTGTTGAAGAAGAGGATATGTCTGCCCTTATCGTGGGCGATGATTCCCTCCATGAGATTGTCGAGAATGCGCTCCAGATTTTTCTTGTCGGCCAGGATATTTTCGAGAGTTATCGGCTTCATGGACCAAGTATTCGCTTGTCGGCAGTGGCCAAAGATGTCTTGCAATATGGCCCGGCACACGCGTGATGGAATATAACGAACATCTCGTTGCGTGTCAATTTGGCCAAGTCGGAACATGTTAAGGATCGCTATTTCAACGTCCTGATGCTCTGTCGGACCATCATCGAGACCTTTGAAGAACTCCTTCTCACTTATTTGTATGAGCTTTTTGACCCATCTAAGGGCTTGCTCACTAAACCCTAAAAACTCGGCCTAACGGCCTCAAACAGTTTAGGATTTGCCCACTAACGTGGGCCGTTCGCTTCGCTGAGATGGGTGCCCCAAAAAGCTCATAATAGTCGTTCAAATGAGTTATTCAAAGGTCTCTCATCCTTTGAGCCCGACGGGAGTTTTTCGCCCCTTTGAGGGATGAGCGCCTCTGTGTCCTGACAAGCTTTGCCGGAAATGCCCTGGACGCATCATAGCGTTTGATGCCCGAGCCTGGATGCGATATAAAGACCGACAGATGAGACACCACCCCGCAAGGATCGCAAGATGAAAGGCTCTGGAACCGCACACCTGGAACGTGTGGTCTTGGTTTCCACCCCTTGGCCCCTTTACAATCGTCCTTCTATTCAGCTTGGTGCTCTTAAAGCCTATTTGAAGACCCGGTTTCCTGATTTGAAGGTTGAGGCTTTGCATCTTTATCTTAAGGTGGCGGAAAGGATCGGTTACAAACGCTATCACGCCATATCGGAGAGGACCTGGCTGGCAGAATCCGTGTACGGTGCCCTCTTGTTTCCTGAACGTAAGAACAAGATTGAAAAGATCTTTGACCGCGAGGTCAGGGGTAAGCCCGATCTTCGCAGGGTTGATTTCGAGTCCCTGGTCATGCAGGTAAAAGAAGTATCCGACGCCCTCATGAAAAGCGTGGACTGGGGGCGATATGGGCTTGCGGGTTTTTCTATTTGTCTTTGTCAACTCACCTCATCGCTTTATTTCATCAAACGGATCAAGAAAGGTTTTCCCTATCTGCCTGTGGTTGTGGGTGGTTCTATGTTCTCAGGCGACGGGACTGACGCCTTGCTGGAGACGTTTCCCGAGGTGGACTTTGTCGTTAGTGGCGAAGGGGAACGGCCGCTGAGTCGATTAGTCCGCCAAACGGAAGCTTTACAGGGGGCTGATGCTTGTCCCCCTATCCCTGGTGTTGTTGCAAGGAACCGGGCGAACACCCGGGCCTCCGCCAGCTTTCATCAACTCCAGGACCTGAGCAGCTTACCGCCTCCGGACTACGATGATTACTTTCATCTCCTCAACACATTGGATTCGGAGAAAACATTTTTCCCAACCCTGCCTGCGGAGGTGTCCAGAGGATGTTGGTGGCAGGGCCGTAAGGGTTCGTCAGGCCGAACGGGGTGTGCTTTTTGCAACCTGAATCTTCAGTGGGATGGATACCGGTCCAAGGGGGTGTCGCAGGTGGTCTCAGAGGTCGATCACCTGACCACAAAGCATAAGACCCTCTCTGTCGCCTTCATGGATAATCTGCTCCCCCTGCGCACGTCCAGAGAGATCTTTTTACAACTGGCCAGGCTCCAAAAAGACTTTCGCCTCTTCGCAGAAATCAGGGCCACCACGTCTCATGGGGTTCTCCAGGTCATGCGTTCTGCAGGCATGCACGAGGTCCAGGTCGGAATCGAGGCGTTGAGTACCAGGCTCCTTAAGAAACTTCGCAAGGGAACAACAGCCATCCGGAACATGGAAATCATGAAGGACTGCGAAGCACTCGGCATATCCAACGTCTCCAATCTCATCGTCCATTTTCCGGGAAGCGATGCGGATGACGTGGATGAGACCCTTCGCGCCCTCGAATTCACCCTCCCATTTCGACCCCTCCGGCTTGTCCATTTCTGGCTTGGCCTGGGCAGTCCTGTGTGGCAAGATCCCCGGGCCTTTGATCTGACAGGGGTGTTCAACCATCTCAACTACGCGGCCCTATTCCCGCCGGACGTCTGCCGGGCCATGCGTTTTATGATCCAGTCATACAGGGGTGACCTGCGACAGCAGAGGAAACTATGGCAGCCGATCAAAAAAAAGGTTAGGGCGTGGAAAACGGCCTACGCTGAACTCCATAGCGGCCCTTCCTGTTCCCCCATCCTTAGCTTTCGAGATGGACGTGATTTTTTGATCATCCGGCAGAAGCGCCTGGGCGCACAACCGTTGACGCACCGCCTTGTGGGAAACTCGAGGGCCATCTACCGCTTTTGTCAGAGGCAGCGATCCCTCAAGCGTATCGTCACCCGCTTCCCCAGGGTCGGGGAGGACAGAATCGTGCCTTTTCTGAAGATGATGGTGGACAAGAGACTGATGTTCGAGGAACATGGCAGATATCTCAGCCTGGCCGTGCCGGTAACGGCAGAAAAGCAGGGAGGATAACTGATGAGCAAGTATATGCAGTTGACGGTGCGTATTCGGCCTTACTACAAGAAAGGTTTTGAAAAGGCCTACCCCGGAATTGCCCATCGCCTCGGTTACCTGGACGAAGAATGGGTGCAAGAAGGACCTTCTCTGTTTGAGATTATAAAAAGGCTGGACAAACTTCTTTACCAGTTGGAAGGAGACCCACCTTTCAGAGAAATCCTTCTGCAGCATAGAGGTTCACTGCACAAGCTGTACGAGGACATAGAAGCGCAGATTGCCGACTGGCATCTGGCTCAGGCCGATCAGTTCTTGTACAAGGTGGAGGATATTTTCGACGAGATAGAAAGGGAGCTGGCTAAGATATAGGGACCTGCCTCAAGTGTCTATGGCTCGTCCCGTGGCTTTCAACTCGCCGGAAACGCCGAATTTGACAACTGCTGCCATCCTTTCGGGCACTTTGCAAGGATGAGCTGCTTAAAACTGAATCTGGATCCTTTTTTTGTTTGCCCCTTCCTCCTTTAGGGAAAGGAAGACCTTGCCCAGCCGCTCACACCAGGTGCGCACATCTTTCTCAAACGTCGGGCAGTCTCCCAATACCTCCAAGATATCACCATGTTTCATATCAGGAGCCTTTACCGCGATCTTCAAGACCGGCTGAGGGCATTTCTGACCCAGGGTGTCAAGAACTTCCACTGCCATCGTCACCTCTCCTCACATAAGATCCTGTGGCTGCAGTCCCGTTATCAACGTCTTTTTCAAATGACAAACATCTCCCAATCCGGAAACAGTTGCCTTTGCACTTTCTTCCCGAGCTCAAGCCTCTATTTGACAACAGGCTTGTGACGTAGCACAGCCGCGGCAAAAAGAAAAGCCCCATAAATATTTGTAAAGATTCTGTGAAACCTAACCGAATATTAGGTTATGTCATACTTCCTTTTTTGGTTCCGGCCTGTCCGGCTCAGCAATGACAGACATACATAGACAAAGGAGGTTCTTGTTATGAAAGAGGTGAAAGCTTTTGAGGAGAGGGTCTGGGGACATATGGCCATGGCCACAAAAAACAGAGACGCAAAAAAGATAAAAGTGCTTACTGCCATCGCCCAAGATATTGAACAAATAAAGGAAGATGCCAGAAAAATTGAAGATGCCATGAACGGGCTCGAAGACAAACTTGAGAAACTGGGCATCTCCCCGCACGTGACTGAATCTGGAAAATGCGTCTCATGGAAAGTCACTACGGGTGACATCGCTCAGAGTGTCTTGTCCACTCTGAAGCTGAAAAAGGCCGGGCTTATTCCACTTGACGGAACCCCGTTTGAAGTCCAAACATCGCTGGGCCAAGTTTTCCAGACCGATGAACTTCGAAGTGAAAACAGGCTCAGGGAGAAAAAGATGATCAAAGAATTCTATCAAGGGGAAGGGATTACAGCCGGGGACGCCATTATTTGGACGGAAATGGACCCGTACAAATATCGTCTCGAAAGGGCTTCGTAAAGCAGGCCAACTCACCGACGTTGTTCACAAAGAACTTCGCGCGGCTGTTTGCACCTCATCTTTTTTTCCGTTTTGACTTGGCCACGGAGGTCAGGGCTTCTATCTTTTGGTGGATGAACTTCTTTTCGGACCAGCACGCCAGCCTTCCGATGAGGCCATATTCATAGGCCCGATCAACGCGCTCTTCCTCCAGTTTCAGTCCTCCAGTGGTACGCATGGCCGCCTGGATACAGGATTTCGCCAAAGCGCACTTCAAACATTCAGGCGGTGTGGTCCGTATGCCTTCTTCGCCCACAGGAAATACAATATCCAATCGACCGAAGCACTCGGGTCGCCGATCTGTGCGGTCATCAGCCATCGCTTTTTTGCACCAGAAGCAGAAACTCCGAAAATGAACTACAAAACCATTTCATTTTCATTCCCGCCTCCCTGTTGCGTGGTGCGTAGCACACAAACGGAAAAAAAGGAAGACTGCTGGCAGGTGTGACACCCGCCAAGGGCCTTTTTGCTGACCGTTGACACCTTGATGATCAGCGGTGGTGACGTGGCTCGCAGCCTGCAGCGGCCCCTTCTGCAGTCGGAAAGTCAACAGCCGGTGGTCGCGGTCGCAGCGACGGCATTACCAAACGGATTGCGGATCATGGGTGCAATGTGAAGCTCCCTGACCAAAGGTCGGGGCTCGCGGGAAGCAGGCCGGTCAAGGCGGCAATAGGAGCTTGGGGATTTGAGACATACGTTTCAAGACACTCGTAAGAAGTGTTTTTCGAACGACATTTTTCTCCACTCCCTTCCTCTTGAAAAATGATGCAAAGTCGTTTAAAAGATACTAATTGTGGTCGGGAAGTGAAAAAAAGCGTCTTCACAAGACCGCAAGAATCATCAATAATGATGGTTTCGTAAAAAGTCGATTGTGCTCGCTCCGTGAACATTTTGGGTGCCCCTGAGGTGCTCAGCTAAAATGCTAACACGCGGTGAAGCTCTGCGCTCAACTCGGGCTAACACCCTCAAACAGTTAGCATTTCTTAACGCTGAACACCTCAAGCGCTTTATCCCCAAAATGCTCAATTTCGCTCACAAGAGACTTTTTACGAAACCATCAATAATAAGAAGATTGTTGCCACCGTCTGAACCGTGAGCACCTTTCGGGCAGACCGGCTGTCGTACATTATGGTGTCCAAGAAAAGATCAAGAAACCTTGCCGGCCAGGGGCCGGCACCTTCAAAAAGACAGGACAGTCTGCTTTCTGCTGAACGCCTGAAGGCTACGGTCAGGGTAGCCAGCGAGATTGCCCATGAACTGAATACCCCCCTTGGCGGCATCCTGATGTACAGTCATCTCCTCTTAGAGGATCTGGCTGAGGATGATCAGCATCGGGAAAAAATTGTCAAGATCAATAAGTTGGCGCATCGGTGCAAAATCATTGTGCAAGGCCTGCTCGATTTTGCCCATGAAGAAACCCCTCACCCGAAGTCGGTCCAGATCAACCGGATATTGCGGAATGTAATAGGTTTTTTGGAGGATCATGTCCTTCTGAGAAACATCACCATTCAGACTGATCTTGACCCGGCCCTGCCTGTGGTTGCAGGGGATGAAAACCAACTCGAACAGGTCTTTGTGAATCTCATCATCAACGCAGCACAATCCATGGACGGAAGGGGCACTCTGACGTTGCGCACCGAGCTTGCTTCTGACGTGAACCAGGTTCGGATTGAATGTTTGGACACGGGTTGCGGTATAACCGATGAGCACTTAGGAAGGATCTTCGAACCCTTTTTCACCACCAAGAAAAAGGACAAGGGAACAGGCCTGGGCCTTTCCATCTGCCACGGTATTGTTCAGCGACACGGGGGAACCATGACGGTGGAAAGTTCAAAGGGACAAGGGTCCACGTTCACAATCCGTTTGCCTGCGGCCGAGATGGATTTGGCCCCGCGGGCTGAGCAGGCTGTGACCCTTTAGGCCTCGCGCAAGGTGTGGCACAGAGGCATGATCTGAAAGCAAGAAAAGTCTTACATCCCGAATACTTCTAACCGGAGCATCTCAAACTGATGGAGGCCAGTTACAACATCCTGGTGATTGACGACGACGCTTTTATGAGGGACGCCTGCCACCAGGCGCTTACCAAACATGGGCACAGCGTTACCATGGCAAAAAGTGGTCGCGAGGGGCTCGCCCTGCTGGAAGACTGGTCATTTGATCTTATCCTGCTCGATTTGAAGATGCCAGGCGAAGACGGGCTCTTTGTCCTGGCCAAGATCCAGGACCTCGATCCAGAGGCGATCGTCGTGATGATCTCAGGATACGGCTCCATTGAGACGGCTGTTCAGGCCATCAAGCTCGGGGCCTTTGACTTTATTGCCAAACCCTTCACACCGGATGAGCTGCTTAAAATGGTCAACCGGGTGCTCAGGAACCGTCGTCTCACCATCGAGAATTTGTGTCTCAAGCAAGATCTCCAGCAGCAACCCAGGCACACGGAAATGATCGGTGAAGGCCCTGCCATGGCAAAGGTCAAGGAGATGGTCGCCATGGTAGCCCCCACAGACAGCACCGTATTGCTACAGGGTGAAAGTGGGACGGGCAAGGGTCTTGTAGCCCGGAAAATCCATGAGACGAGCAAGCGGCGCGAACATCCCTTCATCTCCATCGATTGCGGCTCCTTGGTGAAAACGCTTTTTGAAAGTGAGCTTTTCGGCCATGTTAGAGGGGCCTTTACAGGCGCAAATGCAACCCGGCACGGCAAGTTCGAGATGGCCCACGGAGGCACCTTGTTCTTCGATGAAATATCCAACATTGACCTGGAAATTCAAGCGAAGCTCCTCAAGGCAGTGGAGGACAAGAGCATCTCCAAGGTAGGGGATCACAAAGTAGTCAAAGTCGATGTTCGTCTCATATCGGCCACAAACCGGGACCCTCAAGAGGCCATGGCCAAGGGACACTTTCGGGAGGATCTCTTTTTCCGGCTTAATGTGATCTCCATCCACTTGCCCCCTTTGAGAAACCGCAAGGAGGATATCCCGCTGCTGGTGAATCACTTTTTGAAACTGTTCAGCCACAAACAAGGAAAGGCCGTGCGGGGTTTTTCTCCTAATGCGATGGAAACACTCACACAATACAGCTGGCCTGGAAATGTTCGTGAACTGGAAAATACCATAGAACGGTTGATCGTATTTGCCCGGGACAAAACCATTACCTCCCAGGATCTCGTTTACTCCAATACCGTCTGTTCCCCAATGGTGACCACAGAACCGATCCGCCTGGAGGAAATGGAACGACAGCATATTATGAAGGTGCTGGCCAGCGAAAATGGAAACAAATCCCGAGCTGCTCAATTGCTCGGGATTGATCGCAAAACACTCAGGACCAAACTCAGGAAATATGAGCTTCCAGCCGCAGAAGGCGAGGTACATCCGGATGCCACCTGGACGCAAGGCTCATCATAGAAATAAATGGACAAGAGCGTTATCCGTGCTCGCTGACCGGAGTCGAGGCTGCTTTGCAAATTGAGACAGCCTCAAGCTGCATCGAAAGGAGGCCCCTTCGTGGCCATCGAAGATGTCATACGCCATCATCACAACCCTGATAGAGATCTGAAGTCAGATCAGAGCTTGCCTCCCTCCGACAACGTCAATGCCTATCTGAACTTCTTGACCATTGATGATATCATCTATCGCGTCATGTGGAATAGCGGACTCAGGAATGCAACGGCCGTGGAGTATAACACCAACCACAAGCGAATTTTCGGCCGTAAGGCCTTTGGCGGCAAAACCGTACTTGTGCGAGTCGGGATCGACGTTCCCGTCGACAGCAACGGTCGTATCTCCGGCGTTGAGAGGATTCGTAGCGCTATTCCCACCCTGGAAGAGCTCTCTGGTTACGGAGCGCGCGTGGTTGTCATGGGTCATCAGGGGCGTGCCGGCAAACGCAATTTTATCGAACTCGACCAGCATGCCCGAGTGATCAGGAAGTTGATAAACCGCCCTTGGCAGCCCAAGAAAACGGTCAGGTATCTGGGCAACCTGACTCAGAAAGAAGTTGTCGCCAAGCGGATCAGGTCACTGAAGGATGGCGAAATCCTGGTTCTAAACAATGTCCGTTTTCTGGTAGAGGAGGTCTTCATTAGGGACAAGCCGGGGTTGAGGCCCCACGAGGTCAACGAAGGGGCCCGGTTTGTTTCCATCTTAGAGCCGTTGATCGATTTTTATGTAAACGACGCCTTTAACACGTCTCACCGCAAGCATGCCTCCATGATCGGGTTTACGAATGTCCTGAACCTGGTGGGGCGGAAGACCGAGATCGAAATGATGGAAAACAGACAGGTCCTTCATATTATCGAATACCCCTTTGTGCCGGTTTTTGGGGGATTAAAAGTGGGAGACTATCTGGGGCTCATTAAGAACTCCATTCTTTCTGAGAAGGTCCCCTACGTCTTGCTGGGGGGGACTCCAGGGATCATTGCCTTTCTGAGCAAGGAGATCCGGCCGGGTGAATGGTACAACTTCGGCAGGACCACGGAAAGATTTCTGGAAAAAAACGTGAGCAAGGCCCTTGGCAGGTTTTTCGAAGGGCTTTACAGGCGTCCGGAGGGACGAAAAAAGCTGATTGCGCCCGTGGACTTCCTGGTAAAGTACGACTCAGACATAGTGAATCTGACTGCCAGTGAGATTCACAACCACCCCAAAAAGGATCAGTTCCACGTTTGGAGTATCGGGGAAAAGACCACCAAGCGCTTCGTGTCGTACCTCTTGAAGGCTAAGACCATCTATAAGAAAGGACCGGTGGGAAAGTGCGAAGAGCCTGGTTTTGAAGGGCCGGAACGCTTAATCCTCAAGGCGATCATGAAGGCTCGACAGAAAGGCGCCTACACCATTTCTTCCGGGGGGGACAGCGCCGAAATCGCAAAGAAACTGCAATTTGACGAAGACACGTTGTTTTCAAGGTTGAGCGACGCAGGGGGGGCCTTTGTCCATGTCTTGGAAGGAAACCGTATTGCCTGGCCCATGCTCCAGCTCAATACTCACTGGAATCTCTTTTATAACAAGAATCTGAGATCGGCCATCCCCTTCAACTATAACTTGAAATCACGGTATCGCCTGGAGTTGACCATCCCCCACCAAGGCCTCCCTGAAGCCCTCCGATATGAGTCGCCCCGCTAAGATCGCCATATTCCTCGGCGGCGCAGGGTTTTTCATCCTGGTCGTATTCCTGAACTGGACAGCCCTGGCCCAAAGGGTCACCGTGTGGTACGGCCTGGTCAAGGATCCTGAAAAAGTCAGGACTTTCCTGCGAGGCTGGGGCCCGATAGGAGCGCCACTGGCCTTCATAGGCATTCAGATTCTGCAGGTGATCTTTGCCCCTTTCCCGGGAGAGGCTAGTGGCTTTGTGGGGGGCTATGTTTTTGGCGCGTTGCCCGGGTTTGTCTACTCTTCCATCGGGCTGACTGCAGGTTCGCTGATCAACTTCATCCTGGGCCGGATTCTGGGAAGACGCTATGTGAAAAAGTGGGTCCCGGCCCCTTACCTGAGGAGGTTTGACTCTCTGGCGAAACGTCAGGGTGTGATTGTATTCTTTTTGTTTTTTGTTGTCCCGGGATTTCCTAAAGACTACCTTTGTTTTTTCCTTGGACTGACGAATCTCTCTGCCAGGGTCTTCATACTCATGGCGGCTGTCGGTCGCATGCCCGGCACCCTTATGTTAAGCCTACAAGGCGCCCAGGTTTTTCATAAAGATTACCCAACATTGATCCTCCTGACGGCTATCTCCCTTGCTTTTCTAATTCCTGCCTATTGTTTGCGAGGCCGGATATACGCATGGCTTGATCGAGTAAACCCTGCCAACAACGCCAAATCATAAAGCACGAACCCGATGCCTGATTCCCAAACCCATCGAAATAGCTCACTATTCCTCCGATTTTGCTCTGTCGGCTCGGCCAAATCTGAAGCAAATCTGAGCGCCAAATCTGCGAACTTATTCTTGCGTGAGCCCTAAGAGTGCGTTATGAGTAGACAAACTACAATAGCCTACCACCTAACAGTGAAGGAGACAGGCCGTGACCTACTGGAACTTCCGTGAACAGTTGAGCCGCCAAGACAAACTGAGACGGTCGGTCTATGAAAGCCTCAGGGACGAACTGGACCAATATCTTATAGACTACGGGTTGGTGGATTCTTATCACCACTTTGTGGACCAACATCTCCCCTATCCTTTCGTGGAAAAAAGGGAGCTGAAGCCAAGGGCACGCATTCCTGATGTGGAGTACGAATGTCACAACCGATTCCTTGTGATCTTTCTTGAAGATGTGATTCCCGGTGCCTATAAGAAGTACATACGATTCTTTGATGACAATAAGACGACCAAAGAGAACTTGATGCGTTCTGGAACCGTCCGGTTTTCGAAGAAATACTCCAGAAACACGAAGCTCTTTGAATCTTCCAGGTTCTCAGATTTTCTCAAGGGCTTGCTCCCGGTTGACTATGCCCTTCTCATCCAACGGGACCCCACGATCAAGGCAAGAAATAGATACAGCCTGTCTCATTTCCGTGTGCGCATTGACTGGCCCATTGCCGATGCCGCAGAGGACATGGCCCGCGATTTGAGATATATATCCAAGGAGCTATATGAGAAGGGAGAAGTTTACGCAGAGGAGATTCAAAAAAAGTTTTTTGAGTATTATGGCTTGCCCGCGGCATCAGGCGGACGCCGTACCGCCTCCGTAGTTGGGGCGCAGTTTCTAAGACGCGTCCCATGCATATCAACCATATATGTAGCAAGTTGCGAGTCAAGGGGCCTGTACCGTATCTCGGAAAGGGGCGTTTCAAAATACATACTCATGAAACTGACGGACAACGACATACAAAACATTGCCCAGATGCACAACCTGCAAGCCAGGACGGTGAAGAAAAACTATGTCGTCGCGGAAGAAGAAGGCGAAGGCATTGTGGTCTTTCAGACGACTTACGAACGGACCAGCCACGCCAGATTCCCGGAGGATGGCAAGCTAAGAGAATTGAACTCTGAATATTTCTGGATGACCGTCGTCAATCAGAGCATTTTACCCAAGGCAGGCGTATGGGACAAGACCCCTCTTCCGTACAGTATCATTTACACCTAGCTTTTGCCCATGCTGGGTTTGCAGACGGACACTATGCCACAATCTGCCTGAAATAATCGATGGTCTTTTCCAACCCCTCCGTCAGATGGACCTGCGGTTCCCAGTTGAGTTTTTGCTTTGCCAAAGCAATGTCTGGCTGTCGTTGAACAGGATCATCTTCTGGAAGCGGCTTGTATACGATCTCTGACTGAGACCCGGTGACCTTGAGCACAAGCTCGGCAAGACTCTTGATGGAAAACTCATGTGGGTTGCCAAGGTTGACCGGGCCGACAAAATCTTCACGCTGCATCATCTTCATGCACCCGTCAATCATATCTGAAACATAACAAAAGGAGCGGGTCTGGCTGCCATCGCCATAGATCGTAATCGGATCGTTTCTGAGGGCTTGGACGATGAAATTGCTCACCACCCTCCCGTCTGAAACCGCCATTCTCGGACCGTATGTGTTGAAAATACGCACTATCCTGACATCCACTTGATTTTGGCGATAATAGTCCATCATCAGCGTCTCAGCCACCCGCTTCCCCTCGTCATAACAACTCCGCAGTCCGATGGGATTGACGTACCCCCAGTAACTCTCCGTCTGGGGATGTTGTTGAGGGTTCCCGTAAACTTCCGAGGTCGAAGCCTGCAGAATACGGGCCTTCACCCGCTTGGCAAGGCCTAACATGTTGATCGCTCCCATGACACTGGTCTTGACCGTCTTCACGGGATTGTACTGATAATGGACAGGGGAGGCCGGACACGCCAAATTATAAATCTGATCAACCTCCAGGAACATGGGCTGTACAAGGTCGTGACGGATTACCTCAAAATTCTTGTGATCCATCAGGTGCAAGATATTTCTCTTTGATCCGGTAAAAAAATTGTCCAGACAGAGCACCTCCGCCCCCTGTGCAACCAATCTGTCACACAGGTGGCTGCCAAGAAATCCTGCTCCTCCGGTGACAAGCACTCTCAGCGCCCCCATAAACTCCTCCTATCTCGTTGTTTTGGCAACCCAGGCCGTTGTTTACCCGTGGCTGCGAATATGCTCTACAATCTTATCTATGGCTCCTGCACCCGCACTGATCCAATAGACCCATCTCTTTTTTCTAAAGACACGGTGGACCTGCCCCATGCCATCAAATGCTATGACCCGGAGGCCCTGGACGTCCAATTCACGATAATGCCTGAAGGGCGACCTTGCACTATGTTTCATCTTATGAATCATGACTTCAATCTGCTTCCCGGCAAGTTCCTCAGAGGAAGCTTCAGATACCCACAGGGTCGCTTTGTCGCCGCTATTGCCTTGATAATAGGCTATAAAGCCCCTCACCATATCGATAGGCATCCCGTGAAGTTGGTTGATGGCTTCTACGGCTCGGTCTCCAGTGATCACCTTCACGAGTTCCAGATCCTGGACATGAGCACCAAAAGGCAAAGAAGGTTCAGATGAATGGCACGCCGCCAAGAAAAAGCAGGCAATAATCCAAACCCGACAGGCTTTTCCAAGAAAACTCATCATGGATGGTCTCGTGAGAGATTTGTTCACAGGCACAGGGAAAAGCTACAATTGAAAGGAGGGGATGTCAAGCCAAGGCCCTCTTATGCAAATAACAGACCGATACGCTTCCGATCTGACATAGACCAGGTCTGCGCCAGGGGTTTGCCATCCTGTCCAGAAGCGTATCCATCCTTGCTGATAATCTTCTTAACCCTTCCATCTTCGTACAATCGATAGACCCACGTTTCATCAGCGAACTCAACCCGCATAATATCCGCAGGCAACACATAACTGACAATCGGCTCGAAATCGCTGAGGTCCGCTGACGCGGGCCAAAAGATCAAACACAAAATGAGAGCTGACGCAAAACAGAATCTCACTGCCCTACTCCCTAAATGATTCCCCCATTGGCTCTATTTCAACCCCGTCTCCCTTCATCGCCTGCAACAAGAAAGAGCAACTCTGGTGCCAAGCCCGCCTTTTGTGATTTATTTCGTGTGTCTTCAAAAGGTTATATTCTGTTACGTGGCTTGAAAGCCGAGAGAGATGAGAAATAAGAGTGCTATATTGAGGAAATGGAGGTGATATATTTTGGAAAAAGGTTTCTCTTTTCAGCTGACTAAGGGGAAAGAATCGTTACGCTGGGGTGTCGTTCATGGGTAGTTTGAGTTTAAAGATGAAAGGTGGCTCTTCGGTCCAGTCCGCTTCTCTGATCCAGACCATCTCTCCGATCTGCTCCGGTTCTCCTTTCCACAGTGTTTCGCCTTTCGGGAATGTGGCTACTGTATGAGAATTGCCGGCGATCAATTCCAGAACGCCTGCCTCCGTTGTCTCGCGGTCTTGACGCCATGTTTTCCCCTCCCGAATAGACTTTGCTCTTCAACCCATGCCACAAGCAGGGGTGAGCCTGTTCAAGTTCTTCAAGATCTATATGAAAACATCATGCCAAGTTGATCTGTTCTCATATTTTCCTTTATTTTTATAGAGTTAAACCAAATCTGAGGAGAGACAAGACGGAGAACATTGGGTAAATGAGGTCCTACTCTGTGAAAACAAGTGCCACTTGTATGCAATACAAGCAACTTCCCCAGGGGCAAGCTATTGTCGTGTCCCAGGAATACTTTGCATTATTCGGACGCAGTCCAAAGCCTGTTTGCGAGCGACATTGAGCATTTTGGGAGGCCAGACGGGTGGACAGGATAGAGAGATCAAGCATCGGTGCCATATGCCCTCTTAACATCCTGCACGTAGAGGGAGTAGTCGCGCAGGGGGATAAAGGATGCCGTATTTCGATTGTTCAGGACAAAGAACAGAAAACTGGATGTCGTGGCCAGAATCAGCACAAAGAGTAAGACGAGGAGACCACCGCTGTATGTAGCCCAACCCGGGATGGCGAGGTTGGTAAAAAAACGTATGGCCACAACCGCAAAGAGGATCCCGACCAGCAAAATGCTGAAGCCGCCCGCAGCAACAAGCGTGCGCGTTCCCACGACCTCCCCAAACACGGATATGGCGCTCAATCCGTGTATAACAAGGGATACAAAGTTCATCGTTGATTCCCCGGAAAGACGTGCCCCCCGAGACGTTGCCACCGTGCGAAGCGGCAGGCGGAGCTTGAAGACCGCGGCTGCATAATGATTCCATAACTCGGGAGATACCACCAGTGCAGAGAGGCCCTGGAACGGAATCACGCTGAAGTTGCCGACCCGAATTCCAAACCCTGTCAGCGCTCTGTGTAAGATCCGATAACACCAGTAACAGAACTTGAACAGAGGGGTTTCCAACCTCTTTGTTCTCTCGGCAAAAATGAAACGCTCCCCACCAGTGCCGGAAAACTCCGTGATCAGTCGGGGGACATCTTCCGGACGATCTTGCCCGTCGGCATCCATCACCAGAACAGCGTCGCACGGCACCTTCTCAAAGATATACGTCAAGCCTATGGCGATCGCCCTCTGATGGCCCAGATTCCTTCTCAGTCTCAGTACGTCAATGGCATCCACCTGATGAAGCCATTTCTTGACCAGGTTGGCAGGCGTGGGATTGGGCGACCCATCGTCGACCAGAAGGACGACGGGACGAACGTGACAGCCGGCCAGTGCAGAGTCGATCTGCTCTATCACCAGGCCGGCCGCATCCCAATCATTATAGACAGGCATCAGTATGACAAGAGCAAGTGAAGCGAGCTCCTGTTCGTCAGCCACCATATTTTGCTCCTTTCACGGCCCAGCCATGACCGGCCGGATTGCAAAAGCCCATGGAGAGCGATTAGCCCCCATTGAGACAAGAACTCAAGGTGAACCTATTCTCACCTGAGCCTGGTTTTTGGTGCCGTGAACATATGAGAAACACAATGGTGTGTCAAGGCGAGGTGCCATCCCGGGCACGGCAACGTCAAAGGTACGTCCACGGGAAATTAGAGCGTCAGAGCAAGTTCAGCAAGTCCGGTAACATCATCGCCTGGGCACGCCGCGCAGGGCTTGAAACCGTAGTTTTGAGGGCCTCTTGCCCATGAGGCTGTGGAGAATATATGATTTACATGTGTGTTTTTAGCCCTTATGTATTATTTATAGCCCATGTTGACGTTGATGGTTTCGCAAAACCCTTTTTGCGAGTCTATAATGTCGTGTCCATTGTAAACCCTATGGTTGCATAAACAACATGGAAAATGGTCAAAAGAGCAACAATAGCCTTTCTTTGCGGTCTTTTTGAGTATTCTTGTGCAATTGACTGCGAATGATATCCAGAAAACCAGCCATGTTGCTCAGCCTTCGGGAAAATGCCCCGGAAGATTTTGAACGAGGTGAGAAGGCGTGCGTTTGTCGATTTTTCTTTTCATACAGATGTCAGCTTTGGCCTTTACGGTAGACGCGGGACAGGCGCCGACTGGCAAGGGCAAGATTCCGTTTCAAGTCGGCGAAAAACTGAGCTATGTCCTCAAGTGGAGTGTCATTCCTGTCGGAGAAGCTCACCTCCAGGTTTCAGACGGCGCAGCGGCATTAGGATCACCCGCCTACCTTTTCCAAGTCTCGGTCAGATCATACCCCATGATTGACCTTGTTTATAAGGTACGTGATCACATTGAATCTTACACGGACCGATCTATGACCCATTCGCTCCTCTACAGGAAGAAACAACGTGAGGGCAGGCACAAGAGAGATGTCAGGGTTGCATTCGATTGGGATCAATCCAAGGCTCACTATTACAGGAAGGGGAAGCACAAAAAGACCGTCACCCTCTTGCCAGGCACCTTCGATCCCCTGGGTGTGTTTTATGTCTTCCGCTTGAATCCTTTGGTAGACAAGCTTGAGGTAGAGGTGCCTGTAACCGATGGCAAGAAATGCGTCGTCGGTAGGGCTACTGTGATTAAGCCCGAGATAGTGACAGTGGAGGCTGGAACGTTCGATGCTTTTTTGATTGAACCAGATCTGCGGCACATTGGTGGAATCTTCAAGAAAAGCGAAGGTGCCAAGCTCCAACTCTGGGTGACGGCAGACGATCGTCGCATCGTTGTCAAGGCGAAAAGCAAAGTTGCTGTCGGCCATTTTACGGCAGAGCTGATCGCCATTGAGGGCGTTGTCCCATGAAAAAACTTGTGCAATCATGTACAAACTAAAAAAACCTCCACTGATTTTCTCTATATCTCTTGGTGTCTAACAAAGTAAATAACGATTTCTCAGACGAACGGCGATTGGTCTCCGGCCTGAAGAAAAGGCAGGAGGGGGCATTTCGTGTGCTGATCCAGCAATATCAGGACAAACTTTTCAGTATCGCCTATGGTATTACCTTAGACAGAGAAGAAAGCCTGGACATCGTCCAGGAAGTCTTTTTGAAGGTATTCCAAAAGATTCATACCTTCAGAGAAGAATCAAGGCTTTCTACGTGGCTCCATCGTATCACGGTTAATCTGTGTCTAAACTGGCAGAGGAGATGGAAGCGAAGGTTCAGGTGGCATCATCAACCCCTCCAACGAGAAGGAGCGACTGATCGCCCGGAGTTGGCAACGAATGATGACTACGCAGAAGCCCTGTCCGAGAGAAAGGAATTTGAAAAGGTATTGTGGGAAGGGCTAAAGGCGTTGTCAGAGGAAGCAAGGGCCGTGTTTGTACTCAAGGAAGTGGAAGGTCTTTCGTACGATGAAATCGCCAAGACCTTGAAGATAAAGAAGGGGACCGTGAGTTCCCGGCTTTTTTATGCGCGAAAGACTTTAAGAGGGTTCTTGAGACCCTATCTGGAAGAGGGGGAAAAATCGTGAAACAACGCCATGGAGACACCGCTTGTTGTGGTTCTTGCCCTTGCAGGGGGTCGTGCCCTTACCCTCGGCCTCAGTGCCCCTAAAAACCCTTTTACAGCGGAACGCTCCTCTGTTATGAGTATGAAACCGCTGAGTCTACCCTGATATGGCGCTGGTTCAATGAACCTTTGGCCCGGGTTATGAAGATGCAGGAATTCAAGAAATTTAATCTTTTGTTTTTGTTGATTGTTCTGTTGGGGTTGGTGACCGGTCCCGCCCGGGCTGACCGTCCTGTCCATGTCGTTGTTGAAACCGTCCTGGCCTCTCAGGGCTCCCAATATCTTGACCCCCGCCTGTCCAGCCTGATAGAGGAACTGCGATCCCTCTTCCGGTATTCCTCGTATCGACTTCTTGGCCGGGACCGTCTGGCCCTGGGCATGGGAAAGACCGGCATGGTTTCACTTCCTGGAAGCAGAGTTTTGAAGATGACGCCTCTAACGGTGACAGGAGACAGGGTAGAGCTTCAACTCGTGATATCAAGAAAGAAGAAGCAAATTTTTCAGACCATGATCCAGCTCCTCAACCACGGCAATATTATCGTGGGAGGACCCAAATACAAGGACGGTTACCTGCTTTTCAATATTTCCACTTCCTTTTGAGCCTTTCCCCCCTAACGCTTCTTATCATCTTCAGCCCGGCTCCGCGTCTCTTCATCACCCCCCTAATAAACCGATTGAGTTTTTTCAAATCATTGGTGTCTAACACGGTAAAAGATCAGCTCATAAGGATGATGGTTTCGTAAGAAGTCGATTTTACGAGTCCATCAAGGATGAAGGCTCATGAAGATGGACCAAACGACATGCGATCCCACTTTGTTAAACCGCTTTTTCGATGAGGAACTCGGGCCGGATGAATATGCCCCGATAATCCACCATCTGAAATCTTGCCCTTCTTGTCAAAAGGCATTCCGATATAATCAATCTGTCTCCAGCCTTCTCAAGGCCGGCGTGGACGGAGCGCTTGCTCACGTCAGCCTTAAAGAATTAGAGGAAGGGGCCATGGCTCTGATTCACAGAAAGGGGGCCCCCTGGTGGATGAGACTTGGAAACCTGTTCGTGTCCAGGAAATTTTATGTCTCTGCCACGGCCATGGCAACAGGGCTCGTCCTCTTTTTTGCTCTTGTGAGAGGCCCTGCCCCTGTACCTGGCCCCAGTGCCATCATTAACTCTTTTGAGGGGGATGTTGCTTCTGTCATGATTTTAGAAACACAGCGGTCGCATCAGACCGTTCTCTGGTTTAGTGAAAATGCAAATGCCGTGGGTGATGACGGTAGCTCTGAACAAAACCAAACGGCTCTTTGAACCGCAAAAGCGAGCGCCTTCCCCGCTGCTTGCGGCGGGGTTAGCGAGCGAATCTGGAAATGATACCATCCTTACGGTGAAGATTCCCCGTGGCTTGCCGCGGGGAGGGTTCAATTTTTTGCAAGCAACGGTGTCCATTGTCTTGAGACACAAGAATGAAGGGGGGTAGAAAAATGAAAAACAAAAAACTTTCTATGATCATGGTCATGACGATCCTGTGTATTTTTTTTATAGTCACCTCTGCTTGGGCAGGCCCCAAGCAGCGTTATAGATGGGAAGGAGTCGCTATAGGAATGGGAACTGCTATTCTGGCAAATGCGCTTTTTAATGCGTCTTATTATTCTCCGTCTCGTCCTGCACCTGTTTACTACAGCGCGCCACCCGTCTATTACAGTCCCCCGCCGGCCTACTATGGTCCACCGCCTGTCTGCTATAGTCCGCCGGTTGTCTATTACAGTCCAGCGCCCGCTTATTACAGTCCACCGCGCTTACGTGCCTATGGACAATGCAGCCCCTATTATCGAGGCCGCTATCGGCCTTGGTAGCTGAGAGAAGTTGAATAAACGGACGAAGGCGAAATGACTTCCGGAAAGGAGGTGAAAACGGCTTATGAAGAAACGATCACTGCTGGTATTAACGGCTGTAGCCTTGGGCGTGGCATTTCTGGTTGCAGGAGTTTACGCGACCCAACCGGTGCCAGAGACCATCACGATGGACTCAAAGGTCTTTTTGAAGCACAAGAAGGCCCTGGTCACCTTCAGCCACAAGAAACACCATGTGGACTACAAGATTGCCTGCACCGAGTGTCACCACGTGTACAAAGACTGCAAGAACGTTTGGAAAGAGGGCGATGACGTCCAAAAGTGTGATACCTGCCACACCGAGGCTGAGGCACCCAAAGGCGAACAACTGGCCAAGAAGGAATTGGTCAAGAGATATTATTACTCAGCTATTCATGAAAATTGTAAAAGCTGCCACAAGGCTCTGAAGAAGGCGGGAAAGCCTGCCGGCCCCACGGCGTGCCAGGGCTGCCATCCCAAGAAAAAGTAGCGGTCAAGAGGAAAAACATGCATCCGGCAACCCCGGGCGTTGCAAAAGTCGAGGATGCTGCAGATCCAAGGCGTTGAGGGTGAAGCTGTAGTCATTTACTGCGAACTCTCAACAACGTAGGAAATGCGGTATCATCGGCTTTCCCCAAGGGGAAACAACATGGCAGTTTTTGGCCTTTTTGTGGACCTCAGCGTCCGCGCATTGATAAACAAGCCATTGTATCGATACAACCTACTGTTATTGTGAACTTTGTGTCGGTTGCTATGGTGTTTATGCAACGTCGGGGTAAGTGTCTTTCTCACATCTTATCCTGTTTCTTCGAAACCACAGTGGCCTCATGAGATCGAGTCATGGCCCTCGGCGGCGAACCCGCGCCTGTCCTACCAAGAGGTCTCTCGACGAGGTGCCCCCACACATCCGGCTTGACGCACCGTGTCGTGATATTATAGAGTGTGCTCCAGCTCCAAGGATGACATGAGGTCTGTCCCTTTGGGGCACGTGACAGGCAGGTGTCAGCCGTACCAAATAACACGGCCAAAAAAACCGCTGAACAATAAGGAGGCAACCTGATGAAAAGACTCATTTCAATTGCTGCAAGTCTGGCCCTGGCGACATGCCTTTTTTCCTGTGCAGGACCGACACAACAACAAAGAGGAGCGAAAACAGGGGTCTTGATTGGCGCTGCGACCGGCGCAATTCTTGGACAAGTCATTGGCAGGGATACGGAGGCCACACTTATCGGCACAGGCATTGGTGCCGTGGTTGGTGGTCTTGCCGGTCATCAAATCGGCGCGTACATGGACAGACAGGAGCAGGCGCTGAGAGCGGCGATTGGTGCAAGCGAGGCTGCAAGTATTCAGAGGACACAGAATGTTCTTATGGCCACATTCAAGAGCGATCTGTTTTTTGACTTTGACTCTTCAACCCTGAAACCCGGGGCATATGCTGAGATTGGCCGCGTCGCTGACGTACTAAACAGTTACCCGCAAACGACCATCCGAGTTGAAGGGCACACGGACTCCACCGGTTCTGAGGCTTATAATCAGCAATTGTCCGAAAAACGCGCAGAGGCCGTCGAGCGCGCCCTGTCGCAGAGAGGGGTAGATCCGAGAAGGATGCAGACGGTTGGTTTCGGTGAATCGCAACCCATATCTTCTAGCAACGCCATGAATAGAAGGGTGAACATCGTCATTATTCCTATCTAGTCCAATGCAAGCGTATCAGAAAAAACAGAACAGGGAGGTCAAAAAGATGAAAACGCTTTGGATAGCCTTGGTAGCCTTGGTATTGATGATTTGTTTTTCCCCTCTGAATGCCTTCTGCGGCTGTGTAAAAGGAGACTGCATAGATGGACACGGGACCTTTGTTGATGCCAACGGCGAGAAATACGTGGGTCACTTTAAGGACGGCAAGAAGCTGGGAAAGGGCACTTTGACGTCCCCTGACGGGGCAAAATATGTCGGTGAGTTCAGGGACAACATGATGAACGGACAAGGGATTTTTCTCCGTCCCAACGGTGTCAAGTATGTGGGCCAATTCAAGAACAATAAGTTGTGCGGAAAAGGGACGTTAACCTCTCCTGACGGCAAGAAGTTGGTGGGTGAGTTTAAAGATGGTGAGTTTGTCGGAAGATAAGTGAGCGGTCTTTGACACAATCTGGTTTGAAGCCTCCCCGCGGGAAACCGCGGGGAATCTTCACCGTAAGGAAGCTTTTCATTTTCAGATTCGCTCGCTAACCCCGCCGCAAGCAGCGGGGAATGCGCTCGCTTTTGCGGTTCAACGGCACCTTTCGGCATAGGATGGAAATGTGACAACTGGTTCAAGAGAAAGTCTGTAACCCCTGCCTCAGGGGGGAGGGTATGACGTGGGAGACAAGGTCGTTATTTACGGCAAGCTGGGTTGACCCTACACCAACCAAGCCAGGTCGGCTTACGGAGAGAAGGCCACCTACATTG